>LFCJ01000073.1_pt1 | contig 52137 bp, 49 predicted proteins | sample 643141 | NCBI WGS metagenome assembly LFCJ01 (sample SAMN03766243, study PRJNA286221) | soda lake metagenome | biome: soda lake; feature: Kulunda steppe; material: water; isolation source: sample B1-Br-g2 brine of Lake Bitter-1 | place: Russia: Kulunda steppe | collected 2010-07
CGACACCGTGACGAATGAATCTGTGGGTGCGATCGATCGGGATTCGCTTCCCACCATCCACGCGTCGCTTCTCACGTGTTGTTCGTCGTAAAAACGGTGGGGATGGGATTTGAACCCATGAGTCCAGTAAAGGACAGTTGCTCTCAAGGCAACCGCATTAGGCCGCTCTGCCACCCCACCTCACCTCTTCCTATCCCGTCCGTTCAAAAAGGGTTATCGGTCTTGGCCCGCCCGATCGATCGTCCCATCCGCGCCAACCTGTAGCCCGAACGTGTCGATCGTCGCAGCCGTGGCCTCGCCACCCGGCTGATCGGCCTGTTTCCGAGCGTCGAGCATCGCGATCGTCGCACAGAGCCCCTGTTCGGAGGCAATCGTCGGGAGCATCGGTGCGAAGCCGAGATCGTGGCCAGCCGCGGCGGTTCGATCGGCGAGTGTCGACAGTGCGGGTGTCTCGTAGGCATCAGTGAAGTCGATCGGCTCGGCGAAGGCGGCGAAGTAGACCCGACCGCCACTGGAGGGGCCGAGGACGACGTCGTTGCGCCGAATCGACATCGCTGCGCCGTCGATCTGGGTTCGGCCAACGAGCGGGGTGGTCGGTTCGAGTACGCCGATACTCGCAAGATCCTCCTGTTCGAGTAGGTGGGTGACCGTGTTGCCGACTCTGGCCGCGTGTGTCGATCCAACCTGGCGCTCGAACCGAACGTCTTCCGTGTCCGCCAGAGCGCTCTCCGCGATCGATCGAACCGCAACCTCGGGGTCACCGTGTGCGTGCCGATCGGGCAATGTCTCTGCGTCGCGGTAGTTGACGAGCAGATCGCCGCCACTGGAGTCAACAGCCCGGAGGACGTCGACGACTGCAGCCTCGTAGAGCGCGGCCGCCTCCGATTCTGAGAGGCAGGTCCGATCGACGAGCGTCGATAACACGAGTCCATTTCGGGGTGGATCAACCGGGACGACGATGAGCATACCATCTCTCGAACGGCGCAGGCCTTGAACACGGCGCTTCCGGTCGGCTTGCTCGAATCGTCCCCACCGAGTGTACCCCTCTCGGAGTCGACACCGAAGTCGGGGCATGAACTATGCGAGTCGACATCGAAGTCGGAGTATGAATTATCGAACGAGTAGCGGTCTCCTCGGCGTGCTCACGATCGTCGGCCTGGCGATCGTCGGTATCTGGGGTGTTATCAGTGGCGTCCTGGCTGCACCGGCCGGTGAGTTGGTCGCCCCAACACTCGCGACGCTCGGGGTCACCGTACTCGTCATCACGACACTGGTACTGGTTGGCGATCGATCGAGCCGACGGCGTGAGACGCCCTACTGGTAGGCGTCTGTCTCTCGACTGTGTCGTCTTTCTGAACTGGGTGTCCTTGCGGTCCGTCTGGCGTCTACCGTTCCTGCCGTCCTTTCGTCTGGCGGTAATCCGACGCCATCAGCTCGACGAACCGTTCGAGCCAGGTCTGGGTCTGGGCGTCGGTCTGCTCGCGCGGATCGAGCATGGGAACGAGTGCGAAGCCACGGCCGCGGATCGTCTCGCCGTGGACGTCCGGCAGTGACAGCTCGTCGACGGACGTCGTCGTGTACTCGGTGCCGATCTCTTCGAGGGCCCGCTCACCGATCGGGATCAGGACCTCGGGGTTGATCATCCGGATCTCGGCGTTGAGATACGGCTCGCAGTTGCCGATCTCCTCGTCAGTCGGCACCCGATCGGGATCGCGACAGCGGGTCAGATTCGTCAAATAAACGTTCTGGAGGGCCGGTCGATCGGGCGGCGAGGTGGCATCACAGAGGCCGAGTCGTTCGAGCAGCCGCCGGAGGGTGGTTCCGTCGGGTTCGGTGCTGTCGGGAGTGGCCTCGCTCTCGTCCTCGTGAGCGAAGGGAACGCCCACGGAATCGGCGTGCGACGACGGTCGCTCGCCGACGAACAGGAAGTCTGCGCCGACGTCGCCGTAGCCGTGGACGACGTGCGTGCGCGTCTCACAGAGTGCGGGGCAGTTCTGACAGTCCTCGTCCATTCCGTACGGGTTCGCCCGGGTTCGCTGATTCGCGTCCACAGTCGAATCTGGTGGTAGAGACCCAAAAGCGCCGCGGCTGGCTGGCAGTTCCGAAACCCAACGGTAGCGCCGGGTCGGTTATCGAACTCCGCGGCTTACTCTTGGGACTGGGCTGCCTCGATCCACTCCTCGGCACGGTACGTGGGGATCTCAGCGGCCTCTGCGACGATCGACTGCTGTGCGTCGGCGAGTTCGTCGACGGTCTCGATGCCGTGTTCGGCGAGTCGATCGGCGTAGGTCTGGCCGACGCCTTCGATCGCCTGTAGGTTCTCTTCGGTGGCTTCGATCCCTGCTTCGGTCGCGGACTCGAGTGCGTCCGTCGTTTCGGCGGCGACGTCTTCAGTCGCTTCTGCAGCTTCGCCGACCAGGTCCTGTGCGCCCGTCTGGGTCGTCTCGGCGACTGACTCGCCTCCCTGCTGGACCGTCTGGACCAGTTCCTCTGTCTGCTGTTGGGTCGTCTGGACCATCTCTTCTGTCTGTTGCTGGACGTTTTCTGCGGCTTCTTCGGCCTGGTGGACGCCTTCGATCGTCTGCTGTTCGGTTTCCTGATGGGCGTTCAAGAACGAACCCGTCGACTCGGAGAGCAGTTCTTTCTGCTGGTCGGTGAGTTCGTCGACTGCCTCCTGCATGCCTTTCTCGAACTCCGCCCAGGCCTCGTTCTGGACTTCCTCGAACTCGTCGAACTGTTCGTCCATCGTCGATCGGACGTCAACCCCGTTCTCATCGAACGCCGACTCCATGGCGTCGAACTGGGCGTGAAGCAGCTGTTTGAACAGGCTTGCGCTCTGCTCGAAGCCCTCGTTCAGCAGTTCCTGGGCCTGGCTTGCGCCCTCCTCGAACTGTTTGTCCATCGTCGATCGGACGTCGAACGCGTCTTCGTTGAGCGCCGACTCCATTGCTTCGAGCTGTGCGTCGAAGACCTTGCGTGCGAGTTCGGTCCCCTGACGCTGGGCACTTCGCTGTGCCGTGAACCCGTTTTGCATGACTGCCTCGGCTGCGTTCTCCTGAAATTCGAGGCCCTGCTCGAAGAGCTGCTGGCTCTGTTTGATCGACTGACGCTGCATCTCGAATGTTGCTTCGATTGGTGTTGTTGCGTTGGTCATGGTAAGATGAGTGGGAAGGCGAGGTTTCGCACCTCGCTTCGTTCCTGTTCTGATAGAACGGACGCGAAGGGATAAGTGGCACCCCTGAATGGGCCTGGACACCATCTAATACCATCCTGTGCCACGAGCACAGTTCCGTGCTCGACATGGGGGTTCCGCTTGCCGATGCGCTGGCTGTGGTATGCGCCAGTTCGGTAGACACCGGATGCGCCAGTTTAGGAGGTGCCCGATACGCTAGTTCGCCAAACGATCGATCCACGAGCATCTACTAAAACGTACACCCCGGACCGAACGCTACGGCGTTCGGAAACGGATCGCCCAGATCGAACGGCTACACGTTCGGTGTCGACGGGGCAAGCGCTCAGCTGAGAGCAGCAGTACGTGATTGAGATTCGGTGACTGTCCTGGAGTACTCGAAAAAAGGTCTCTCGGCTAACGGCGTGTTCGTCTGCTCCCGATCGCAGCGGCGACGGCGACGACTACCGATCGGGTGAGGCGGCTTCATGCTGTCTGGTCTGTGAGATACCCCGTCGGTGGACGATTCCGGTGTTGTTGGCCACGTTCTCGGTGATCATCCGGAACGCGTCGCTCGTTTCGCTCTCTTCGAGGACGGTGGGTTTCCCGCCATCGCCACCCTCGCGAACCGAGGGATCGAGCGGGATCGTACCGAGGAAGGGAAGCTCGTGTTGGTCGGCGAACTCCTTGCCACCACCGGAGCCGAAGATGTCGTGGTCGCCGCCACAGTCTGGACAGACGAACGTCGACATATTCTCGGCGATACCGAGGACGACGGTGTCGTGTTTGGCGAACATCTCCAGTCCTTTTCGTGCGTCGTCGAGGGCGACGTCCTGTGGTGTCGTGACGATCACCGCACCGGTGACGGGCATCGTCTGGAGCATCGTGAGCTGGGTGTCGCCCGTGCCTGGTGGCAGGTCGACCACGAGATAGTCCAGATGGCCCCATTCGACGTCCTCGGTCAGCTGTGTGATGACCTTGTGGACCATCGGGCCCCGCCAGATCACGGGATCGTCTTCGCCGGTGAGAAAGGCCATGCTCATCAGCTTCACGCCGTACTTTTCGGGCGGCACCAGCGTCTCCTCTTCGGTCGCCATCGGCGGTTCGTCGGCGTCAACCATCCGTGGCACGTTTGGCCCGTAAACGTCGGCATCGAACAGTCCGACACGAGCACCCAGCTGGGAGAGGCCAGCAGCGAGATTGACTGCGACGGTCGACTTCCCGACACCCCCTTTTCCGGAGGCGACGGCGATCACGTTCTTAACGTTCGGCAACACCTGTTCCTCGGTGCTCACATCGTCTCGATCGTCGATGCTCGCAGAGAGATCCACAGTCAATCCTTCCTCGGCGAGAACCTTGCGGACCTCACTCGCAAGACCAGTCTCAGCCGGGGAGTAGGGCGCTCCCAGTGCCAGATCGATATCGACCCGATCGTCTTCGATGGTGATCTCGTTTACGAGCCCCAGAGATACGATATCATCGCCGAGTTCCGGATCCTCGACCGTCCGAAGGTGGTCGCGAACGGCGGCTTCATCCATACCGATAAGAGCGTCCCGCCATCGAAAAGAGTTGTGTTCAGAGAACGCACGATCGAAATCGCATCCTCCCGATCGAGCGGGCGACAGCGCGATCGGCAGTAAAAACTCGATTGAGGCGTCGATTGGGACAACAGAGACCAGGACAGTCGCGCTTGTCACTCGGCCAACGACCGCAGGTCAGACGAGCCGTAGAATCCGCCTCAATCGCTGTTGAAGTCGAAGCGCGGACCGCCGTACGTTGGCGGGTTCGGATCCAGTTCGACCCCCTGTTCGTAGCGAACGAAATTCAAATAAAACGGCCGGCCACAGCCCTCGATCGGCTCGCCCTCGAGATCGGTCACCTCGCTATCTTCACCGCAGACGAAGGCGATTCCGTCGGCCGACTCTCGGTTCGGATCGTCCGGGGTCGCGTACTCCCAGCCCGGCTGTGTGATCGTCGTGACCGATCGATCCGCCAGGTCCGGCGGTCGTTCGACGCTGACGACGGCGTTGCAGTGGGGACACGTATACCGAACGGTGACTGTCATCGGCGGCTCTAGGGGACTCGGGGACGTAAGCCTGCGGGGCGATCGAAAGACGCCGATGACTGGACTCGAGCAGTCAGAAGACGTACTGGTCGGCCATCTCTGCTGGGGTGATGATTTCGAGTTCGCCGTCTGCGACGAGTTCGTCGAGATACTCGACGGTCTCTTCGAGTGTTGTCACAGCCTCTTCGTCGTCGAGTGCAAAGAACGGAATCGTCGTGATCCCGCCGTGATCGGCAGTCCAGTCGAGCAACTCTCTTCCTTCGCTGGGGTCGTCGGGGCTTGGTGTCACAGAACAGAGGTGCGGGTTCGCTGCGTACCCCTGGGCCGGTGCTCGGCCCGCGAACGCGAGATCGTAATTCTCTTGGACGAGTTCGTACGATGCGTCGTTGTACTCGGATCCCGGGAACGCGAAGAACCGAGCACCCTCGTCGTACCCTTCGTCTTCGAGCCAGTCGATCGGCTCGGTGATGTCCGACTCCAGTTCTCCGTCCGGCGAATCGACGTCGCTGAGTGGCGTCCCTTGTGACGAATGGCTCCCGATCGTCCACCCGGATTCGGCGAGTTCTGCAACCTGGTCCTCGGTGAGCCGATCCCCGTCGACAGCCTGGTCTGCCCGAACTCGATCGGTCGGGAGGAACGTCGTCCCCGTCATATCGTACGCCTCGAGGATCGGATACGCCTCCGAGTAGTGGCCCTCGTAGCCGCCGTGGAACTGGAGCATGACCTTGCCCGTCTCGGTCTTCGGAGCGAAATAGAAGTCGTCGACCCACAGTTGGCCGTCATCGGCGTCCTCGTCGATCCAGTTGATGATCTGGAGGACGATGATGTTCTCCAGGTCCGGGTCACCTCGCACGCGTGTGAGGCCGAAGTTCTTGCGCACGGTCGACATCTCGTCGAGTACCTGCTGGCTGAACTCGACGTAATCTCCATCCGAGTCCTGTAGCTGGATCCGGACGGTACTGCTCGTCTCGGCAGCCATGGCGATTCCTGGAGCATGGTTGGTGATGTCGATCGGTTCGTCCAGACTGCGGCGGACTCTGACCTGTCCTTCGTCGTCCGGTTCGAGCAGCGCCGACTGGCTCCCCTCGTAGACCTCCTCATCACTTTCTTCGATCGAGCCAATATCTTGGAACGCGCTCCACGGTTCGAGATCCTCGAAGTCGTCGAACGTGCCTGTCAGCTCACCGTCGGTCGGATCGTCCTCGCTTTCTTCTTCTTCCTCTACCTCTTCATCGTCCGACTCATCGTCCGATATGCTGTCATCTGGGTCGTCTTCCGCCGTGTCTGTATCCTCTGATTCGCTCAGGTCTGCACATCCGGCGAGTGCGGCGACCGAACCCGTTGCCAGACTCCCCGCCAGGAGACTGTTCTTGAGATAGCTACGTCGATCCATCTGTGTCAGAGTCGGACCGCCTCCCGGCGAATTGTTATAAGCTGGCTATTTCCGAGCGACTGTATCTTCTATCGCATCGATCGAAGTAAGGGAAGTGGACGGAGCCAGTACACCCGGTCGGATACCTGATCGTGCTGCGATCGTTCATAGTGCCCTCAGCGGTCAGTTTTCGCCACAGAACGCAGACGATACAGCGGTGATAGTACGAGAGTACTGCTTGCTGTGGACGACACAATTTATTCGTCACCGCCCCAACAGGGCCACATGACGGAGTTCGATCCGGAGAAGTTCGAGGAAAAGTACGTCCACTACTTCACAGAACTCGAAGCTGCCTACTCGGATGCCTACCAGCAACTCCACGGTCGGTATGATTCGACTGTCCTTCGTGCGATCGATCGGCAGGTGCTTAACGAGAGCGAGCCCGTTTATGAGGGCGATGGAACGTTCAGGGTCGAACTCCCCGAAGACCCCCACGGTCGCGCCCCCGACGTCGCGGACCACGACCAGTTCGACGAGGTTCTCTCGACGTTCGTCGATCGGATCGAACGCGAACTGCACCGACAGTTCGAGTTCGCGGCTGACCAGTAACGAACCCACGCGATCGTGTGGGGTGTCGGGAACGACGACTCTCCGTTCGCTTGATGAATGCACGCCTGCTGTGGGGGTGCGTTACTGCAGCCGATCCGTTCCCGGCTGAGCCAATCCGCTCTCGGGTGAACTGTCATATACAACGGTATCGTTTTGCTGGTTGCCTTCCCACCGAGCAGTATGGACACTGACGGGCTCCCAGAACTTCTCGTACACAGCGCCATACTGGTGGGTATCGTGTTTGTCGCGGTCGGACTCCTCAACGTGTTTGCCGATCCGAACTTCTGGTTCGAACTGGCCGTCGCTGGCTTCGTCGTGCTCGCGTACCGACCGATCGTCTTCGCCCTCGGCGTTGCACCCGATCGGTGGAACGAAGAGTAAGCATTGGATGCTACGTGCCTGGGTTGACACTACCCGGAACACCTTTGCGGCTGACGGGAATTCGTGGAGGTATGATAGACGAGACGGTCGAGGAGATCAAGGATATGCAGACTCACAGCTCCTCGATAGTTGCGATCAATGCGGTACGGTCACTCAAGGAGCTTGCTGACCGCGAGTTTGCAACCCCAGCTGAGTTCGAGCGCGCACTCGAGCGCAACGGCTCGATGCTCCGCCGGGCCAACCCGTCCCACGCATCGCTACAGAACGCCGTTCGCGCCGTCGTCGACCGGGTCACGGCAGTGAAACACGATACCGTCGAAGACGCCAAACAGCACACGATCGAGACGGTCGACGACGTCGTCTCGCGAGTCGAGTCGGGCAAGCGGCTGGCAGCCGAAACCGCGGCCGATCACCTCGAAGATGGAGCGACGTTGCTAACACACGACTACTCCTCGACAGTGCTCGATGCAGTAGCGGAGGCTGTCGAAGCCGGCAAACGCTTTGATATCTACGTCACGGAAGCCCGTCCCCGGTTCATCGGCCGGAAGATGGCCCGGTCGCTCGCCGAGTTGGAGGGTGTCGAGCCGACGTTAATCACCGATAGCGCACACGGACTGACGCTTGAGAAGTGTGATCAGGTTGTCGTCGGAATGGACTGCATCGTCGACGACACGCTCTACAACCGCGTTGGTACCTTCCCGATCGCGTCGACAGCGGCACAACTGGACGTCCCCGTCACCGTCATCGGCGCGTCGGCGAAGATCGTTTCGAAGGGGTTCGTCTTCGAGAACGAGTTTCGGGCGACCAGCGAGGTCATCCCTGAACCGGCTCACGGCTTCGAGGTCGAGAATCCGGCGTACGATGCCACACCGATCTCGCTGCTCGATAGCGTCATCACCGACGAGGGCCACCACACGTTCTAATACGGAGGCGCGTTCACCGATCGAGCGCGGTGTCTCCTACGACGGGACTGGCCCACTCGACTGCGTTGTCGAGTACCTGCTGAATCGACTCGTTCTCGTAGATCGGATACGTCTCGTGGCCCGGACGGAAGTAGAATACCCGGCCTCGCCCGCGTCGATAGCAACAGCCGCTGCGAAACACCTCACCGCCCTCGAACCAGCTTGTGAACACCAGCCGATCGGGTTCGGGGACATCGAACGGTTCGCCGTACATTTCCGTCTGCGGCAGTTCGATCGACTCCGCGAGCCCGTCGGCGATCGGGTGGCCGGGATCGACGACCCACAGCCGCTCGGTCTCGCCGTCTTCGCGCCACTGCAGGCTGCAGGTGGTGCCCATGAGTCGCTTGAAAATCTTCGCGTAGTGGCCGGAGTGGAGGACGACCAGCCCCATCCCATCGAGGACACGATCGTGAACTCGATCGACAATCTCGTCGTCGACATCGTCGTGGGCTATATGTCCCCACCAACAGAGGACGTCTGTCTCCGAGAGGACGGCCTCAGAAAGCCCGTGGTCGGGCTCATCGAGTGTGGCAGTCCGGACCTCGTGGCCACGATTGGCGAGGGACCGGGCGATCGTCTCGTGGATCCCGTCGGGGTAGACGGCGGCGGCCGCATCGTCTTCGCGTTCGTGTCGATACTCGTTCCAGATCGTGACTGCGACCATTGCCTGGTCGTCCACGGATGACCTGTTTAGCATTGCGGTGTGGCTACGCGAGTGTGCTATACTGATCCGATCGTTGCCAGTCGATCCGATCGTTCCCAGTGAAACAGTGGTCCGATCATTGCCAACGAGACAGCGACCTGATCGGCGCGGCGGGTCGGGCACACCATGTGGGCTCGCGTGATCGTACGAACAACAGTTACATCACAGCAGTACTGTTCCGATAGCTGATCAAAAACCATCAGTATCGGTGACTGACAGTACGAACGTACAGATTAATCGGTCACAACTCTTATTTCGGTCGCCTACTCTCTACTCGTATGGACTTCTGGGATCACGTACAACCGCCATCGAAACGACTCGTTTCTTCTCCCGCGATGAACTCGTCACCATCGAAATCAGGTGTTTCGCGATGATCGGCGCCGACGTCGGTGTCGGCATCGTCGGTCTGGGAGGGATGGGGAACCTCCACGCACGAAGCATGACCGAACTCGGCGCTGACGTCGTCGCCGGTGCCGACCTCGTCGCTGACCAGCGGACACACTTTGCCGAAGAGTTCGGCGCTGCAACCTACGAAACCCACGAGGCGCTCGTGGCCGACGAAGCTGTCGATGCAGTGATTGTTACCACGCCCAACCGGTTTCACGAACCGATCGCGATCGCGGCGCTGGAAGCAGGCTGTCACGTGCTCGTCGAGAAACCGCTGGCCCATACCCTCGAAAGTGCAGAGCGGATCGCAGCGGTGGCGGCGAGAGCAGACGGCATCTGTATGGTCGGCTTTCACAACCGTCACGCGGCGTCGATGGCGATGTTCGACGAGTATCACACCCGCGGCCGCTTCGGCGAGCTCACACACGTCGAAGCGAACTACGTTCGGCGACGGGGTGTGCCCGGTCCCGGTTCGTGGTTTACCGACCCCGATCTGGCTGGCGGCGGGGCGTTGCTCGACATCGGTGTTCACGCGCTCGATCTCGCCCTCTATACGCTCGGATTCCCAGAACTCACCGAGGTGTCAGGAGTCACCCGAACGACGTTCGGAACACACGAGGAGTATGCCGATCCTGACGGCTTCGGCGACAACTGGGATGCAGAAGCCGAAACCTACAGTGTCGACGACTCCGTGAGCGCGTTCGTTCGGTGTGCAAACGGTGCAACGATCTCGCTCGAAGCTGCGTGGGCGACAAACCGTGACGAAAGCATGGCGTTTCGGGTCCAGGGTACCGAGGCTGGTGCCCAGTTCGATATCGGGGACACGAATCTGGAGATTCTGGAGGCTGGAACTACTGGCTGTGACCACTACGCGGATGTCGCACTGACGGGCAATCCGTCGCTGACAGGATACAAGACACAGGACGAACAGTTCCTCGATGCTCTCGCCGCGGGTTCGTCGCCGGAAACCAACACGATCGAAGAGGCACTCACCGTCCAGCGCGTGATCGACGCCATCTATCGATCGAGCGAGTCCGGTCGGGCAGTGCCGATCGAGATGCCGGACCGATCCGAACTGGCCGAGAGCCACACTGCTGTCTCTTCTACTACCGGTGGATGCGAACTCGACCAGGAGTCCGAACAAGAGATTCCGTCGCAGGCGGAGTAGTCTCGTACGTCAGCTTGTGCCAGCGGACAGTTTGTGCGCGGTCCCGAAGCTATAGTAGCCACTGCGAGTCACTGCACACCTAATCGCAGGGGGCTGCGTGGCTTGGAATGAACGACGTGGTCGAGATCCTCGAGGAAAGCGCGGTTCGGAGTGTGCGCGATTCGGTGTGTAACCAGTTGCAGTTGTTACAATAGTGATACTGACAACCGGCTGTCGATCGTGAGCGGATCAATCATACAGACGGTAACGCAGTCGCTACGAACTTCGGCGAACGGTCAGAAGAAGTGAGACCCTCGTTAGAGGACTTCGTCGAAGTCGTGGTGGCCGTGGATGTCCACGCCCTCGTCGGTGATCTCACAGAGGAAGACGCCGTTTCCGGAGCCGGTGTCACGCTCGACGGCGGACTTGATGCCGTGGGCGGCGACGGATTTCGCTTCCTCGTTTGACATGTCCTCTTCGTAGGCCTGTTCGAGGTGGCCGTAGGCGAGTTGCATACCCGAACCGGTGACGGTGTAGTCGTCTTTCATAACGCCGCCGGCGGGATCGATACTGTAGACGTGACTGCCTTCGTCGTCGACGCCACCCAGGATCGGGTGGATCGCAAAGAACGGGCCGCCGCGGGCGAAGTTCCCGGCGAGCGTCGCGAGCGCGTCGATACTCATGTCCTCGCCACGGCGTGATTCGTAGAGGTTAACCTCCGCACGGAGGCTCGCGATGAACGACTGTGCGCCGCCGACGCTGCCGACGAGCGTCAGCGCGCCGGTCGGGTGGATCTGTTCGACCTTCTGGACGTTCTTGTTCGAGACGAACCGGCCGCCGAGGCTGGCTCGCATGTCCGTCGCGATGACGACGCCGTCGGCCGTCGAGATGCCGATCGTCGTCGTTCCGGTCTTGTTGACGTTGTCGAGGTCTGCACGCGAAAGGTCGTTCTGTGGCATCGAGCCAACCTCCGGCTCGTAGGGGTTCGAATCGGTGGCCAACTGATCGACCGTTCGGGAGAAGTCCGAGTTCTGTGTCGGGTGACGCATTGACCGAAGTCTACGGCTGGCACGATATAAAACCCCGGCGGTCACCGCTGGGGTTTCCGCTTTCGCCACTCGTGGACAACTTAAAAAGAGGCGACTGCGACGAAGGTGACCGGAAACGAGTTGATTGCGGCCGACTGGGACCATCAGTGCTGATCGCTGGGCGGTTCGGGAACGACAGAACGAGTGGATCGAGAGATTAGTTCATTCGTGCGGCTTCGTGGGCGGCACCGACGTTCTCGATGAGTCGGTGGAGCGGGAGTGTAAACCCGACTTGGCGGGTGGCGATTGCGAGTGGCATCGCGATGATACCGAGCACAATGCACAGTTGATACAGGGCGAACAGGGTCGCGTGGTACACGCGGGATTTCATCGACGTTCATCCATGGCCAGTTCAGGGTTGTATATAACTCTTTGTGAATTGTGAGCTCTGTCATGGTTATTCAGGTAGCACCCAGGTCGACGCCTGCTTGCGATTCAATTCAAGTTGTAGTCTGGACAACTAGAGGTGAGTTCAGATCGAAATTCGGTTATCCTGACCCGAATCGATCCGATGCTGTCTCGTAACTTATGGGGATTATTCGGCTCACGTGCGCACCCCGGGCGCGGGGAGGAATGCCACTGAGTGACACTCTCTCCCCCCAGGAGACGGTGTCTCACGCTTTAGCAGCGTGAAGAGTCACCGAGTGTACCGCTGGGGGAACCGCATCTCCGTACCAGCTGTGTCAACTGGTCGTTCATATCACGGGCTATGTCAGACAGTCTCTCAGAGCATAGGCTGTGACAGATAGTCTCCCAGAGCACAGGCTGTGACAGACAACCTCCCACAGCACGGGCTGTGCCAGATACTCTCCCACGACGCCGATCGGAACCGCAAAGCAGGAAACCCCTCGGACCGACCACGACATATGGGAAACTATCTCGTCGCGATGGAAGCGGCATGGTTGGTACGTGACGTCGAGGCAATCGACGACGCGATCGGCGTCGCTGTAAGCGAAGCCGGAAAACGACTCAATAGCGAAAACATGGACTACGTCGAGGTCGAGGTCGGTGCAACGGGCTGTCCTGCCTGTGGCGAACCGTTCGACTCTGCGTTTATTGCTGCGGACACTGCGCTTGTCGGGCTTGGCCTCGAGATGGAGGTCTTCAACGCCGACGGCGAAGAACACGCTTCTCGAATCGCAAAGAGTGAGGTCGGCGGCGCACTGCGGGACGTTCCGCTCTCGGTCGTCGAGATCATCGAAGTTCCAGAGGACGAGTGACTGCTGAGGCCACCTACCCAAACAACTTTCTATAACCCGTGGTTATTGTTCGGTATGGAGCTCCCCACACCTGCAGACTTACGCCAGCGTCGAACGGAACTCGGACTGACCCAGAGCGAACTCGCGGATAAAGCTGACGTCTCCCAGCCGTTGATCGCCCGAATCGAGGGTGGAGACGTCGATCCGCGGCTCTCGACGCTCCGGCGGATCGTCAACGCGCTCGAAAAGGCCGAGAGCGACGTCATCCGCGCGAAGGATCTGATGAACGAGGCGGTCGTGAGCGTCTCACCGACCGATTCGGTCAGCGAAGCTGCCCAGAAGATGGAGGCTGAGGCCTACTCTCAGCTGGCGGTCATCCAGGACGGAATCCCTGTCGGTTCGATCAGTCAGAGCGACCTCGTTCACGTAGATTCTGGCGCGCGCGATGAACCTGTCGAGAAACATATGAGCGAAAGCTTTCCGACCGTCTCGAAGGACGCAACGCTCGACGAGATCAGTAATCTGCTCGAACATTACAAGGCCGTCATGATTACCGAGGCCGGCGAGACCGTCGGCATCATCACCGAAGCCGACATCGCAGCCCGGCTATCGTGACACCGAACGCGACCGGCTGTTTTCGGCGTATCAGCGCTCTTTGACTGGCCCCGGTCCGAGCAGCCACTGGTAGATAATCGGCCAGGGAAAATAATTGGACAGATGTCACAGTACACGCGAACTATTTGAATGTCTAACCTGACACTCGGCGTTGAGATGCTGGAGGTACAAACAATATTACCGTCTCGGTATTCGTAATACACAGGGTATATGTTGATTTGTCGGTGATGCCCCCTATGAAACGTATGCGGCGGCACGTCCTTGCAGGTGTAGGCGGAATACTTGGTTCATCTCTCGCTGGCTGTCTGGCAGAACCTGAGCAGCAGTCGGCCGACGACACGGTGTATGCGTCTTTTTTCACACTCCAAGAGTTTACGAAAGCAGTTGTCGCCGATCGAACAGTCGAGAGTGCGGTCCCGGTCGGGAGTCACGGGCACGGCTGGGAACCGCCGGCATCGTTGCTCCCGGATATCGTCGATACCGCCGCGTTCGTCTATCTGGATGCTGCGGGATTTCAACACTGGGTCGACGACACACTGCCTGACATCGAAGCGGAGTACAGCGACGAAGTCATGTTGATCGACGTGCTTGAGAGAATCGACCTGCTGGAGTACGACGGGGACGACCACGACCACGGTGGGTACGACATCGACGACTACGAGTTGGCTGTCAGGAGTATCAGCCTGTCCGATCGTGACGGCGAGGAACTCGCGGACGCCCACGGTGATCACTGGCACGGAACGCCGATAGCGGTTCCACGTGATGAGGAGCAGTCGATCACCGTCGAGATTCGCGACGAAGGTGGCGACCCGATTGAGTTCGGCGACCGATACCAACTTGGCATTCGTGTCGTCGGTGGAGACGACAGCGTCATCGACACCACTGCCGAGACGAGCGACGACGATCAGTTGATCCTTACGGGTCAGGACGACGGGTTCGTCGAACTCGTCGTCCAGGTTTACGCAGACGACGAGGTCGTCTACGAGACACCGCCACTCAAAACGGAAGTCGGGGCGCACAGTCACGATCATGGCGATCACGATCATGGCCACGACCACGATCACAGCCACGGCGAGTACGACGCGAAGTTCTTCTCCGATCCGGTGCTCGCACAACGGGGCGTCGAAACGATCCGCGACGGGTTGATCGAACTCGATCCGGCCAACGAGGACGTTTACCAGGAGAACGCCCGAGAGTACATCGCGGAACTCGAAGATCTCCACCAGGAGTACGAACGGCGACTGGCCGATCGCGAACACGATGTTGTCGTCCTCGCAGGCCACGACTCCTTCCAGTACCTGGGCGAACGGTACGGATTCGAGATCCACACTCCCGTCGGACTCTCGCCCGATGAAGAACCTGCAGGGTCCAGGGTCGCTGAAACAGTCGAGTTCATCGAAGAGCGAGGAATCGAATACGTCCTCTGGGACTACTTTGACGGCGACCGACTCGCGAACACGATCGCAGACGAAGCCGATACCGTCGAGGAGTCGCTGATGGTTTCACCCACTGAAAGTACGACTGAAGCGTGGCTCGAGGACGGCTACGGAAGCTATCTCGGACAGATGAGAGAAATCAACCTGCCAGCGTTCGAGAAGGCACTCGGTGCGATCTGAGCAGGTTCTGTGCGAAGCACCGGAACGATCCGACGCGATCGACCGGTTTCGCTGGGCCTCAGCGATCGACTAATTCCGGTGATCTATGCTGGCCGCGGACTGTGACTTCCGGGAGGTCTGTCTCGCCCACGACCCGGAAAACTGGACGTTCAGACACTACAGTTCGCTATACTCTCCAAATGTTCTGTTTTAAATCGGATATAAGGTTCCTGGGTGAACAGCATCCGATTCTAATTGTATGAACGGTACAGGGACGCATTGTCGAACAATACTTGTGTTCCACACCGGTGAATTCCCTATACAATACACCGGAAAACCTTTTCAGTAGTTATTGATTCTAAAGCTTTGTGTCCATAATGAGGGCGATACTAAACCTGATCTGCGATGGCCGATGGAGAGCCAACGAACTGCGGTGGACGAGACAGCACCGGACTGGAACCGTCGCCATCCACAGTGGTGGCCCAATGAGTAGTGGGGTGGCTGTATGTCAGATACGCTGATCATAATCGGCGTCGGGCTGTTCCTGGGGATCTGCATTACGATCGGGCTCTACATGGCCCGGAACGTGGACGGAGATAGCGAGAACTACATCGTCGCTGGTCGCGGTCTCGTCTTGCCGATCGTCGCGGCGACGCTGATGGCACAGTCGCTGGACGCGAACGCGACACTGGGGAACACTGATCTGGCGGCCGACTTCGGGTTCTGGGCCGGTGCGGCCCTTCCGGTTGGGCTAGCGGCCTGTTTGATCATCTGTGGGCTCTTTTTTGCGAAGCCGCTCAACCGAATGAACTTGCTGACGCTCCCGGATTTCTTCCGTCGACGGTACAACCGAACCGTCGAGCTGTTCGCATCGCTCGTGACGTCGCTTTCCTTTACGATCCTGCTGGCTGGGAACCTCGTCGCCGGTGGGTTCCTGTTCGAGACGTTCCTCGGAACGAGCTACGTGATCGGGATCGTGATCCTCGGCGTAATCATCTTGCTGTACACGCTCACCGGTGGCTTATTCGCCGTCGCGTACACGGACATTATCCAGGCCGGAGTCGCATTCGTCGGCTCTCTGGCCTTGCTCGGCTGGATCCTCGTCAACTACGGGCTCACGATCCCTGCCGGAATGGGACCGACCGCTACCGAGCAACTCACCGACCCTGACGCGGGAGCCGCGATCAACTGGGCTCAGATCGTCGCACTGGCGTTCGGGAACCTCGTTGCACTCGACTTCAACGAACGCGTACTGGCTGCCGAGTCCCCCGAAACAGCTCAGCGAGCCTGTTTCGGAGCTGCGATCGGAACGCTCCTGATCGGGATCCCGTTTTCTATTGTCGCGCTCTCAGCCCCGGATATTCTTGCCCAGGCCGGTGTCGACGCAGGTGGGACGCCCGTGCTGTACGCGCTGATGCAGGACGTTGTCCCGACGAGTCTCGCGATCCTCGTTCTTGCCGGCGTTATCGGCGCGTCGCTGTCGACCGGTGATGGGGCCGTTCTCGCAACATCCTCCGTCATCGCTCGAAACGTCCTCGGCTACCGCGTCGAGGAAACCGATACCGATGCGACGGATATGGACAAGCTGTTGCTCGTGACGCGATCGCTTACCGTTCCGATCGCCGTGATCGGTGCGTTCTTTGCGATCCGGCTGCCCGAGACCGGGCTCTTGCTCGTGTTAGCGTTCGACATCAGCCTCGCCGGCGTCGTCGTCCCGTACGTTCTCGGAATGTACTGGACACAATCGAATCCGACCGCCGCGATCTCGGCGATCGTCGTCGGTGCCGTAAGCCGGATCGGGATGTTTGTACTGATGCCGGAGACGTACGGCCTCCAGAACACGCTATTCTACATCCCGAACGACGTGTTCGGGGTATGGCTCGACGGCTATGCGACGTTTATTTGTCTCCTGCTCGCCCTGGGGACGTTTGTCACGGTGGCGCTCGTGACGCCGACAGAGTCCGACGAACCCACGCCGTCGGAGGCGTTCGATCGAGCACCGGCGCTCAACGACGACTGACGCGATCCGTTTTGTCGGCGATTCGCTCTCGATTGCGGCTACAGCCGTCTCCGAACCGGGGGCCACACGTGGCGTCGATGTGAAGCGGCCAGTTTTTACGCGCTCGCAGTAACCACTCCGCATATGGCTGACGACGGGGACCGGCATCGACAGAGTCGGCTGTTTACCGACGAGGACGGAACGTTCGACGCCGATCGGGCACGAGACGAGGCGCTTCCGGTCGAGGACGGCGAGGTCGTCGACACGGACGCGCTCGCAGACCACCAGCAGTACGTCGAGGGCAGAGGGATCTACGACGAGCGCAACCGAATCAACGATCTCACTGGACGCGAATGGAAGTACGCCACGAAGTCCGTGATCGCCGAGGGCTACCCGCCGGCCGTCCAGCACGGACTCCGGAGTGAACACGGCGGCCAGAAACCGCCGCGGCTCTGTGCCGACCTGATCGGTCGGTTCAGCAAGGCCGGCGATACCGTTCTCGACCCTTTTGCCGGCGTTGGTGGCACCTTGCTCGGGGCGAGTTTCTGTGAACACGAGGGGACAGGACTCCGTGATGCGATCGGATTCGAGCGAACCGAACGCTGGGTCGAGGTGTACGAGACCGTTCTCGACCGAGAAAACGAGGATCGGCGTGCCCGCGGCGACCCACCGCTCGCCCCACAGGAGATGCGCTGTGGTGACTGTGGGGACCTCATCGAGGCGATTCCCGAGAACTCGATCGATCTGCTCCTGACTGACGTGCCGTACTGGCATATGGACGAACTCCAGCAGACGCGAAACGAACGACGGACCCGGGAGAGCAAGCTCGGATCGTTCGATGGCGAAACCACCCCGAAGCAAGAGGATACCACCTCGAAGCACGGAGAGGAACCAGCGGCCACTGATGCTCTCGCAGGTCCAGACGATGCCGACTCGCCCCCAGCAGCGGCGGGCGAACAGACGAAAGCCGAGTGGCTCGCCGATATGGCCGACAAGTTCGATCGGTTCACCGAGGCCGTCGCCCCGGAGGGCCACGTCGTGGTCTTTATCGGTGATATGTACCGCGACCAGTCCTACGAGTTCCTTTCGGCTGATCTCGCACGAGCGATCGAATCGACGGCCCCGCTGACGCTTGCAGCGACGCTGATCTGGTACGACCCGACGAAAGATCTCCACGTCTACGGCTACCCGTTCTCGTTCGTTCCCTCGATGGTCCACCAGAACGTACTGGTCTTCCGGCCCGACGACACCGACGGCTGATGGCGATTCGGGGCTGTCTGACCGCCGTCAGTCGATCGTCTGACGTGGTTTTACTTATCCCCATTTCGAATAGTAAATAGGCGCGCTGCGGATTCCCGTCCCCATCCGTCCGTTTGCGCGCCTATCCCCACGCGCTGTCACCCCAGCGCTACCCCCCACGCGCTGTCCCCCCCAGCGCTACCCCCCCTTCCCTCCTTCGTCGTTCGTTCCCGCCAGTCACAACTGCTGCAGACGCTGTGCTCGGTCGCTTCCAATCAAGAGAACTCCGGACGCTCCGCCTCAGGCGGTCGCTGGTAGCAGCGCCGACTGCACAGCATCAGCCTCGTCCGTCTCCACGATGATGGCGACTTCGTCGCCTATTTGCAGTTTCGTTCCGGGGAGTGGAATCGTCAGCGACTCGTCTTCGCGACCGTGGGCGTAGATTCGGGCCCCATCTGGCAGGTCGACTTCGCTAATCCGTTTGCCAACGGCGGGCGAGCCGTGTTTGATCTCGAGGACAGTGAGCTGGAGGTTCGCTGCCAGATCGGCAACGACGTTGAAGTCACCCCCGAGCATGGCGGTTTTCGCGCCCGCGGCACCGAGCCGTTCCGGATAGATAATTTCGTCAACGTCCTCAGCGTACTTCTTGTAGATGTCCTCGCGGTAGTCCTCGTCGATCCGGAGGACGGTCCGACAGCCGTGATGGGTGCCGACCATACAGGCAGCGAAGTTGGCGTTGAGGTCGGGTGTGAACGCCCCAATCGCGTCGGCATCCTCGATACCAGCGTCGACCAGCACGGTCTCGTCGGCTCCATCACCCTGAACCGTTTCGAAGCCGGCCTTCTCGGCCCGATCGATTCGATCGGGATCGTTATCGACGAGAACGACGTCGTGGCCTTCCTCGACGAGAATGCGTGCCGTTCGCGAGCCAACCCGACCGTATCCCACGATGACGAACCTCATGCTACCGTGGTACACGCTCCGGGGTCAAATACGTTCGTTTCGGTCGCCCAGCCAGCGTCTCCCGCCGCCCCCGATCGATTCGGGCACAAGTGGATAGCAATCTGATATGCACAAACGTGTGTAACTTCTCCGGTGTCGCGGACAAGAACATTTAACTAATGGGTATGGCAATGCTCGAATATCCAATATGGGGAGTTCTGATTCAGTTGCGGAGTACTTCGGGTTCGACGATCACAATACTGATTATCGAACGGAAACGCTCGCAGGGCTGACGACGTTCCTGTCGATGGCCTACATCATCGTCGTCAACCCGGCGATCTTGAGTAGCGCCATCCTCTGGAACAGCGAGACGGGTGAGTTCCAGAGCGAAGCCGTGATCAACGGGACGACGTACGGCGCCGGCGAGATCGTCCAGATGCTTGCGGTGGTAACCATTCTCGCATCGATCGTGGGGATTCTCGTGATGGCGTTGTATGCGAACCGTCCGTTCGGCCTGGCGCCGGGAATGGGGTTGAACGCCTTCTTTACGTTTACTGTCGTCGTTATTCTCGGCGTCCCGTGGCAGCTCGCGCTCGCTGCCGTCTTCGTCGAGGGGATCATTTTCATCGCACTGACTGCTGTGGGTGTCCGGAAGTACGTCATCGAACTCTTCCCCGAACCGGTGAAGTTCGCCGTCGGTGCCGGTATCGGTGTCTTCCTGCTTTTCCTTGGCTTACAGGAGATGCAGGTTGTCGTTCCGTACGATGCGACACTGGTTACCCTCGGAAACGTCCTCGAGAGTTCAGTCGCTGCAGTCTCGCTTGCTGGACTGCTCTTTACGCTGCTACTCTACGCTCGAGGGGTCCGTGGCTCGATCGTCATCGGGATCGTAACGACCGCACTCACTGGCTGGTTACTGACGCTTGCGGGCGTCGTCGCACCGGATGTCCTCACACCCGAAGGCTCCTACGATGAGGTGACAAACGACGGACTCCTCTCGATGCTTGGCTCCGTTCAGTACGACTTCACGCCGTTATTCTGGGGCTTCGTCGACGGCCTAGGGATGATCACCGACGATCCGATCATCTTCTTACTGGTCGTCTTTACGTTCTTTTTCGTCGACTTCTTCGACACCGCGGGGACGCTCATCGGCGTCTCCCAGATCGCCGGCTTCCTCGACGACCAGGGGGATCTCCCCGAAATCGAACGACCGCTGATGGCTGACGCAGTCGGTACGACGATCGGTGCGATGATCGGAACCTCGACCGTGACGACCTACATCGAGTCTTCGACGGGTATCGAGGAAGGCGGTCGAACCGGCTTTACCGCACTGGTCGTCGGTGGACTGTTCTGTCTTGCACTCCTCGTCGTCCCGCTGATATCTGCAATCCCACAGTACGCAACCTATCTGGCACTTGTTGTCGTCGGGATCATCATGCTGCAGGGCGTCGCCGACATCGACTGGCAGGATCCCGCGTGGGCGATCACTGCTGGACTGACGATTACGATCATGCCCCTGACTACCTCGATCGCAAACGGGCTCGCTGCCGGGATCATCAGTTTCCCGCTGGTCAAAGCAGCGATGGGCGAACATCGGGAGGTCTCGCTCGGTCAGTGGGTGCTTGCGATCGCGTTCGTCGCCTACTTCGTCATCTACTTCGCGGTCGAAGCCGGAACGGTCACGTTCTGACAAGTTCGGCTTCGTCACCGATCGGTGACGGCTCTCACTCGACATCGGGGTCCCGGCAATGTGTCGGGCAACCGGTGGCCTCTTAGGTATCAGCTGTTTATAACGCGGTATGGCCGACATCACGTTCTACGAACTACCAGGCTGCCCGTACTGTGCAAAGGTCCGAACCAAACTCGAAGAGCTCGACATCGAGTACGACACGATCGAGGTCCCACGATCACATTCGGAGCGGACGGAAGTCGAGAAAGTCAGCGGCCAGACCGGCGTCCCCGTCATCTCCGACGAGTCACAGGACATCGAAGGAATGTCGGAAAGTGACGATATCGTCACGTATCTCGAAGAAACCTACGCGTAACTCCAGTTCAAAAGCTCGCGAACCGAGCCGATCGATTACGCCGCTTCTTCGTGTTCGGAGCGCTCTCGGATGACGTCCCGGAGTTCGTCTGCGTTCCGAAGCGTTTCGAGTTCGTCTCGTTCGACGAGTGCCGTCCCGTCGACGGAATCCTGTTTTGCTCGATCGACGACGTACACCGATCGCGTCCGGGTGACGTAGCCGATCGAACTCATGATTCGTGCGCGTTTCTCGGCGGCTTTCGTGAACTTCGAGTGGCCGGTGAGAACGACATCGTCGTCCTCGTCCTCGCTGACGGCTTTAAACGGCGATCGAACCGTCGGATGGACCTGGTAGCCCGCTTTCGTAAGGACGGCGACGACCTGTTCGTCGTCCGGGTCGGCTTCGGGGTCTTCTGGCGTCGACTCCGGGTCGTGGACGTCGTCGGCACCCTCGAGAACGTCGATCGGGCTTGTGAGTTCCGACTCGAACAGCTCTTCTAACGCCATCGCAACCTCGACGGAGGCGTTCATTCCGTCTTCATACTTCGAGACCGTTCGTCTGGAGACGCCGAGTTCGCTCGCCAGTTGGCCGAGACTCCACTCTCGTTGTTCGCGTTCGTCGGCGAGGAGGTCGCCGTCGATGGTGACGTAGAGGCCGCCGGGCGCTGCATAAATCAGCGGCGGGACGTCCTCGATGAACAGGTTGTAGGCGGTGTCGGGGCTGAACGCCGGCACGCCGTGTCTGAAGTAAACCACGTCGGGCTTGAGGTCTTCGTCGCGACTTCGGAGGCCGATCACGAGCGGTGTCGCGTGCAGATAGTTGCCGAGCCGTCGCATCTCGTGACCGGTTGCCTCGTTGAACGCGTCGATGTTGCCGAGGATCTTGACGAGCAACAGATCTTCGCCGCGTCTGGCTGCAACATCGAAGCTCTTCGGGCGGATCGCACACCGGTCACTGACCACGAAGCCCGCGTCTGCTAACATCGCGGTCACATTTCCGACCAGTGCGGAGCGGGACATACGGGTATGTAAGCTATTCCTCGTATAAGAAGGTTTCCCTGGTCTCATCATGGTGCAGGCACGCGGTTTCCCCACCGAGCTGGCAGTACCATTATATATGAGTTCCCAGCCCGTCAGTCGATCGGACGGTCCCGAAAGGTGTTACTCCACAGGTGGCGTACCACCGTCGATGACCGTCGTCGGGCTCGACGATACGGACTCCCGAGAGCGCGGAATGTGTACGACCTATGTCGCAACACAGGTCGCCGAGCGACTGCGTCGTGGAGCGGCCGACGGCGACGCAACTGCGGTCTCGCGACTCCTGCTCGTTCGCCTCAACCCTGCCGTCGAGTACAAGACGCGAGGGAACGCCGCGCTGGCAATCCACACCGATCGCGATCCCGATCGGGCGTTCGAGCTCGCCCGCGATCGGCTGACGGCGCTTGCGGAGACGGCAGATGATCGGACGAACCCGGGTCTTGTCGTCGCCGACGGTGGACCGGATGACGTCCCTACCCCAGTCGCCGATTTCACCCGCCGCGCGATCCACGAGCATCTCGACCCGGCAGACGCGATGGCGCTGATCGATCGCTACGGCTACCGATCGTGGGGAGCCGGAACCGGGCGGGGCCGGGTCGGTGCGCTCGCAGCCGTCGGTGCCTGGGCCGGACTCGACGAGTGGACGGCCGAGTACATCTCCTACCGGGAGCCCGGTCGGTGGGGAACCGATCGCCAGATCGACCACGAGAGCGTCTTCGACGCAGCCGACTGGGGCTACCCAGAGGTGTGGGATACCGTCGACCGGGGCGAACAGGAGACAGTCTGTGTGCCACATACACCGGGACCGATTCTCCACGGGATCCGTGGCGACGACGCCGAGACCGTCCGGACTGTCGCCGATCGAATCGAGAGCGAACCGGTTGCCGAGGGGCAACTGTTCCTCACGAACCAGGGAACCGACGCCCATCTGCAGACGGGGTCGATCGAGACGGTGACAGACGGCCACGCCTATCGTGTCGACGGCCAGGTGTCGACGGCCCCCGAAACGCGTCAGGGTGGCCACGTGTTCTTTACGCTCGAACACGTGTCCGATCGGGACGAGCCATCCGAGGCGACGACAGCTGCAGCGCCACAGCTTGCGTGTGCTGCCTTCGAGCCAACCAAACGGTTCCGCGATCGGGTCCGATCGCTTCGCGTCGGCGATCGACTCACCGTCTGTGGCGAGGTTTCCCAGGGGACGCTGAAACTGGAGAAGTTCGCCGTTCGAGACCTCGTGACCACCGAGCGGGTGACGCCGACCTGTCCCGACTGTAAGCGACGACTGAAAAGTGCTGGACGGAACCAGGGCTACCGGTGTCGGGACTGTGGAACGAGCCGCGACGGGAAAGCAACGGTCCCGATCGATCGCGATCTCGAGGTGGGCTGGTACGAGGTGCCACCGTGTGCGCGGCGACACATCGCGAAACCGCTCGTTCGGGGTGGATTCGACGCGCCAACGCATCCAGAACGGTGAGAGCAACGGTCGGGTCTCGGTTCAGAAGATTCCCCGCTGGTCTGGGTCCCTGCCCGCTCGGGGCCGCAACTCAGCACCCGGCAGTTCGCCGATGCAGTTGCGACAGTACACGTACCCGAGTTTGTTCTCGACACTGCAACTGGGACAGACGACGATCCCGGCGTTCCGATCGATCATCAACTCTGTCGATCGTGGACGCCCGTCACCGTCCGAGTCGAGCGCGCCAGAGAGATGACGATACCAGATGGTAGCGAACAGGAGATAGAACGCAATCACCAGCACGAACGCGGAGAGCACCGCGGCTGGGTCCATGCTCAGTTGAAACATGGTCGGAAGAATCAATAAAAATTGCGCAAATGTCTCAGAATCGTTTTCTCGAAACAAAAACCAGTCACGTGAGCCACCAGCGATCGCCGCACGATCGCGAGTAACGGACCGTCCGGATTGAGATTTGTAGAGTTCCGCTCGCGATCGAGGATGGTCGCCGGCTGGCACCGACAGTTGGGGCGATCGAAGTTGTTACATCGGAACGCGCTCAAACGGCTCGCTCGCGCCGAGTTGCTTCCGGAGCTCCATAATCCGGCTGAGATCGCGGCGGGCGATCGTGCCGATCGGGTTTCCGTCCTCGATGACCACGACAAGTGGCCCGTCACGCATCGCAACGAGCACGTCGAACGCGGTGGTCTCGGGTGTGACGGTGGGTACGTCGTCGATCATGACGTCGCGAACTGTCGTCGTGTCGTATGCGTCTTGATCGACGCGTTTCAGGTCGGAGAGCGTGACGATGCCGACGATCTCGCTATCATCTCGAACGAGGAACTCGGTCTGTCGGTGCCGGATGAGTCGATCGGTGAACTCGGCGACCGTTGCGTCCGCAGCGACCGATCGGACCGTCGAACCCACGACGTCGGCCGCGGTGACACCGCTCAGGAGTTCGTCGAGCATTGTCGTCCGCGACTCAGTCGTCGCGGTGCCGTAAATAAAGAAGGCGATGAGGATCAGTATCGGATTCCACGAGAGGACGCCGATGATCGCGAAAAAGATCGCAAACAGCGTGCCGACGCGCGCAGCGGTTCGCGTCGCGCTGGCGTAGCTCCGCGAGCGGGATCGGGAAAGCAGCGCCCGGAGGATCCGCCCGCCGTCCATCGGGAACGCGGGGAGCATATTGAACACCGTCAGGGTGACGTTGATGACGGCCAGCCAGCCGACGATGAACAGGACGAGCGGGAACGCTTCCGGGACGACCTGCAACACGCCGAAGAACGCGCCAGCGAGCAGGATGCTCGTGATCGGCCCCGCGATCGCGATCCAGAATTCACGATCCCACTCGCGTGGCATCGACTCTAGCGCGGCGAGCCCGCCGAAGATCCAGAGCGTGATCGATCGGGTGCCAATCTCGTACCGGCGGGCGGCGTAGGCGTGTCCCAGTTCGTGGACGGCGACGCTGAAAAACAGTCCGATCGCGGCTGCGATCCCGATCAGCCACGGGTTTAGTCCCTCCTGGAGCGCCGTTTCGTCGAGCGAGACCGGAGCGAGGCTCTCGACGAGCGAGGCGTAGAGTTCGATCTGGCCGGTCGCCGCGATCAGCCAGACGAGAATCGGCATGAAGACCAGCAACGAGATGTTGAGTTGGATCGGTATTCCCCAGACGCTCCCGATTCGGTAGTTTCGCATAGTACCATTTCCAGACAGTGCACTCACTTGAGCTAACGGGTTCGGTAGTGGACGATGGCGGGTCAGGCGTCCGCTTTCGACGGTGGTGAATCAGGGGTTCGTGGTCAGACGGCTGAGATTGCCAGACGCCCGTTCTCGACCAAGATCGCCAGACAGCCGTTTGCTCCCGCGGTCGCCAGGCGACTGTCACCACCGGGACCATCCAGCCGCTGTGCATGGAAAGGGTTTTTCGGCCCGACCGGCTGGATACAGACAAATGGGGCTCGAGGAGGAAATCGAGGAGATCGAAGACGAAATCGCCAACACGCCCTACAACAAGTCGACAGAGGCCCATATCGGCCGACTGAAGTCGAAGCTCGCCGAGAAAAAAGAGAAGCTACAGAACCAGTCCTCTGCGGGCGGCGGTACCGGATACGACGTCGAGAAAACCGGTGACGCGACCGTGGCCCTCGTTGGCTTCCCGAGCGTCGGCAAGTCCTCGCTGCTGAACTCGTTGACCAACGCCGAGAGCGAAACGGGCTCCTACGAGTTCACGACGCTGGATGTCAACCCCGGCATGTGTAAACACCGCGGTGCGAACATGCAGCTGCTCGACGTCCCAGGGCTAATTTCGGGGGCTGCGACCGGGAAAGGCGACGGGAAGCAGGTCCTCTCGGTCGTCCGCAACGCCGATCTCATTCTGTTCGTTCTCTCGGTGTTCGAGATCGAGCAGTACGATCGGCTCCAGGAGGAACTCTACAACATCAACATCCGTGTCGACCAGCAGCCACCACGGGTCACGGTCCGTCCGAAAATCAAAGACGGGATCAAGGTCACCTCGAGTGCCGACCAGGATCTCGACGAGGAGACGATCAAAGACGTCATCCGCGAACACGGCTACGTCAACGCCGACGTCAACATCGGCGAGAAGGTCGATATCGATCGACTCATCGACGGGCTGATGGACAACCGCGAGTACATTCCCTCGATCACATGCGTGAACAAGGTCGACCTGATCAACCCCGAGTACAAAGCCGACGTCGACGACCAGCTTCGCGAGCGCGGGCTCGATCCCGAGGAGGTGACGTTCATTAGCGCCGAAGAGGAGAAAGGCCTCGAGACGCTCAAAGATCGCCTCTGGGAGAACCTGGACCTCATTCGGGTTTATATGGACAAACCCGGCCGCGGCGTCGACTACGAGGAGCCGTTGATGCTCGAGAAGGGATCGACGATCGAGGAGGCTGTCGACAAACTCGGTGGCGAAATGAAAGAGCGGTTTCGCTTCGCTCGCGTGTCGGGGCCGAGTGCGACCCACGACAAACAACAGGTCGGCGACCAACACGTGCTCGAAGACGAAGACGTTCTGAAGCTTATTCTCCGTCGGTAGCTCCCTGCGTGGGCCGTCTCCCACTGCGTGTGAGACAGCACTATTATACTAACAGCCGTGGTACCATGTCACATGGCTGAGTTTGGCGCACTATCGCTGCTCCCACCGCTGCTCGCGATCGTGTTGGCCATCGTGACGCGCCGCCCGATCCTGTCGCTGTTTCTCGGCATCTGGTCCGGCGGCGTCATCGTCTCCGGGGGGCTGGGGATCGCCCAGACGTTCGACTGGATCGTCGAGGCGATCATCGCGGACGACGGCTTTCACGCCCAGATCTTGCTCTTTACGCTCTTGCTCGGCTCCGGGGTTGCACTCATCTGGCGACTCGGCGGGGCGATCGCCGTCCGCGACTGGGCCGTCAGGCGTCTCGAAAGTCAGCGAACGACCGGTGTGACGACCTGGATACTGGGGATGGTCCTCTTTTTCGACGACTACGCCAACACCGCGATCGTCGGTTCGACGATGCGAGAGATCTCCGATCGGTTCCGGATCTCCCGGGAAAAACTCTCCTACATCGTCGACTCGACGGCGGCACCCGTCGCCACGATCGGTATCTCGAGTTGGGTCGCGTTCCAACTCTCGATGGTCCGGGAGGGGTTCGACGTGATCGAAGAGGGACACGCCGTGGATGCACCCAGTGCCTTTACGACGTATCTTCAGTCGATTCCGTACAATGCCTACGCATTGCTCGCGATCGTGATGGTTGGGATCGTCGTCCTGACACGCCGAGATTACGGCGAGATGCTCGACGCCGAACACCGCTCGTGGACGACAGGCAAAGTCAACCGCGACGACGCCGTCCCACTCCAGGAAGTCGAGGAGGATCTCGGCGAGCCGATCGTCGATAAGCCGATGTTGCGGACGTTCTTCTTACCGATCGTCGTCCTGATTGCCGTCACCATGGCCGGTGCGTTCTGGACTGGCTACCAGGCTGCCGGTCTCGCGGGCCCGGGTGAGGTGCTTGGATTGACTGTCGCCGAGTTCGCAGAGTCGATCGCCGGCGAGGCCGACTGGGCCGCCGCACTGGTCTGGGGCTCGTTCGCGATGGTCGCCACCGCGATCGCGATCGGTCTCGGCTACGATCTCTTCGATCTCGGCGACAGCGTCGAAACCGTCCTGGAGGGATTCAACCTCATGCTGACGGCGGTTACCATCCTGGTTCTCGCGTGGTCGATCAGCACGGTCGCAGCCGACATGGAGACCGGCGAGTACGTCGCCGGTATCGCCGAGGGCGTGCTCTCGCCGGCGCTGTTCCCGATCGTCGTCCTGTTTACCGCCGCCTTCATCGCCTTCACCATGGGCTCGTCGTGGGCGACGATGGGGATCGTCACGCCGATCGCACTTCCCGTCGCCTTCGAACTCACCGGCGATTTCGGACTCGCACCGATCGTCGTCGGCGCGGTCTTCTCCGGCGCGATCTTCGGTGACCACACGTCACCGATCTCCGATACGACCGTCCTCTCGTCGACGTTTACCGGCGCAGATCTGATCGATCACGTGCGCACGCAGGCGTACTACGCAGTTACTGTGATCCTCGTCGTCACGGTTTGTTACTTGCTGTATGGCTATCTCGGCGTCCCGCCCGCAATATTCCTCCCGCTCGGTGTCGTCCTCCTGATCGGACTCGTCTACGGCCTCTCGTCGATCGACGCGAGCCGAAAGGGTGTCGACCCCGTCGCCTCACGGACGGAGACAGAGGTGGCCGACCGGGCGGTCGGGGCCGGAGCTGAACCGCCAGCTGAAGGCTCGGAGTAGACCGCCGACTTCATCACGTTTTTTGCCGGTGCTAGCATGGGAGGTCGTATGGACGGAACGCTCGACCACACCATGCTTCGCGTTGCCGATCTCGATGAATCGCTCGACTGGTACCAGACGCACCTCGAGTACGAGGAGAAAGACCGCTACGAGGGCGACGGGTTCACGATCGTCTATCTCGGCCCCGAGGAGATGCACGAAGACGGTGCACTGCTCGAACTGACCCACAACGAGGGCGAAGACGACCTCGAAATGGGCGACGCCTGGGGCCATATCGCGGTCCGTGTCCCGGAGGGCGAACTCGAGGAGTATTACCAGCAGCTGATGGACGAGGGCGTCGACGACTACCGCGACCCCGAATCCTGTGGCGGTCGCTACGCGTTCGTCAAAGATCCGGACGGCCACGAGGTCGAGATCGTCCAGCGCGACCCCGACGAGGGCGCACTCTGGTCGCTCGATCACACCATGATCCGCGTCGAAGACGCCGACGAAGCGATCGGCTACTGGACCCGGAAGTTCGAGTACACACAGACCCGCCGCTGGGAGTCCGACACCTTCGCGAACTACTTCATGGAGCCACGGGACGCGGCCCCAGAGGAGATGTCGCTGGAACTCACCTACAACTACGACGGCCGGAGTTACGATATGGGCGACGCCTGGGGTCACCTCTGTCTCCGCGTCGACGATCTCGACGAGGACTGGGACCAGCTGATGGTTCGGGACGCTCCCGACTACCGAGACCCCGAGAGCAACGACAACATGTACGCCTTTACGAAAGACCCGGACGGCCACGAGATCGAACTGCTCGAACGCGACCCAGCGGCGGACTCGCTGTTCCCGTTCTGATCGACGCCACGGACACGTACTCCCTTCGTCAGTAGCGGGACGTCGTCCCCGCGAGCGGAACCGCGGTGCCGTCGCTGCCCACTGGAACGGTGTTGCTTGCCGAACGGCTTACGCCGAGTGAGACTGCACAGTTCGATCCGACCACCGACAGCTATGCCGCTTGCCGTGATACCGACGGTCATGACTCGAGATGAGACGCTCGAAGGCGTTGAGTCGCGCCTCGTCGACACCGATCGCCTGGCGACCCACTATCTCGAAGCTGGCGACCCCGACGGACCGGCAGTCGTCTTCCTCCACGGGAACGTTTCCTCGTCGCGATTCTTCGAGGACAGGCTCACCGACCTTCCCGAGACGTATCACGCGATCGCGCCAGACATGCGCGGCTACGGCGATTCTGAGACCAGACCCGTGGATGCAACGAACGGCGTCGGTGACTTCGCCGCGGATCTCCGATCGTTCTGTGCCGCTCTCGCCCTTGACGACCCCGTGACACTCGTAGGCTGGTCGAACGGCGGTGGCGTTGCGATGCGGTACGCGATCGACTACCCCGATGGCGTCGACTCACTCGTCCTCGTCAACCCGGTGTCGCCGTACGGCTTCGGCGGGACGAAAGACATCGACGGGACACCGTGTTTCGACGACCACGCGGGCGCTGGCGGCGGTATCGGCAACGACGAATTCGTGTCGGCACTCGCGGACCGTGATCGGGAGCCGATCGGGGAGGCGTCTCCACGAAAGATCTTGCGGACCTTCTACGTGAATCCGACCTACGAGTTCGACGAGGAACGCGAGGAGTCCTATCTGACCGGGATGCTCGATACCGTGACCGGCGACGAGAACTATCCGGGCAACGCGACGGAAAGCGAGAACTGGCCGGGCGTCGCACCGGGCGAGATGGGCGTGAACAACGCGGTCTCACCGAAGTACTGTTCGCTCGACGAGATCACCGAGATCGATCGCGACAAAAAGCCGACTATCCGCTGGATCCGCGGTGACACAGACCAGATCGTCTCGAACGAGTCGATGTTCGACCTCGGAACGCTCGGTCGGCTAGGACAGCTACCCGGCTGGCCCGGCGAGGATGTGTTCCCACCACAGCCGATGGTCGATCAGACCCGTGCCGTCTTCGACGAGTATGCCGATCGCGGTGGGGAGTACGAGGAAGTCGTCTTCGGAAACACCGGGCATACGCCACATATCGAGGTCCCTGGTGAGTTCCGCGAACACCTCGCCGAGGTCCTCGCGTCCTGACTGTTCATTTTCTACGTTTGCTGCCCGACACACTCTCAGCGCCGCTCAGACCACGTCGAGTGTGTCCCGATCGGCACCGGCCAGTTCGACCAATGCGTCGGCTTCGAGAAGGTGACAGTCGCCGGGGATCACGAGCAGGTGGAGCGGATCGCCGAACGATCGATCGGCGAGTTCGGTCATCGTGCCAGCCTCGACGAGTGGATCGGGGCTGCCAGCGCGAGCGACGACGACGCCGACGAGATCGGGGTACTCCTCGGCGAGCAACTCGGCACCGACGTCGGCGGTCATGTACTCTTCCCGGTCTGCGCGATCGGCTTTGATATCGAGGTAGACGACTGTGTGGAGTCCATCCGCACGGTTGTCGTCGATCGTGTTCGTCACGCTCGCGGGCAACCCGTCTGCGCCGTGGGCGTAGGGAAACGGGAGTGTCGTCGCCTTCCCGAAGCGGTAGTTCTGCAGTCCCGTCAGCGAACTGGTCGCCGTCTGGGCCGTCACGCCGTGGATGACGCGTGTCTCGATCCCCCGATCGTGAGCCCGCAGGCGGAGGTCGACGTGGGTCGTCGAGATCATCGTATCGCCGGCCGTGAGAAAGGCCACGTCCTCCGTCTCGGCCGCCGCAAGGATGTCGTCTGGCTCCTGTTCGACGCCGGCGCGATCGCGCACCTCGATCTCCGTGTCGTGATAGGCTTCGAGGTCGTCGATCGAGGTCCCGATCAGCCGACTCGTATAGAACTCGGCATAGGCGCGATCGGCGTTCCGCAGGGCATCTCGTCCCTCGACGGTGATCGATCGTTCGTCGTAGAGACCGAGTCCGATGAACGTGAGCATGCACACTCCTACTGCCAGTGGAGGGAATATCCTTTCGAGATGGCACTCTCCAAGAGGGGGCCCGACCGGCGATTAAAACGAGAGGTGGGAGGTCGAAGCAGGACCGTCGTCATCGTCGTCCTCGGCCCCGATCGCACCCGCGTGGGCGAACGACACCTCGTCGTCGGTGAGGTAGACGACTCCGTCCTCGACCTCGATCTCGATCGACGGCAGCGTCGTGCCGGCAGCCTCGCCGTTCTCGCAGTCGCCCGAACACGAATCGAACAGTGAGCCGTGTTTCGGACAGATGATCTCGCCGTTACGCATGGCCACGCCACGGCCAGTGTCGAGGCGCTGTGCTTCGTGGGTACAGCGGTTGATCCACGCCTCGACGCCGTCGTCAGCCGTAGGCTGACTATCAGTGGAACCGTGTTCCACACTATTGTCGGCTGCAGGCTGACTGCTCGTGGAACTGTCTTCCCTGTCGTCGTCAGCGCGGGCCCCGCGCTGGCTGCTTGTCGAGTCATGCTCGACACTGTCCTCACAGGGCACGAGAATCACCTCGTCCTGGTTCCCGTATCGATCCCAGACCGTGAACAGCCACGATCGCTCCTCGTGGACCGTCTCCACAGTGGTCAGTTCCGTTCGATCGGTCATTCTCGCCGTGGTGTATGGCTGCCGACCTGAAAACCCTTCTCGATGTGACGGCTGGGTGAAATGACGGCCCATCGCAGTCGGCCAGCACGTGGCTGACGACGACAGTATCACTGTGATACGGCGACGGTATCACTGCGATTCCCTGAGACGGGTTGACGATGAACGTGTTCTGGAGCGTGATTGCGTCCGTGGTGAAACGTCAATATTACACCGCCCCGACACCGACAGGGCGTATGGAGGGGCCGTGTGTCCGCGTCGGACGGGAGGCGGGGGAAGCAACGCGTTCGCGACTCGCCGAGGCGGATCTGATCGCAGATGACTACGAGATCACCGTCGAGGGGGAAACGCTGTACATTCCGGTCACCGATCCCGACGCCGTCCCGGACGAGTTCGAGGTCGTGACCCGTCAGGCTCCCGAGCGAGAGACACAGACGATGCCGGCGGACCTGCTCGGATTCGACCCGTCCTACGAACGGCTCGGTGACGTGGTCTTGCTCGACGAGGATGACCGGGAACGCGCACTCGAAATCGCCCAGGCGATCGTCGACTCGGATCTGCCGGCAGAGACCGTCGTCAACAAGCAGTCGAAAGTGAAAGGCGAGACCCGGATCCGCGACTGGGAGGTCCTGGCTGGCGAGGGGACCGAAACCGTCCACCGGGAGTACGGGTGTGAGTTCGCACTCGATCTCGAGTCGGTGTACTTCTCGCCGCGACTGGCAACCGAGCGCCATCGTGTCGCCGAACAGGTCGACCAGACTGATCGCGCGGTGGATATGTTCGCCGGCGTCGGTCCGTTCGTGATTCCGTTCGCCAAACGCGGGGCGGAGTGTGTCGGCGTGGATATCAACGAAGAGGCGATCGCGTACCTGCGGGAGAACGCGCGCCGAAACGGGGTCGACGATCGGGTGACGGCCATCTGTGGTGACGTCCGAGAAGTTGCCACGGAGTACGAACACTGGGCGACCCGACTCGTGATGAACCTGCCCCACAGCGCCGACGCGTTTCTCGACACGGCGGTCCAGTTAGCAAGCGACGAGTGTATCCTCCACTATTACGACATCCAGCACGAGGACGCACCCTTCGAGCCGGGCGAAACCGCGATCCGGGCGGCTGCTGAATCGGAGTACGACGTGACTGTCGAGACCCGTCGCGTCGTGCGATCGTACGCCCCTCACGAAGAGAACGTCTGTCTCGACGTCCGCCTCGAACGCTAGGTGCGGGGGTGGCTCACACAATCGGCTCGATTCGCAACCCTTATGATTGCGATCGGTCCTACAAATAAACGGACAGTGCCGGAGTAGCTCAGACTGGCAGAGCGAATCCTTCGTAAGGATTAGGTCGAGGGTTCAAATCCCTCCTCCGGCTCTTTTTGCAACGATCGGACGTGAGAACCGACAGAGCGACTGCTGGCGATAGTTGAAGCAGAGAGCAGCGTTGCTGTGACGGTGATTTCCTACGGCTCCCCGTCTGAGGAGCCTCCGATGCACAAAGGTCGCCGATCGCTGTGAGACACCCCACAGCCGATCGGGGGTAACAGCGATCGGGCGACGTCGGAACAGGTGTTTTGTGGCGAGAGAGTCGTGTAGTGGTCCACGATCCGTCTGGCAACGACAGAGTTCCTCTCTCGCTATCTATCTGGTTAACGTAGCACCGATTAAATCTGTTGGCCAAACTACCATTCTATCGTCGAGTTCAGGTCGCAAGAAACCGAACCCACGATCGAGGTCGCGAGGGTAACGAGGCAAACGCCACATCGAGTGCATTTGGCCGAACCGTGACAGCGAACGGAGTGACCCGTGGGCGAACAGAGTGAGCGAGAACCGCGACTAAGCGATCGGTGTGCACTGACTTCCAGTGGCTACGATCGGTCAAACCAGTGCTGAGAGTCCCAGAACGATCCCGATCGCGAAGACTGGATAGTCGAGTCGGCTGAACGACAGCGCCGGCAACGTCGGATTCCACGCAAAACATCGGGCCTGGAGCGCGAGTGCGAGTCGGTCGGCTCGATCGAACGCCCGCGTGAGTCCGAGCATCCCCATCGTTCCGGCGCGCTCAACAGCGTTCCGTTCGGTACCGAGGCGTGCAGCGCTCGCGTCTCTGATCGTCCGGAGATCGGCCTGCAGCACGGGAAGGAATCGAAAGACGAGCGCGACGCCGATGCCCAGAAGCTGTCCAGGTTTCCCAGGGATTGTTCGCTGGATAGCAGCCCGAGAGTGGCGGACCGGCGTCGATCGCACGTAGGCGGCACTAACCAGCAGGATGAGGAGCACGCGATAGCTGGCACGCGCAGAGGTCATCCCCGCTTCGAGGTTGATCCAGGGGGAGCCGATCGTTGCGGCTGCGACGAATGGCGCGATCGCGAGGATAACCAGTGCGAACCGGTAGGCGACGAGCGCGCGCCAGAGCGAGACCCGGGCAGCGATGAGCGTGATCGCCGCGATTATCGAGAGGACGACGAGCGCTCGCGGGGTCGTATGGGCCAGCGCAGTGGCGGCGAACCCCATCTGGATCGCGAGCTTGGACCGGGGATCGAGGCGGTGGGCGATCGTCTCGTCGTGTTCGTAGGTCAACATTGGTTACTCCGGCGATCGTCGGGTGCGGGGCACCCGGACTGCGAGGTCGCCCAGCCGCTCGAGTGCGGCTTCGGGCACGTCGTCGACGACGATGCGGCCGTTCTGCATCGCAAGGACACGATCGGCAAGCGAGCAGACGTCACGGAGATCGTGGGTCGCGACGACGATCCCGGTGCCGTCGGCGGCGAGCGCTTCGAGACGATCGAGGACGGATTGGCGTGCTGGCTCGTCCAGTCCGGTAAACGGTTCGTCGAGAACGAGATGCGACGGGTCCATCGCGAGCGCGCCCGCGATCGCCACGCGCGATTGCTCGCCGCCCGAGAGGCTGTCAATCCGATCAGTCTCGCGGCCGGCCATGTTGACGACGTCGAGTGCAGTTTCGACCCGGTGATCGATCTCCGCCCGCCCGAGCCCGAGATTCTCCGGGCCGAAGGCGACGTCGGCGCCGACCGTCGCTGCGACGAACTGGTCGCGAGGATGCTGGAAGACCATGCCGACGGTCGATCGAGCACCAACAGGATCGTCCTGGACCCTCGTGCCATCGACGCGAACCGTCCCCGAATCCGGTTCGAGGAGCCCGTTGTAGTGACGAAGCAAGGTTGTCTTCCCGGAGCCGTTTGCCCCCGCGAGGATGACGAACTCGCCGTCGTCGATCGTCACCGAGACGTCGTCGAGCACAGGAACGTCCACAAAGGCGTACGAAACGGACTCGAATTCGATCATCACGGACACTCCGTGGGAGTCGCTGTCAGCACGGTCACGTCGGGGCGATTCGTCTGCTTTTGACGATCGCGATCGCGGCGGCCATCTTGAGCAGTTCGCCCGGGATGAACGGAAGGATACCCTGTGCGGCCGCTTCGGCGGCACTGAGTTCGAGCACCCAGGCGAGCCAGCCCGCTCCGACGCCGTAAATGAGGAGGGTCGCGGCGACGAGTGCGGTGATCACCACTGCCAGGGAGACGTCGGCCGGATCTCTGAGTGTGCGCCCGTCGTGGACGATCAGTCCGATTACCAGCGGTGCGATCGCATATGCCCAGAGATAGCCGCCTGTCGGCCCGAGAAGGACGCCGACGCCCGCCGTCCCACCGGAAAACACCGGTGCGCCGATCGCCCCCGCAGCCAGGTAGAGGAGGACCGAGACGGGACCCCAGTACGGGCCGAGATAGAGCCCCGCGAGAAAGACGACGAGTACCTGTAGTGTGATCGGAACCGGCCCGATCGGGATCGCGACGTACGCCGACGCCCCCAACAGTGACGCGAGAACAGCAGCCCGTGCGAACGATTTGACGACGTCGCCGTCGACCAGATCGACCTCAGTGCGTTCCGTTTCCATACTCCCGGTTTTTCGTTAACTCGGATCAATACTTCGGTTTACGAGAGTCTGTCAGCCCCGTCTCGTTTCGACGAACTGTCAGCATCAGTGGATGAAATACTCTGCTACCTGTCGCCGATCGTGAGCGATCGATCGGCGGTGTCCCGGCTACAGGTGACCGCGTTCCCGCCGCCGATTCTACTCGTTCGGGCGACTCACGCGCTGTCGTAACCCCAGATTGTGTCGGCAGTGTGGGCGAAACGGACGGTGAGTCTTATTCGATCAGTCGCCCCGTAGTCGGGGAATGCCTGAGCGCAGTGAGACCAATGGGTGTGAGGGGTATCGATCGCGGATTGGGAGCACGGGCGGACCCCGTCGGTCGGCGACCGAAACGAAGTCTTGGGATAGTCGATCGGCGACCGAAACGAAGTCGTGGGACTGTCCACCGGGAACGAAAACCGGATCGTCGGTATTTGAACTGCGATCCCGGTCGATCGCCCGTTCGCCGGAAGCGAAACCGATCGGTCCCGATCCGGGATCGAACACAGTCACCGATCGAATCGCCACTCGGCGACGGTCAGTATGACGTCTCCGTCGACGAAAGCGACAGTGACGCTCGTCGTTGCCGTCCTCATGGCGACGAGCGCCATTGCCCTCCCTCTCGCCGGTACCGGCCTTGGGAGCAGCGGCGATGTCGATGTTGCTGACGGCAGCGATGAGGGCGTTGCCGAAGACCGCCCTGCGATCGGGACTGACGTGAGCCCCGCGATCGGAACCGACGTGAGCCCCGCGATCGGAACCGACGTGACGACACCAGCCGCGGCTGTGCCACAGATCGATCGCGAACCGACATCTGACGGGCTCGCCCCGCAGCTGGTTTCGACGGCGCCGACGACTGCAGATTCCACTGTCGACGCGGCTTCGATCGCACAGGAACAGGATGATGCAGTCGAGACGGGTGTCCAGGAAGGGATCGACCTCGTTCAAGAACAGGGCGTCGAGGTGACACAGGAACAGCAAGCCGCAGCGATCGAGGGCGCACGCGACTCGGCTGTCCAGCACCAGGAGGCGTCGGTTGAACAGATCCAGCAGGCGACGAAAGGGGCGGTTCACGGCACGCTGATGCAAGAACAGCGCGTCGAGGCCGAACAGACCCAGGCTGCAGTCGGTGGCGCGACCGCCGGCGCGCTGGCCCAGTATCAGACGGTTGAGGCCAGCCAGATGCAGGCTGCGACGTGGGGCGCGACACACGGCGCGATCGCACAGTACCAGCGCGTGACCGTCGAGCAGATTCAGGTCGCGACTCGCGGTGCCGCTGCCGGGGCGGCAAGCGAGGCCGGCGACAAGGACATCCAGCAGAAGCCGAAAATTCAAGAGGCGGCCCAGGGTGCAGCCTACGGCGTCCTCGATCAGTACCAGAAGATCACGGTCGAGCAGCGCCAGCGGGTCACGCTCGACCACGTCGAGCACGCTGCGGTCGGTGGCTCGGCTGGCGCACTCGAGGGGACCACCGAGGAGGCTCTCGAGCAGGACCAGCGCATCGACGTCGAACAGCGCCAGCAGGTCACGATCAAACAGGTCCAGAAGGCGGCGAAAGGCGCAGCCAAGGGCGCGATCGTCCAGAAACAGACGGTGACAGTCGAGCAGACACAGGTCGCAGCCCGCGGGGCCGCGAAAGGGCCGCTGAAACAGGTCCAGACGATCCGGATCGAGCAGATCCAGCGAATCACCATCACGCAGATCCAGGAGGCTTCCTTCGGTGCGGCCAAGGGGTCGATAACCCAGAGTCAGGCGGCGACCGTCGAGCAGATCCAGGCTGCGGCTGATGGGGCCTCCCAGGGCGTGCTCATCCAGCAACAGGAGGTGTCGATCACGCAGATTCAACACGCCGCGATCGGTGCCTCGAAAGGCTCAATCGAGTCAGCGATCCAGCAACAGGTCGTCGAGGTCGAACAGATTCAGGCTGCAGCACTCGGTGCGGCTGAAGGTGCGGTGATCCAGCGCCAGGTTGTCGACGTGACGCAGGTGCAGAAACTCGCCGAAGGCGCTGCAGGCGGCGTCCTCGTCCAGCACCAGGAGGTGACGATCGAGCAGACCCAGCTCATCGCCCGTGGTGCATGCCAGGAGACGGCGCGAGTGGTCCAGGAGCAACGCATTAGCGTCACGCAGCTACAGTTCCTGAGCCTGGAGACGGCCTCCGAGACGGCTGCGTTCGCCGTCGACGAAGGGGTCGACGACGAGACGGAACTCCGGCAGTTCGCGGCGGGCGAGTCAGAACAGCAACTCACGGAGATCGACGAACTCGAGGGGACGGCAACGATCGCCGTCTCGGATCAAGAAACCGACGGTGAGACCGTCGTCGTCGACGACGTCGAACTCTCGGACGGCGGCTTCGTGGCTGTCTATGCCGGAGCCGATATCGATCTTGATCCGGATGCCGTCCTCGGCGTCTCGGACTATCTCAGCGCCGGCGATCAGCAGAACGTCGAGATCGACCTGGATGAGCCGATCGAGACCGATCAGTCGATCGTCGTAGCCGCCCACCACGACACGACTGGCGACCAAACCTTCCAGTATCCGGAGACTGACGGCGAGGCGGATCAGCCCTACGTCAGCGCGGGCAGCACTCCGATCCTTGACACTGCGTTCGTGACGATCGACGAGCCTGCTCCGGAGCCGGAACCTGAGCCCGAACCCGAACCTGAGCCTGAGCCCCAGGCGACGCTCTCAGTTACCGATCAGGAGGGTGATGGTGAGACGGTGACGATCGACGAGGCCAACGCAACGGTCGAGTACGCCATCACGGCCGAGTACGACGACGAGACCGTCCAAAGCGAGCCGTTCGAGGCGAACGAGTCGATCGAAGAGCTCGAACTCGATCTCGAGCCACCGATCGAGGATGACACCACGATGGAACTCGCCGTCATCGATGCCGACGGCGACCAGCTCGCAACTGAGACGATCGAGTATACGATCGAAGACGAGCCAGAGCCAGAACCAGAACCTGAACCTGAGCCCGAGCCAGAGCCTGAACCTGAGCCTGAACCAGAGCCCGAGCCAGAACCCGAACCTGAGCCTGAACCCGAATTCGATGTCGAGTTCATCGACTGTTCACAAGCTAACGTAACCGGATCGTTCGAGGACGGCGACACGATCACCGTCGCTACCGGCTTCTACGAATCGAGTGGCTTTGGCAACACACAAGGTGAGTACGCGATCACCGTCGGTGAGGATATCGAGGCACCGTTCGAGGGGACGATTACCTACGAGACCGGCGACGAGTTCTCCGTCACCGAAACTGACGAAAGTGTAACCGTCGAGGTTCCGTCGGGCGACTTCGGCGCTGCGATCACCGGTTTTGCCTCGCCGGATGCCACTCCGGGCGAGATCGACTATCCGAACCCCGATGCCGAGGAATGCATCGCCGAGGTCCGGCCCGAACTCCCCGAGATCGGCGTCGAGGAGGCAGAGCCGATCGGTGACGGCGTAGTCGAGGTCACGTTCGGCTACGAGAACCCGAACAACGCGTCGCTGCTCGTCGACAGTGAGTTCGTCGAGGGGACGACCGACGAGGAGCCGATCGAGGAACTCGGGCCAGGCGAGGGAACGTTCACCGTAGAGTGGACGCCCGAGGATGATGACGAGCGACTCGTCTGGCAAGTCGACATGAGCAACTACGATTACGACGAGGTGCGTACGGCCGAGACGGAGCCGGCCGGTGAGATCGCGCCAGCCGAACCTGCCGAGTTTGCCGTCGAGATCGTCGCGACGAACGAGCCCGTCGAGCAGGGCGCAACACTCGAAATCGAGGCTGCGATCGAGAACGTCGGCGACGAAGAGGGTACACAGGAGGTCGAACTCGACATCGGGGGCACTGGTACCGATTCGATCCCGGTCACGCTCGCTCCCGAAGAGGCCGAGACGGTACAGCTCACCGCCGATACGGCCGACATCGAGCCGGGGACGTACGCAGCGACGGTCTCGACCGATGACGAGAGCGCCGAAACGACAGTGACGATCGAAGCTCCGGCCGAGCCAGCGCAGTTCAGTGTGAGCGAGCTATCAGCACCTGACACCGGCGAAGCGGGGGAGACGGTGACAGTGAGTGCGACGATCGAAAACGAGGGCGATCTCGAGGGCCAGGAACTCGTCAGCTACAGCATCGACGGCCAGGTCGTCGCCGAAACGACCGTCACGCTCGACGGTGGTGAGTCGACCGAGGTGACGTTCGCTGAGCCACTTCCGGCGGGTGAGTCGACGCATACGATCGCGACGGACGCTGACCAGGCATCGACGACGATCACGGCTACGGAGCCAGAAGCGGATCCAACCGAGCCAGCAGAACCAGCGGATGATCCGTTTGCGGATCCATTTGGGACGGTTCCGGAAGTCAGTGTCGCGTAGAACAGAGCCGAGGCTGCCGTCGATACTGGATCGTCGATCGAGACGAATCGGGTGCCAGGAGTGTCAGCACCCGATAGGTTCGTCGTCGGTCAGTGCTGGTGTCCGGTCGCTTCGCCGAAGGTGACACCGAACCGGTCTTCGAACAGGTCCATGATGCGGGCTTCCTGCGCTTCGAGCTCCGGGTCCGTCTCCTCGCCGTGATGAACGACGTGGTGGGCACGACTGGCAAAAGAGAGGAGTGTTACGTCCGCGAGCGTCTCGGCGCTGTTCTGGTCGCCTTCTGCGACCAGATCGATGAGTCCGCTCGGGAGCGTCACGTCGTCGGTCGAGCCGTCGTCGGCTGTGATGGAGATTGTCGTCGTTTCTACTTCGTCACTCATACCACTACGGTAGTGAAGCGTGCCTAAAGATGCTGTGGCTTGAGCCTGGCTCAGTCGCCAGCAGCTGATCACCACCCCTGTCGTTTTTGCGCCTCGGTGTGGAACAATAGCGTATGCCGACTATCGAACTCGACGAGGAGACGATCGAGCGTCTGGACGCGCTGCGCGTCGACGACGAATCCTATGACGAACTGGTGAACGAACTCATCAATATCTACGAGGCGAGCGAGTACACGATGTTCCGCGCGGGCGATTGAACCCCGATCGTGGCTGAGAACCGGCGTTGATCGACGACTCAGAACGTCGGATACGGGCGGCTCAGGAATCCCCTGTCTCGGCTGCAGCGCGTCGAACCGACTCCCATCGTCCGCTCGATTCGAGATGTGACTGGAGTTGGTCGGCGTACTCCTGGGTGAGCTGTTCGGCGGCCTGCCGTTCCTCGTCGTAGGAACTGCCGCCATCACCGCCCCCGAGCCCGAGCGCTCCTTTGATCGAATCGAGCACACCCCCGCCCGACGACCCGGACTGCGAGCCGCCAGCCTGCCCGCCCATCGCCCCCATCTGGGACTGTACGTTGTCGAGTTCGGGAAGAATCTGGTCGATCTTCTCCGTGTTCGCGACGATCTGTGCTCGATCGGGGTCCTCCGGGTGTTCGATCTCGAACTCCGTCGCAGTCATGATCAGACTCCACTGCTGACTGGAGAACTGCGAGCTTGCGATCCGTGAGGAGAACTCTTTGTCGACCGACATCCGTGCCCCAACGATCCGGTCCGTCCACGACGTGTCGCTCATGGCTCTCGGTTAGACCGGTGACGGTATCAGAGTTTCCATGACTGCTCACTCAGGGCGCGTTGAGGCTTCGTTGTGTCTACCTGCGAGTTCGATGTACTGGTCTGGGTCACTTCGAGTGTTGGATCATCAATCGTTACTTTCGGTTCGGCAGGCGCGCTGGCGACGAGCGTCGACGGAGCCGTCGTGTTCGAGCAAGAGTAGCTGTGGCTTCGTCGACGAACCGGTGGAGCCAGCGGTGGCGTGTTCCGTTACGAACTCGGCCGAGCTGTCGGCAGCGGTTCGATCGACGGCTGGTCGTTCCCAGCACTCGACGGCGGAGCTGCCGATGGTGGCTGCTCTGCGTTCGTCCCGTTCTGGATTGTCGCTTTCGTCTCGAGCAAGTCGTTCGGATCGGTCGAGGCGGTTCGCTCGCTCGTCACCGACAGCGTCTCACCATCGGTCGTGAGAACGATATCACCGTGGACGCCGGTCCAGTACGTCTCGATACCCCGATCGGCAAACGATTCGAGCACCTCGTCATGGGGGTGGCCGTATGGAGAATCGAGTGCGCTGGAGACGATCGCGATATTGGGCTGGGCGGCATCGAGAAACGGTTCGGTCGACGAACTCGAGGAGCCGTGATTGCCGGCGTGATAGACGTCGGTTGCGAGCGCGTCGTTCCAGTCGTCGACGAGTCGTTGTTCGGCCTTGCGTTCGGGGTCCCCGGTCGTCAGGTACGTGAATTCGCCGTGCTCGATGGAGAGGGCGACGCTGTTGTAGTGGAAGTCGTCCGATCGCTCGCCGGACTCCGCCGGCGGATTCAAGACGGTCGCCTCGACTGTCTCGTCCTCGAGTGGGAGGTCGTACCCTTCGGTGACCTCGAATAACGTCACGTTGTGTGTTTTGACTGCATCGAGATATGCCTCGTAGCTCTCGGTCGTGTGGACGAGACCCGAACCGTATGCTGCACCGACGCCGTCGCCATGTTCTTCGAGGTGTGTGATAACGTCAGCATGGCCGCCGATGTGGGCTGCGTGGCCGTGGCTTGCGATCAGGTGATCGATGCGATCGATATCGTTCGCTTCGAGATAGTCGATGACCGTCTCGCCACCGGTTTGCCAGTCGCCGCTATCGAATAGAATCGTTTCGTTGGCCGGTGTGACGAGCAGCGTCGCGTCGGCCTGCCCAACGTCGATGTGGTGGATCTCGAGGTCACCGTCAGCGGCTGGTGTCGCTTCGCCAGAATCAGTTGCGCCGAACCCGACCCCGTAGCTTGCAGCGATCACGATCCCGCCGACGAGCAGGAGCAGGAGTGTTCGGCGCATACTGGTCCCACAGCACGCAGAAACATGTGGGTTGTGAATAATCCACAATAAATGACAATACAGTCACGCTCTAAAGAGAACAGCGAGAGTTCCACGGGTCACCTGACCCGTGGGTGAATCGCGTGCATATCCTCCACAATCCATAGACTCAAGTTAGTTTGAAGCAGTGTTGTTGGTACGGAAGCCACGTTATCCGCCTCACAAAACCCACGCACCCTGCAAAGAAAGGGCGTAAGACGTGGTGAGTCTGGCTGTGTCGGGCCTTAGTGAAGGGGCCGACTTCCACGGACACAACGCGAGTGTTCGGGTGTTACTGCTTCCACACGAGCCTCACGGTAAGTGCGGAGGGAATTAAAGTCCGTTGCGTCGGCGCTGGGGAACAAAACACGGACGCCACGGGTCACCCGGCCCGTGGTACTTCACCTCGACTCACTCCCGATCGATCAGCCAGGGGAGGCTCCCGCTCGCGAGGTCTAGAACGCGTCGCCCTCGATCGATACGTCCGCGTACAGTTCGGATTTGAGCGCGTCGTGGACCTTGCAGAGCTCGTTGGCTCGATCGATGACTTTGTCGGCGGTTTCGTCGTCGACCGTCGCCTCGACCTGGATGTCGAACGAAACGGATTCGAGCTTATCATCGTCGTTGAGGTCACCCGTGGAGTCGATTTCTATTCGCCCGAGTTCGTCGACGCCGCGCTGTCCACCGCCGACCCGCAGCGCTGGCACGTAACAGGAGGCGTAGGCTGCCAGCAGCGATTCGAGCGTGTCAGGTGCCTCCTCACCGGTTGCATCGAGCGTCGTCTCGAACTCGCGAATTTCGTTCGTGGCACTGAACCCTTCTTCGGAGACTGTAGTTACCTGTTTCGCCATCGCAGTCGAGGTATCCACAGCCTGTGGTGTAAACGTTGCTCTCCTTGAGACGGACTGACACAGTCGGCGGGCGACGGCTCTGGCGACGGAGAGTACACGGAGCCGTCGAACTGGGGTCGTTACTGATGAGGTGCCCGCTCGCGTGGCCAGTTCAGCGACGCCCCAACGATCGGTTGCCCGTCGAAAAGAACCACGAACGGCCGATCAGGCGTCGATCTCGAACGGCTCGTCGGCCTCGAGCGTGACAACGTCCGCGTCACTCCCCGTCGCCAGAACTTCACGCTCGAAGTCCTCGGGATCCTGCTCGATCGGTGGGAAGGTGTCGTAGTGCTGTGGGAACGCGTAGTCGACGCCGAGCCAGTCGACGGCGATTGCGGCCTGCCATGGCCCCATCGTGAAGTGATCGCCGATCGGGACGGCGGCGGCGTCGGGTTCGAGATACGTACCGATGACCTCACGCATCTCGGTCATGAGGCCCGTGTCGCCGGCGTGGTAGAACGTCGTCGCCTCCTCGGATCCGGCCTGTTCCGGCATCGTATCCGAAACGATGAAGCCGGCGGGCATGCCCGCGTCGACGTCGTACTCGGTCATGATCCCGTTAGTGTGGTCGGCACGGTGCATCGTTACGAAGGCATCGCCACACTCGACGGTGCCGCCGAGGTTCATCCCCATACCGCCGATGGCGTCTTCGTAGCCGAACTCCTCCTCGCAGTAGGAGACCAGTTCAGGGGTTGCGACGAGCGTTGCCTCGCTAAACTCGCCGGCGTGAGCGATGTGGTCGGCGTGGCCATGAGTCAACAGCACGTAATCTGGCGTGTCCACGTCCGACGGATCAAGGTCAGTTTTCGGGTTATCGAAAAACGGGTCGATCAGCAACTCGGTATCGCCAACGGTGACGTGCCACGTCGAGTGGCCGTGCCAGGTGACTTGCATAGCATTCGATTCGTTCGGGCGAACTGAACTTAAAACTGGGCGAACGTTGAGGCCGACCGGCCCGATCCCTCCGAGTTCTGGTGCCGCCAGAGGATCTGGGAGCAGCGATCACTGATTCGATCCGGGATTGCACGTCTGTACCACGATGTACGATCACGTGTGCTTATGTAATATATTTCGCTATGATAACAGGCCGCACGCAAGTTGACACACCACGACGTTGCCTGCGGGCCGATCGTCCACCGCGCGATTCCAGGCGATGCCGGAGCGATGCCGTATTGTTTTTTACACGGGGTGCTTACGTCGACCATGCTCGCACTCACGCTTGAGGAGTTCATGGTGGAGTTGAACGACGGATCGATCAAAAACGTCGGGCCGAAAAACAAGTCCGCGACGGTCAAACTGTTCGACGTCGAGTCCGCCGAAGCGCGGGAGTTCGGCGACAAACGGGTCAAACTCGTCTTCGAGGACGAAGACGAAAACGAGATCCAGGTCTCGTTGTTCCCGGAAGACGTCCGCAAAATCGCTCGTGACATCGAGACTCTAGAGGACGATTCTCCGGTGTTCGAATGACAGGAATTACACAAATAATCATGGAGGATAAATGTCGTTGGCACGAAGCCAATCCGACAACAGTTTTAGGGCGAAACTGCTTGGTCCAGATAGATGGGTAACTGTATCATCTGCGGCAAGCCTGTCGACGGCTTGGTCTGTGAGAGCCATCAGGAGGACGTCATGTTCACGTTCCACGGCAACTCCGCCTCACAGCTGTCTCCCGATCGGTACTACCGGGGGACCGTCGACGGCTACGCCGACTTTGGTGTCTTCATCGACATCGGAGATCACGTCACAGGCCTGTTGCATAGAAGCGAACTTGATCAACGACTCGAAAGTCTCGACTGGGAACCCGGCGACGAGGTGTACGTCCAGGTCCTCGACGTCCGAGACAACGGGAACGTCGACCTCGGCTGGTCGATCCGACAGCGAGAACGCGAGTTCCGCGGCCAGCTGGTCGATACCGGAACCGACGAAAAACACCCTGAGGAACTCGACTCGGATGCCGATTCGGACGAGACTGCTGGCGACGTGTCGGACTCCTCGCCAGCGGAGTCATCGGCCGACGAGCGCCCAGACGCTGAGGCCGGCACTCTGCAATCTGCTCCCGAGGAGACTGCCCCGACCGACGGCGGTCCGAACGCAAGCGACACTGTCACTGGCGGAAGCGGCTCCGTCGCGACCGAAAGCGCTTCCGCGTCGACGCCGACCACTGACGAGACGGCCGACGTCGAACCGACGCTCAACCGCACGACGGTCGACGCGATCGACAACCAGGTCGGCAGCGTCGTCCGTCTCGAAGGCGAGATCACCGGCGTCCGCCAGACGAGCGGGCCGACCGTCTTCGAGCTGCGCGACGAGACGGCAACCGTCGAGTGTGCAGCGTTCGAGGAGGCCGGCGTTCGCGCCTACCCCGCCGTCGAAATCGACGACGTCGTCGCTCTCGAAGGCGAGGTCGAACGCCATCACGGCGATCTCCAGGTCGAGACCGAATCGCTCGAGATCCTCGACGGCGAGGCGCGCGAGACCGTCGTCGATCGCCTCGAAAGCGCGATCGAGAACGAGGCACGACCGGCTGACGTCGACCTGCTGGCCGACCACGATGCAGTAGCAGCCGTCGAAGACGGCCTCGTCGACGCTGCGACGGCGATCCGACGAGCCGTAATGGAAGCCCGCCCTGTCGTCGTTCGCCATGGCGCGACCGCCGACGGCTACGTCGCCGGCGCAGCGATCGAACGCGCGGTCTTGCCGCTAATCCGCGAGAAACACACGCGCGAAGACGCGGAGTACCACTACTTCGAGCGCCGTCCCCTCGACGGCCGCGTCTACGATATGGACGCCGCAACCAACGACGTGACCTCGATGCTCGAAGCTCGCGATCGACACGGTGAGCAACTACCGCTCGTCGTACTGGTCGACGCCGGCTCGACTGTCGAGTCTGTCGACGGCTACGACCTGCTGTCGCTGTATGACGCCGAGGCAGTCGTCATCGACGACAGCCGTGCCGACGAGGAGATCGTCGATGCAGTGTCCGTCGCTGTCGCCCCATCGCTGACCGGTGTCGACGTCTCGGACGTGACATCGACAGCGCTGTCGGCCAACGTTGCCGCCCACGTCAACGACGACGTGCGAGCGGATCTGGGACACCTGCCCGCAATCAGCTACTGGGAGGGTGCTCCCGAGGCATACGTCGATCTCGCAACCGACGCGGGCTACGACGAAACGGACCTCTCGAACCGTCGCGAGGCCGTCGCCCTCGAGGCCTACTACCAGTCGTACAAAGACAAACGCCAACTCGTCATCGATCTGCTGTTCGAAGACAGCGACGACTCGCCGGCTCGCAACGACGATCTCGCAGCCCACGTCTCTGAACAGTTCCGTGCAAAACTCGACGATGAACTCGAGACGGCGGTAGAGAACGCCACCGTTCGCGATGTCGACGACGTGACGGTAACGCTGCTTGACACGGATGCCTTTACGCATCGGTATGACTTCCCGACGACCGTCCTGTTGCTCGACGAACTCCACCGACAGGAACGCGAGCGTGCCGATGGGGCGTTCGTCACGCTCGGTATCGGCTCCGATGAACTCCACGTGCGCGCGACCGACTCACTGAACGTTCGTGATCTCGGTGCGGCGATCGAAGAGCGTGCACCCGACGCTGGCGTCAGCGTTGTTGGCGGTGCAGACGGCCACGTCGAGTTCCTGCCTGGAGAACGCGATGCGGTTCGTGAGGCTGCGATCGAAGCACTCCCCGAGACGCTCGCCTAAAACGCGCCCTTCTCCGCTGTCGCTCGATCGGTGAGTGGCATCGCTCCCGTGTTGCTTTCGGACGTCGTGAATGCCAGAGCAAGTTCTTTGTCGATTCGTGTACCCCATACTGGCATGGGGACGGATCCGGCGACTCGATTGCGAACCAATATTACCGGCGTGACAGCGACGATCGTCACCGGCCTGTGGCTCGCTCTGTTGTTTCTTCCCTGGGGCGGGCAGCTCTGGCTACCAGTCATGCTTGTCGGCTACATCGTCGTCGTCCCGCTGGTCGCCCTCCTGTTCGGTGACGAGGAGGAACAGGCCGAATGGTGGGACGACATGTGGGTCGAGTCCGAGAGCTCGGGCGACGATCGATCACAGACTGCGGGTGAGGGCGATCGACCGGCGACCCGTGAGCCGGAGAGTCGGCGAGACGCGCTCGAAACGCTTCGCGAGCGATACGCTGCGGGTGAGCTAACCGACGACCAGTTCGAGCGAAAACTCGATCGCTTGCTCGAAACCGAGACGCTCGAAGACGCCGAACAGTGGGCCGCTGAGAACCGACGCCGAAGCAGCGATCGAGACGGCGATCTCGAGTACGAGAGCTAAGGCAGCGCGGAACCGGTGTAGCGAAATCCGTCGATCGGGTCGGATCAATTCGAGAGTCCGACACGCTTATTCGCCACGGGCGTCGAAACACGTGTAGTGAGCACCGAGACGCCCGATCCGACCGAAACCGACGCGTTCGAACAGGTCTGTGAGGCGCTCGTCGAGCGGATCCTCGCCGGCGAGATCGAACGCGACGAGGTCGAGAAAGCCAAACTCGAGGCCTGTTCGGAGTACTCGACACCGAAGGTTCCCAAAAACTCCGAGCTGGTCGATTACGCGCCCGAGAAGCACCGTGACGAACTCCAGGCGGTGCTCCAGCGAAAGCCGGTCCGCACCGCGTCAGGGGTCTCTCCGATCGCGATTATGACCTCGCCCGAGCGCTGTCCCCACGGGAAGTGTCTCTACTGCCCCGGTGGGCCTGACTCGGAGTTTTCCTCCTCGCAGAGTTATACCGGTGAGGAGCCGGCCGCGGCCCGGGGAGTCCAGAACGACTACGACCCCTACGGTCAGGTCACGCTCCGACTCGAACAGCTTCGCGAGATCGGCCACCCTGTCGACAAAGCCGAACTCATTCTGATGGGCGGGACGATGACTGCACGAAGCCACGACTATCAGGAGTGGTTCGTCAAGCGAGCCCTGGAGGCGATGAACGATTACGACGTCGACAAGGAGCCCGAACCAGCCGAGGGCGTCAGTTTCGCACAGGACCCCGAGGAGTACGAGTGGAAGTACGTCGAGGACGTCATCGCGGAAAACGAGACCGCCGACGTCCGGAACATCGGGACGACGTTCGAGACGAAGCCGGACTGGTGTGACCCCGAACAGATCGATCGGATGCTCGATCTCGGCGGGACGAAAGTCGAGGTCGGCGTTCAGACCACCTACGAGCGAATCAACCGTGAGATGCACCGTGGCCACGGAACCGCGGATTCGATCGACGCCAACCGTCGGCTGCGTGACTCGGCGTTCAAGGTTGGCTTCCACATGATGCCGGGCCAGCCCGGGATGAGCAAGGAAATGTGTCTGGAGGACTTCCGGCGGCTCTTCGAACACGAGAACTGGAAGCCAGACTACCTGAAGATCTACCCGACGCTCGTGGTCCGTGGGACCGCGACCTACGATTGGTGGTACAAAGGCGAGTACGAGCCATTGGGTAACGACGAGGCCGCCGATCTGGTCGCCGAGATCATGGATATGATCCCGCGGTACACCCGACTCCAGCGGGTCCAGCGTGACATTCCCGCCGACTTCATTGACGCCGGCGTTTGGAAGTCGAACCTGCGGCAACTGGCCGAACAGCGGATGGACGACCGTGGCCTGTCGTGTGAGGACATCCGCAGTCGGGAAGCCGGGATGAACGACGAAGACCCACAAAACGTCGACCTCGACGTGATGACCTACGAGGCCTGCGGTGGGACGGAACACTTCATCTCGATCGAGGACTTCGACCAGGACCTCCTGATCGGCTTCTGTCGCCTCCGATTCCCCAACGACCCGGTTCGGCCGGAGCTCGAAAACGCCGCGTTGATCCGCGAACTTCACGTCTATGGCTCCGAAGTCACCGTCGGGAGCACCGGCGAGACGGACCAACACCAACACCAGGGGTACGGACAGCAGCTCATGGCACACGCCGAAAAGCTCGCAACCGAGGCCGGCTACGACAAACTGAGCGTCATTTCCGGAATCGGTGCACGCGAGTACTACCGGAACAAACTCGGCTACCACCAGGACGGTCCGTACGTGAGCAAGCGTCTCTGACTGTCCGGTTCCGAATCTCGTTGCTGTAGCTGTTTTGTAGCTGCTGCCGTCTGTCCGGGACCTGTTACTGTCGACACCCACCAAGCCGACGGAAACTGACGATCGTAGCCACTCCTCCCGGTGAAAAGTTGATTATACCATCGAGTTATAATAGCTGGCGGAGCGTCAGGACGACGTAATGGCGTTCAGCGACCACCTCCTCGACGCCGGGGATCACATCTGGACAGCACAGAAAGCTCATCCGTTCGTCCGCGAACTCGCAGCCGGGACACTCAACGAGGCGGCGTTCGAACACTGGGTGAAACAGGACTACCTGTATCTGCTCGATTACGCACGGTTGTTTTCGATCGCCGGGGCGAAAGCCCGTGACGAGAAGACGATGACACACCTCCTCGGCGTCGCCCATCAGGTACTCGACCACGAGATGGATCTTCACCGCGAGTTCGCAGCCGAGTACGGTATTTCGCGATCGGAACTCGAAGCAGTCGAAAAGGCACCGACCTGTGTCGCGTACACGAACTTCCTCCTCAGAACCGCCCACGAGGGATCGATCGCAGAGATCGCAGCGGCGCTCTACCCGTGTATGCAGGGGTATCTCGACGTCGCCGACCACATGGCCGACCTCGCTGAGGACGACCACCAGTATACGCCGTTCATCGAGATGTACACGAGCGACGAGTTTCGCGAGGCGACCGACTGGTGTCGCGAGTTCGTCGATCGCTGCGGCGAGCGCTATCCCGGCGAGCACGACGCGATGGAGAAGGCGTTTCTGACGAGTGCCAAACTGGAGTATTGGTTCTGGGAGATGGCCTACACCCAGGAGGGATGGGAGCTCTGACTGTGGACAATCGCGAGACCACCGGAGACGACGGTCCCGACACCTACCGCCGCTGACTTCGAGACGCAGCGCCGACGATCCTTCCCCGCTACTCGATCGTGCTCGGAAGACTCAGTCGATCGTGACTTCGAGTTCGAGGACGCCGAGATACGACGGGGCGTTGCCCCCGGACGTTCGGAACTCCGTGACGGTCGAGTTGACAAATTTGTAGAACTCACCCTGGGTTTCGGGGAACATGGGCTCGCCGTCCTCCTGTAGGAGATACGCTGGCGCGTCCGTTCGTCGGAGCCGTTCGACCCGCTGGTTCCACCCGGTCTCGTCGAACAGGAAGACCCCGAACGAGAACCGGCCAGCGGCGACGGCCTCCTGTTTGGTCGAAAACTGGTCTGCCTCCTCGACCTGGTACTCCTCGTCGCTGAGCCAGGCCAGTGCTGCCAGCTCGCCCATCCGGACGAGATAGGCGTCCCACGAGAGCGTATTGTCGAACTTCTCCCAGACGTTTCGTGGGCCGATCGTATCGACCTCGACGCTGAAGGCAGGTCGGCCACGGGAGCCCGTCGGCTCGTGGACGAACGTCGCGTCGTACCCCGGGGCGCGGATGCCCCGGTCGTGGTAGACGATGCCGGGCGGCTCGAGATCGAGTTCGCCGCGGGCCGCCCACTCGTCGAGCAATGCCATAACCGAGATCCCGCCCTCGTCTTCGAGGCGATCGAAAAACGAGGGCAACTGAGCGACATCGTCCCACCGGGGTCCGGGTTGTCCGCTCATGGGGTTTGCCCTCCACCGTACTGCGATCCGGTTCGCTCGCGTCGCGTCGATCGGAGCCGATCGAGCGATCGAGTCGCACTCCCGTCATTCATAGCTACCCAAAGTGGCCGGTTTCGGATTACACTATCGGATGCAACTGAGTGTCGGACGCGTCGACGGTATCCAACGACGCGCTCTCACTGATCGATCGCCGGGGGTTCGGTAACTCTCCGACTGAGCGATCGGTTTGTGCTCTCCAGCGGTAAGTACAGGATAAGCAGTTGTCAAGAGGGCTATCGATCTATCCGAAATATGTCAAAAGCCACCTGCTGAATATAGAGAATCCATGAAAATCCCGCAGCTAAGGGCCTAGGCCGTGAACGAGGCACTAGGGACTGGCTGAGACCGCAACTCATCCGGTGCGATAAGCACGTTACTAGAGAATGGTCC
>LFCJ01000074.1_pt1 | contig 51737 bp, 63 predicted proteins | sample 643141 | NCBI WGS metagenome assembly LFCJ01 (sample SAMN03766243, study PRJNA286221) | soda lake metagenome | biome: soda lake; feature: Kulunda steppe; material: water; isolation source: sample B1-Br-g2 brine of Lake Bitter-1 | place: Russia: Kulunda steppe | collected 2010-07
AGAGTAGAAGAAGTATCAGGCCAAGAAGGAGTACCAGTTCTAAAAGATCCTAATACTGACACAGTGATGCCAGAGTCAGATGATATTGTAGAGTACTTGGAAGAGCATTATGGCTGAACGATGCCAGAATCTAACAGAGATTTAAGAGACTCGTCCAATGCATAAATTCCTTCTTCTTTTTCGTTCAAGGCCTCCTCCTTCAGGTGAGGGAATCTTCCAGGCTGTGATAAGGCCTGCTTAACCTGTTCTGCAGTAAATATCTCAGGTAAACTTCTCCAAACCTCATAGACAGATTCGAGATGTCCTTCTGGAACAATCAAGTACTCAGTTTCAATATCATAACCCATCGTCTTCATATACATCTCAAAATTATCAAGCTGTTCCTTCGCTTCACAAGCTTTGCCAACTAAAGTCCTCTGATTCAGGCTGCCGCTCTCCTTAACCTCATAGGCCTTCAATCCGTCATCTTTCTGGACTAACAAATCAACCTCCCCAAGATAATCTTCATTTGGACCAGGATCAATGAATACTCCAGGATAACCTTCCTCCAGAGCTATTACATTCTCTCCATAATATTCAGAAAGTTTCTCAACCTCCTCAGAAGAATTATGACTACTGACCATATAGATTATGACTTAGAAAAAAGAATATTAAGTATGAGTGGACCGGGCCAGATTTGAACTGGCGGTCTCCACGTTATCAGCGTGGCGCTATAACCTGGCTAAGCTACCGGTCCCTGTAAGAACTGATTGGCGGGTAAGTATTTTTAATGCATTGTTAGTATCGGAATAACTTTTAACCAAGGAAACCACATTCATTTTTTATGTCTGGCCTTGAGAGAAAGGTTAACAAGATTGAACAGAATATAGAGGCTTTAGTTCCTAAGAGCAATCAGGCCCGTTTCAAACTGTTTCTCGATCAGTTCATGCCTGCTGCTTTGATAGGATTAGGCTCGCTACTAACCTTCAATTTCTTAATAACGCCTACCGAACAGGCCTCATCAATCATAAATATACTGAATATTACCGTAATCTGTTTTTTCAGTATCAGATTTTTAGTCTCTTTAAGTCTAGCAGAATCAAATAAAGAGTTTCTTAAGGATCACTGGTTTGATGCCTTACTTGTTTTACCTGCGTTGACATTGTTGAAGGAAGTCAGACTGCTTTTCATTATTGAGTCTGAAACTGAAGAAAGAGCTTTGCTAAGCTTCATCTTTGCTAGAAGCACCGTAATTTCTGGGAGAATAACGAGAATGTATACGTGGTTACGTAGAACACTTAGACTCTGAACAAGTATGTATAAATGGGCCCAACGGGATTTGAACCCGCGACGCCCGGCTTAAAAGGCCGGTGCTCTGCCAGACTGAGCTATGGGCCCGCAAAAAAAGAATATTTCTTATTTTTCTACAGTTTCTTCTTCAAAGCTTCCTTCCTGAACTCCTTGAATAGCATTATGAGTTACAGTTAATTTTTCAGCTTTAATTCTCTGGGCGAGGCCTTCCTCATTTACAATATATGCTTCTTGAATTTCTAGGCCTTTGTCTGTCCACTGATAGTTTTCAGTGGATTCAAGTAGGTAGTCGCCTATCTCTGTTAGGATTACTGCTTTGAACTCCATATTTACTTCTTTCTTTTCTTTCCTTTGGAGTCTTCGCGTTTAGCTGTTTTTCCGAAGCCACATGATGCACATTTTTTCTTTCTTTTGTGGTATGCTTTCTGTCCACATCTTCTGCATTTTACATGTGTGCTTTTGTTTCGTTTTCCTTTGTTTAATGCCATTCGCTTTTATTCACCGTTTTTTGAAAAGTTTTTATTCTGGGCTGACGAAGAGAATGTTGTCTCCTCTTAGGAATAGTTTCCCGTACTGAGTTGTACCGTCTTCAGTTTTAACTGAAGCGTTGTTCAGCCAGATATTGAGGTGTTTATCGAATGCTTGTAGTTCTCCGGAGACTGTAGTAGTTGTTCCTGAGTATCCTTTTAGTTGTACAAGTACATTTCCGTCTTTTGAACTGTCCAATACGTCGAATGGTCTCCTTCCGTTATTTGCCATAGATTAACTGCACCTATACTCGAATTACCCTGACAACTTATATAAAGGTGAACAAAAGCCTTGCAGAGGAGTTAAACTTGTTCTAACTATTTATAAATCTTTGATACTTGAAACTTGTTATGGCAGTTTGGCAAGACAGATCTCAGACAAAGAAAACGGGAGGAAGAACCCGAAGCTACAGAAAGTCCAGAAAATATGATTTAGGTTCAAAGTTTACAGAACCTGAAGTAGGAGAGAAAAGAACCAAGATTAAGAAGACAAGAGGAGGAAACCAAAAAGCAGTAGCTAAGAGATCAGAAACAGTAAACCTTGCAGTAAACGGAGAAGTCAAAAATGTTGAAATCGACACTGTAGAAGACAATCCTGCCAACCCTAACTACGTAAGAAGAAGTATCCTGACTAAAGGAACTATTATCACTACTCCTGAAGGAAAGGCAAGAATTACTTCTAGGCCTGGACAGGAAGGATCAGTCAGCGCCAAGCTGATTGAGTAAAAAACCTATTTTTACTTAATTTTACTTCAACACTCTATATTTACTCGCATTTTATGCATTAAACTTTTTTGTAATTAGAAATAAAGAGAGAAAAATATGTGTTTTTAAGGCCTTTAAATGCAAATTTTAGGTTTTTAGGCCCTTTTGAACTTGTTCAGCCATCGGGAGATAACTCCTTTATCTTTGAACTCTGCCGGAATATGTCTGCCGGCTTCGTCCATGAAATCGGCTTCCATAAGTATCTAATCCGAATAAACCTTTATAAACTCTATCCCGTTAAAAGGTGCTAAACGTTTAGAACTGTTTCTAAACGTTTCTAAATCCTTCTTTTTCAAATATGTCTTAAATTTAATTCAAGAATATCTTCATCCATCAGCACATGTTGAAGGCCTACCTTCTGCTCCGGGAACTTAGAGCTTGGTCCAGTGACTTTAGCCTTTTTGAACCTATCTAACATGTTACCTGGGAGCTCCTGAAGAGCCTCTTCAATAGTTACTCCTTCTTCTAAGATCAAAGGTTCGTCCTTGTCAGCATCTTCCCCGCGCTCTTTCATATAAACTCTTATTAGACCTAGTCTCTCAAACATTAGATCTTTGAGATCATCCAGATTCCTACCTGATTCGGCTGAAATCAATAGGTCATAGTCTTCAAATTCTGACTCATCTTCAATCATATCTGCCTTATTAACTGCTGTAACTGCTGGCGTGTACTTCCGGTTATCCATCAGGCCATCTATAAAACGGTCCAAATCCATTTTTTCTCTAACAGTCACTTTTGCATTAACAAAACCTTTCTCTCTCAGAAGAGCTTCAATAGTATCTTCCTCAATATCCAAGTCAACTGTTGAAGTTACTTCCAAGCCTCCACGACCTTTCTTCTCAACTTTCATGTTTGGAGGATGAGAGTTCGTTCTAATCCCTACATTATGAACTTCCTGTTTAATTTCTTCCTCCCTCATCTCTTCAGGATCCAGCAAGAATAGTATAAGATCTGCGTTTCTCACCACAGATAGAACCTGTTTCCCGCCGCCTCTACCGTCAGCTGCACCGCCTATAAGCCCTGGGACATCCAAAATCTGTATATTAGCTCCTTTATGTTTTAGCATCCCCGGCTCTACATCTAAAGTTGTGAACTCGTACTCACCAGTCTCCGAATCGGCATTAGTTAGCTTATTTAGAAGCGAAGATTTCCCTACTGAAGGAAAACCTACCAAAGCAACTGTCGCATCTCCTTTTTTCTCAACCGCATAACCCGATGTATCTCCTGTGCCCGAGGCCTTTTTCTGCTTTTCTTCCTCCAACTCTGCGATTCTTGATTTGAGTCGGGCGCGTTCCTTTTCAGTAGCCTTATTTACCGGAGTTTTCTCCAGTTTATCTTTGACGCTCTGGATTTTATCTTCAATACCCATGGTGAAAACTTGATTAATGATAATTAAAAGATACAATGAATCTCAGATAGAATTCTAAGATAAATAGAAAAGATAAGAATATTTGGTTTTGATTCAGGCCTGAATCTACCTGAACTTTTTTACTTTGCTTCTATGTTTCCGTCGCGTCCAATGTTTAACTGGATATCATCGGCCCATTCACGGACGTAAGCTCCAGTGATTTGGACTTCTGCTCCTTCTTCAATCGCGTCGATTTCTTCTTCCCAGAGCGTCAAATCAATGCTTCCTGTATCGTCTTCAAATACTACTGTAACGATTCTTTTCTGCCCGTAACGGGTTGATACTGCTCTAGGTGTCGGTAGTTCAGCGATTTTTCCTTCGATTTCAACATCGTCTGCTTCAGGTCCTAATTCCTTAACTGTCATTTCAGGCATATAGTATAACCACTGAATAAACCTCATTTTACCATCTTTAAATGCATTACGACACCTGCACTACAAAAAACAGGTTAAACAAATAATAAGATATGAAACTTCCATGGAAAAACGATGAACTGAAGCAGAAAATAGATAGTTTAGAGACCACAATTAATAAGAGAGATGAAAAAATAGGGAAACTGGAGAATATGCTTGAGGCCGAGAAAGATAGAAGGAAGAAACATACTAAGGCCAAACAAGAAGCTCAAGAGAGAGTTAACCGGCTTGAAGACAAAATTGAAGGCCTTACAGAAGGAGAAAATGAATCAGATAGCCACACTGATTTAATTCAAGATTCAGATTTAAGTCTGAAGAAATTCAAAGATTCACTAGAAAAAATAGATTCAATTGAATCAAGTAGAGATGATTTGGTAACAGTTTACTCTCCAGGAAAGCTTTCATCACATTCAAGTATTCAGGAAATAAAGAATAGCATACCTGAAGAAAAGTTAAGGCCTTTAATGAATTCTGAAAATCTTTTAATCTTCTATGACCCAGATCTGGGGTTAACAGGTTTCAAGTCCCAGCCTTTCTACGGGGAAAAATTCGTTATTTCTAATGAGTTCGAAGTTGACGAGTTACAAGCCTTCTTCTCAGACAGAAAGGTTTGGGTGCTTGTTTCTAGAGGGGATACTGAGATCTTCGTGGAAGAAGACGGAATTGTTGACAAAGTTGAAGGATTGAAATCAAGAGTAAATAGAAAGCACGGTAAAGGAGGGTTTTCCCAAGGCAGATTTGAGAGAAAAAGAGATGAGCAAATAGACCAACATCTAGAAGAAGTGAAGAAATCTCTGAAAAACAGAGACAACATCTACTTATTAGGGGAAAAAGGTTTATGCAAAGAACTACCCGGTAAAAGAATCGGAGGATTTGATCCTAACCAGGCTCCGCTAACTAATTTTTACCGGCCTCGAAGATTAAAAATATCAGCTAACTAACCTGTAATTATATGTCAGATAATTATGAGAAGAAAATCAGAGAAATCAATCAAAGGCTGAAAGATTATTATGGTGAACCGGAGAGGCCTACAGATCAGTCTGGTATAGATTATCTTGTTGAAACTATTCTTTCACAAAATACTAATGATATCAACCGAGATAAAGCGTTCAACCAGTTGAAAGAAAAGTATAGTTCATGGGAAAAAGTCGAAAACGCTGAAAGAGATGAATTAATAGATACTATACGGGTCGCAGGGTTAGGACCTACAAAGGCAGAAAGAATCCAAAAATCACTGCGAATTGTTAGAGAGGATCAAGGAAAGTATTCGCTAGAGTTTATAGATGAAATGAAAGTAGAAGAAGCTAAAAAATGGTTGACAGATATACCCGGTATTGGACCTAAAACAGCTGCGATAATTCTCTGTTTTTATTTTGGAAAACCTGTTATGCCGGTCGATACGCATGTTCACAGAATAAGTCAAAGACTAGGCCTTATTCCTGAAGGAACTTCTAGGGAAAAAGCCCATGAAATCTTGGAAGAAAGAGTTCCGAATGATTTAATCTATGAATTCCATATACTTTTGATTTACCATGGTAGAAAGCACTGTAAGGCCCAGCATGCAACTTGCTGTGAAGGGCCTCTAGCTGACTTATGCAGTAACTGTGGTGAAATAAGCTATGATGATGAATTAAGAGTCTAATTTAGTCGGTAAAATAAAGAGAAAAGAATAATTTGATATGTAGAAAATTAAGTTTGAGAATCTTTTATTCTAGTTCGTCTTCTAGGTCTTCTGGGATGCCGCCTTCAGCTGCTTGAGCTTGCTGTTGCTGCATCTGCTCTACAATATCTTGAGCTGTCTCGTTAATCTCTTCCTCACTAACAATGTCATTCTCCTGTAGAACGCTCATTAGTGCCTGTACTGTTAATTCCAGGTTACCTAGTTTTTGCTGCATAATCTGCATAAACTGCTGCTGATCCATTCCTTCTTGTGCCATAGTTTAATTCACCTTGAAAGTAAATTAAGGCCCCGACTTTTAAAAGAAAGATATTTTTTATACCGGATTCCTAGCGCCACAAGCCTGACACTTCATAATCTCAACGCCTTTCTCTTTCTCCAAAACTGTATCAGGCTTACCGCATTCACTGCAGTAAAGATACTTATCAGCATAACTTTCAATACGTGAAGTAATCTGACCTCTCCTAAACTCGCCGTTCAGTACTAGTTCTCCGCCATCTATGTGACCTGCCGTACCTAACTCATTCTGAACAAACTTTGAAAGATGCTTCTCATCTCTGTTAAAGGCCTTTACAAACTCAGTAAAGTTTTCGAATACTGTTTTCGAACCATCTCTCCTGGTATCAACTTCGGGCATCTCAAAACGCTCACCACTACCAAGATCCTCTGGAACCTCATCCTGCGCCTTATCAAGCATGTCATCGTAATCCATAATTAATTACCGACCTCAAAGCTTCTTAATCTTCCCAGGTTTTGGCTCATAACAAGTGCCCTCAGACAGAAGAGAATTCACAGTGTCCTCTAACTTGTCTTCAGGCTCGTCAACCTCATCAAGTATATCACTGTAATCTGCGCCATTCCCATCATCTAACTCCTGGATCGCATCAAGTACATCTCTTTCAATGTTCTCTAGGCCTTCCTCACTGTTTTCCTCAAATTTTTCATTAAAGCTCTGAAGAACAGAGTCTACTTCGTCTGCTGTAAGAGTGCCAGCCATTTCTTTCTCAATTTCATCATGGCTCTTACCTGATTCATTCAACTGCTCAACAGTATCCCTAATCTGGTTCCATTCTTCTTTCCTTTTCTCTAGCCTTAACTGGTGTAAAAGTTCTTTCTCAGGCCTAACCTCTCTCAATATCTCTCCATCTAAGTAAATCTGGCCCTGGTACTCCCTAACTTTGCCTACTACTTCTAGAACGTCACCAGTTTCTAAGCCGTCCATAAGCTCAAGTTCATTGAAGAATTTAATTTGTAAAGTATCGTTTCCATCGTCTAAAGTCAATGATCCGTAGGTTTCATCATCGTTAATGAATCTATCAACAACCGTTGCTACTGTTCTTGCCCTTGAAATTCTTCGGCCTTCAGGAGTTAGTAAAAAGTTAGGCTCAAAGCCCTCTCTCTGAAAGTATTTTCCTGAGTTAAGATGATTAAAATCAACAAGTTTTGCAGTCTGTCTTTTCTGCTGAGCCATAATAATATCGGTAAAGTTGAATCTTATGAATGTTACCTCGGAGTAGCTGTTCAAGGACTAAATCTTCTGGACAAATCCTTGTTTTGGCTCGAACAACTCGCCTTCTCTCTTAAGCTTCTCTATAACTTTTTCAGTCTTTTCAGGAGTTATATCCTCTGACTCTGCTCTTTCAATGACTTCCTCAATTTCGGCACTGTTATCATCACCGGAAAGCTCATCTATCAAATGCTTAATAGTCTGGATTCTATTCCTTTGAGAGCTTGAAACTCCTGATTCAATACGGTCAATATCGAAGTCACCCGTTTCGGGATCCATACCCACCTGCTCTAACGTGTAAGTTAAAATGTCAATAGCCCTTTGGGCATCACTCTCATCAACTTCTTCCTTTAACTGGGCGCGCGCAGAGGCCTCAGCAATTCTAACCATTGCCTCCAACTGACGGGCTGTAATCGGAACCGAATCCTTATCACCGGAAGAACGCATCGAAACATAAAATTCTTGTATCTTATCTGTTGCCTCCTCCAATAACTGAGGCCTGACATTTTTCTTAGCATAAGCCACATATCTCCTAAGCTGTTGTTTATCTATCTCTGCATCTTGTTCTTCAGGCTCTCTATGATTTGATAAAATCTGATTAGCCAGTTTAGTGTCCCTATCTTTATCTGGTTCATCCTTTACTGGGAAGATAAAGTCAAACCTGGAAAGAAGTGTGTCACCAATATTGATTTGTTCTGGAATTGGTTCGTAAGGGTCAAATCTCCCAAGTTTTGGGTTACCTGCAGCCAAAATAGATGTCTGGGCATTCAGTGTGGCTTGTATATTCGCCTTAGAAACCGAAATCTGCTGCTGTTCCATCGCTTCGTGCAATGAACTCCTATCCTCAACTGACATCTTATCAATTTCATCAATCGCTGCCATACCTTTATGAGCTAAAACTACGGCTCCTGCCTCCAGGCTAAATTCGCCTGTAGATTCTTCCTTAACGACAGATGCGGTGAGCCCTGCTCCTGTACTGCTTTTTCCTACTACGTAGCGGCCTTTCGGCGCTAATTCTCCTGTAAATTTAAGTAGCTGTGATTTACCTGTTCCTGGCTCACCTATCAAAAGTATGTGTAAATCGCCACGGCTTTTCACTCCGTCTTCACGGGTTTTCCTAACTCCTCCAAATAATTGTAGTGCAATTGCCTCTTTTATTTTATCATGCCCGTAAATACTGGGTGCTATAGACCCTATAATTCTTTCAAATATTTTTGGATCTTCAGCCATCTCCTTGATATGCTCTATTTCATCTTCATCGAGTTCAAGCTGTTCAAACTCCTGTTGCCGAGGCTCAACATTATTAGCCTCCATAAAAATATCGAACTTCTTACTATTTTTCTTGATAGGTCTCTCACGGACTATGCCGGTGACCTCAACAACATTACCTGGAACCACCTTTTTCTGGAACTCTGGATCAACTAAATCACCCTCTAATATAACTGACAATGAGCTTGGTTGTTCAGATCCTTCTCTTGACTCCGGATTTTCCTCCAAAGTCACAATCTGTGTATCCCTCATATGTTTTTCTAAAGGCTCAAATCTCTTGCTACCGCAGTCACACTTGTAAGGAGATTTAAGCTGTGAAGAGTCCTGGTCTTTCTCATAAGTTGCACCACACTGGGTACACTCAAATGTGGCTGATACAACTTCAGGCTTGACTTGGGACGCTCTCTTAATCATTCCTTCAACTGGAACAAAACGGCCTATATGCTCAGAACGCATGTTCCTAAGCAGAACATAATCCTCTTCAGGCATATTGACGAAACGAACATTCATATCAGTCTCCAAAAGATCAATAGCCATCACCCCTTCCCTTGCTGCATCTAAGGCCTGCTCAGGGTTATCGCGGATATATTCTGTGACTTCAGGACTGAATAAATCTAATTCCTTAAATTCAACGACTATAGATTCGTCTCCACGTTTCTCAGCCTGAAGCACTTCTTCTTCATAACGTTCAGTGAAGAACTCCTCAAACTCAGTTACCGCCTCCCCATAATCCATACATATACTCATTGTTAGGAAAAAGTCAAAAACCTACCAGCCACAAATATGTATTATGGCTAATAGTCTTTCTAAAGAAAAAGTAGAGAAATTAATTGAAAACTTGGATATATGGGGAGTACAGAACGAAAAACTTGTTACTCGAATAGAGTTCGATGACTACCGTGAGGCCTGTTTCTTTGCCAACACAGTCTTTTCAATAGCGGAAAAAGAGTTCCATCACCCAAAAGTAGTTGTAGAGTACGGAGCAGTTGAAATCGATTTATGGAGTCACGATGTAGAAGGCCTAACTGAAAGAGACTTTGAATTAGCGGAAAAAATTGAAGAGAACGTAAGCAACATAGACTGGAACTGATGAGAGTTCCTGATAACGCTGACAGAGACTTTGTAGCAGGAGCATTCGTCATAAAAGATGCTAAAATACTGTTTTTGAACCACAAAAAGTACGGTATCTGGCTTCAACCAGGAGGCCACATTGAAGATAGAGAAACACCCGATGAAGCAGCTGTAAGAGAAACAAGGGAGGAAGTGGGAATAGAAATAGAAATACTGGAACGTTACAAGCCTAACAGTTCATACGAAGGTCTTAGTGAAGACTTACCTCAGCCCTTCAACATTAATCTCCATCAGATAGATGAAGGCCATTGGCATCTTGACTTTCAGTACTTAGCAAGGCCTGTAGGTAAGATTAACGAGAAAGAGTATTCTGATAGAGATATGAAGTGGTTTACAGAAGAGGAACTTGAAAATGAGCAGTTGGATATGCCTGAAAATGCAAGGAAAACTGCTTTAAAGGCCTTGAAAGAAATAAATTAAAATTTAAGCTGCTTAATATTTGTTTTTTGAGATCCTATTCTTTCAAAATCATTTATAATCTTAATTATATCGAATCTAAGCTCCAGATTTTTTATCTCTGACTTAGAGAAATATTTTGCATCCATAATTTCATCATCTTCAACATTTCCTAGTTCGCCTCCTTCTTTTGAGGCCTCGAAAATTATATTTACATTCTTTTTATCAGTTCTTTGCGCATTTCTAGTATAGACTCCGATAAGCCCTTCTATTTTTGTTTTAAGACCTGATTCTTCTAATGTTTCCCTGACTGCGGCTTCTCTGATAGTTTCGTCATAAGCTTCATCTTCTCTTGAATATCCTCCCGTAGGCAGATTCCATTTGCCTTTGACATGTTCCTTGGCTTCCTGTATTAACAAGTATTCTCCTTTAGAATTAGTTATGAGGCAACCTGTTCCAAGATGTACTGACATAGAGTTAAAGAGAAAAAAGAATATGTGGAGCTAAAGCGCTCCGATTTCCTTGAGGTTCTCCTCAAGCGCTTCGATTCCTTTTTCGACGTCCTCGTAGGTTCTTCCCCCTGTACAAACCAGGTTTCCTGAACTGAATAATAGGAACACAACTTTAGGCTCATCTAGTCTGTAGACTAGGCCTGGGAACTGCTCTGGCTCATACTCTGTTCCGACTAACTCGAAAGCAATCCTGTTTAGGTTAAGAGTTCCATCTAACTGGCTTGAAGCAACAATGTTCTGTACTGTTACCTCTGGTTTTGTTCCAATTTCTACGTCTGCTTCCCTTAGTTCATCGATTATTTTATGAGTGGCTTCTTTCGCTTGTTCTGGAGATTTGGTTCCCGTACAGACTACTTTTCCTGATCCGAATAGTAAAGCTGCTGCCTTCGGATTTTCTAGTCTATAGACTAGGCCTGGGAACTGCTCTGGCTCATACTCTGTGTTTTCGAGGTAGATCGCGATTCTGTCGAGAGGGAGTCGCTGATCGAAGGTCGCTGATGCGACCACGTTTTGAATTTCAATGTCTTCGTCTTTTACCATAGTATTCTATTTTTCACCTTTGGATTCAAGAGCAACAATTTAAAAACTGTTTATATACTCTTATCAACCATTTATAAATAAACTCTTTTAAAAGGCCTCGGTTTGTTAAAGTACAAACCGCAAGTATATACTGTGGACGAATTACAACGACAAATCCTGTTATTAGTGTCAATAATGGTCTTCTTATCAGCAATAACAATATTCCTCATACAGGCATCAAATCCTGAAGAGCCCTCCATACAGGAAGAAGGCGAAAAAAATAATACTTTAACTGACCAAGTAAGAGATATAGAAGTAACTGAGCCCGAAGGAGATAATCTTCTTTCGCAATCAGTTAGAGGCCTAATAGCTCTTTATAGAGATTTCCAGTCAGGAACCGAGTTATTCTTAGACCTTGATGAAACTAATGAAACTACTGAGTAAAATAGAATTTGAATTAGAAAAAGTAGATCACAATATGTAAATTATTTGTTCTTACCGTCCTTAGCGTTACCTGAAGGTCTTAGCTTTTCTGCACCTTTTCCTTTGTTTTTCAGGCCTCTGCTCTTTTTGGCTGCTGGAGTGAGTCCGTTCTGTGCTCGGTTATTTTGTTCGACAATCCAGTTAATGTCATCGTCTGCTTGGATCTCCGGATTTTCTGGATCGACTGTAATTACTTCGAACCATCTGTAGTTTCCGTCTTCTGCAACCCAGTAGCTATCCAATACTTCTAAATTAGAGTGGTTGGAGGCTAGCTTCTGTTCTGCTATTACTTGCTTGGATTTCTTTGAGCTGTAACGAGACTGTCCTGCCTTACTCGGCTTTCTTCCACCGTCAGCTCTTCTTCTTTTTGTTCCTCCTTTTCTTATTCTTACTCTGTATACTTGGAATCCTTTTTTGGCTTTGTATCCTTTTTGGCGAGCTTTAGGAATTCTTGTTGGACCTTCCTGTTTTTCTATTACTCCTTCTTTTCTCCACTTCTGAAGTCTTCTCTTCCAAACTTCATCCAGATTCTCTTTTGGTTGTTCGTATTGTTCTCTGGCGTATTTGTAATAACTCACCGTTAATCAGCTCTATATCTGTTTAGGCGGTGTAAATATTATAAACCCTTTTCAGAATCAAGGTTAGTAATATAAGAGTTTTTTGTCATTGGTTAGTTGTGATAATATGCATCCAGGAATAAAAGTAGTATTCGGAGCACTAATGGTAGTACTAGGCGTATATTCTTCGCTGACCTACACCGCAGAACTAGTAAACTTTGTACAGGCAGTAATCGGGCCTCTACTAATATTGGTAGGAGCCTTCATAATCTGGCTGGAAAGCGATGAATGGAAACTGAACATGGAAGACAGTAAAGATAGAGGCCTAGACGTACAACAAAGCCTCAAACCACAGACAGAAACCAAAGAGAAACCTGAAAAAGAAGAAAGTTCAGATAAAATTGCTTGTCCAGACTGCGGAAAAGAGTTCGACACAGAAAGAGGAATGAAGATCCACAGAACTCAGAAACACGCCTAAAAAATTACTGAGAATCATACAGATTCTCCAATTTTTCTTTACTATCTGCTTCTTCTTTATCATCTCTAAAGCTTTTCAGACGAGGGAAACGTAACGCAAAACCAGATTCATAAGTTGGACTTTCTTGAATTTCTTCATACTCAACCTCTACCAATACCTCAGGCCTTAATTCTACATCACGGCCTTCTTCAGACTTAATTAATGGCTTTAATCTTTCAGTCACTTCTTCAAGCTGCTCATCTGTCAGACCTGAACTCATTCTACCCACCATTTCATACTCACCAGTTTCGTCATTCCAGCAGCCCAGCTTTAATCTTCCAAGCCATCCGCTTTTACGGCCTTCACTCCACTGTGCTCCGATAATCGCTAAGTCCAGTGTCTCCATCACAGGCTTCAACTTAACCATGTAACCTACTCGAGACCCTGGTTTATACTCTGCGTCTAAAGATTTCATCATCACTCCTTCATGATTTTCACCTAGCGAGGACTGCTGCATCTCATTAACATCCTCAACAATTGAAGTTTCAATATGGTCTGCCAGTCTAACATCTTCGTTCTCATCTATTACTTCTTCAAGTCTCTTCCATCTCTCACTGTAAGGTTTCTCCATCAACGATTCCTCTTCGTAAATAAGGTCAAAAGGCCTTAAATCTACAGGTATCTCATTTCTCAGTTTTTCAATTTCATACTTCCTTTTAATTCTTTTAGAAAGTCTTTGGAATGGGATGACTTCTCCATCTTTCATTCCTACTATTTCGGAGTCAATTATACAGTTTTCTGAATCAACTTGCTTTTCTACATATTTTTTGACATCGGGGAACTGATCTGTAATATTTTCCAATCTTCTGGTGAATATTTTGACTTCTCCTTCTTTAACATGAATTTGGGCCCTCAAACCATCATACTTGAAGTCAACTGCTGCTGGCTCTCCAACAGTATCAAAACCGTCCTCGATACTCTCTACTTTTTGCGCTAGCATCGACTTTACAGGTCTGAATAACTGCAAATCAATTTTATCAAGTTCTTCAGTTCCTTTTCTTGAAGCTTTAGCGACCTGTCTAAAGTCGTTTGAGTAGTCGTAGGCCTGTTGCACAAGCTCTGAATGCTCTCCGTTAAGAAATGCTTGGTCTAATGCATCTCTTACTGTTCCCTCCCCTATACCTATTCTAAGGTTTTCTAGCATCATTCTGGCCAGATAACGGGCTTCTGCTGGTTCAGCTGAAGACAGTAAATCTGCTAATAACTTCTTCTTTTTATCTTGGCTGACGCTTTGGCTTATCCCTTGTTTCTCCATTTCTGAAACTTTTTGAAGCCGGTTCATTACTTTTTCAACAGTCAGTTCTTTCGTCATTAATCTTTGCTGCTTCTTATTTTCTATCATTTCTTCGGCAGCGTCACCCAGGTCTCCTGAAGTCTTCCAAACTTCTTCAACTTCCTCCTCTTTTCTGCCTGAGGCCATTGCAATTATATCTACAACCGATTTACTTGAAATCCCTAAATCTAAATCTTGCCATGCCGGAGAAATCCTACCTAATGATAGCATGACTACATCCTCTAAATGATCTTCTGACTCTGAGTAAAGGCTCGATAGTATATCTATTTTTTCGAGTGAGGCCTGTGTATTTTCTACTTTTTCTAGATGTTCGACAAGTTTAGAGAACTCCACAAATTGTTTTTGGGCCTGAAAATGTTTAAACTGTTTGAAAGTAATTACTGTATTATGGCAAGGCTGGAAGATTTCAACTCAATCAAAGGGTTTAACACTGCTAGAGATGAAGTAATTGAGAGAAAGAAAATGGGTAGAATTTTAGAGGCCGGTCGGCATGCTCCCTCACCAGGTAATGTTCACACAGTTGAGTTCGTTGTAATTGAAGATCATGAAAAACTTGGACATTTATCAGGTATTGTAGGTGAGAAAACAGTAGAAGAGGCTCCAACATCTGTTGTAGTACTTTGTGACCCTGAGAGAATGGGACGTAGAGTTGACAATGAAATGGAGGCCTGTTTTGCCGAGGTTTCTGGCTCAGTTCAGAACATGAGGATTTTAGGGAATAGTGAAGGCCTGTGCAGTAATTTAGTAATGGGTTTTGATCATACTTCTGTGGCTAATTTGATTGATGCCCCTTCTAATAAAGTGCCTTTGGCAGTTTTAACTTTCGCTTATTCAGATAATCCTACTAAGCCTAGTGACCGTTTTGGCATGAATGAGATCTGTTTCTATGATGAGTATGGTAGCCAAGTTCAGAGTGTGTTTGATGGCTGGGAGTGGGAAGGTATTCATGAGGAGCGAGAAATCTATTTTAAGAAGATGCGAGGCTTAGTTAAGAAGGTGAAGGAACGGGTTGGAAAGAGTTTATAAATATTCGGAACCATTGTTTACTTGTTGATGATAACGGATTGTTTTGTGAGTTTCCGGAAAGAAAACCAAGAAAAAGTTTATAACTACTCTAAAGGAAACATTCTCATAGGTGTATAAAGTAAAATGGTAGCTAGCCAAGAGACTCTCGACAAACTGGAAGACATTGGACTGAACATGTACGAAAGAAAGATTTATTCAGCACTTCTCGGAAGAGGAATCTCAACCGCAGGAGAACTAAGTGAAATGACAAACGTACCAAGAAGCAGAGCATATGACGTATTAGAGTCTCTGGCAGAAAAAGGCTTCGTAGTAATCAAATCAAGCCAGCCAATGGAATACGTATCAATCCCTCCACAGCAAGCAATCGAAAACATGAAATCCAGACACGAAGATGAACTGGATGAAAAGCTCAACAAACTAGACTCAATGAAAAGAAGTGAAGCAGTAACAGAGCTAGAGAACTTGTACGATCAAGGAGTAGAATTAGTAGACCCAGCAGAAATGAGCGGTTCACTAAAAGGATCAAGACAAGTACACCAACACATGGGCACAATGTTCAAAGACGCAGAAAGCTCAATAAAAATACTAACAAGCGAAAAAGGCCTGAATGACCTAAACAATAAACATTCAGACCTTCTCAAAGACGCTAAAGAAAACGGAATAAACGTTCAGGTTCTTTCACCTGTAACAGATTCAAACAGAGAAGCCTACGAAAACATTGCATCATTCGCAGAAGTAAGACATCTAGACGAAAATGAGATGCCTGCAGTACCTGATGGCAGATTTACGATCGTCGACAACGATGCAGCTACAGTCTCATTAACTCATGATGATGTACACTCCACACAGGATACTCATCTATGGAGTAAGTCCGATCATATGGCTGAGGCAATGCTAGAACCAATGTTCGACAATCTTTGGGACCAAGCACCAGAGAAACCGAAAGGCCCTGAAAGATAACATATCACATTTCATTTAATTTTCTCAACCTATTCTATTTTCACTATCAGAAAAAGTAGAAATAGAAAAAAGTGTTATTTAGCCCTATTATTACATTACTGCTTCTAACGGACTATCTCCTGCACCAATCTCTAGGCCTCCAAAGAATAATGATAAAAGATTGAACTCTGGAGTTCTTTGAACTCTTACAGGCTGCAGGTTCATATTTGTCAGGTTCTCAGCTTCATCAATTGCTGCAGTTCTCCCTCCTAATGAATCGACTAGGCCTAGCTCTTCAGCCTCAGAACCTAAGAATATTTCTCCAGTGCCGACTCTCTCTTCTTGATTAGCAGTCAGGTTTCTGCCTTCCGATACTTCTGTCAAAAATTCATCCCCAATCAATTGGGATTTATTCGCTAGTACCTCTTTCTGCTCTTCTGTTGGTTCTTGGAACGGGGAGCCAAGTTCTTTCCTATCACCGGCCGTAATATTAACGTAGGAAACACCTATATCATCCATTAAATCAGAAAACTCTATGTAAGAGCTTGTAACACCTATACTACCCGTTATGGATGCTGAATCCGCCACAATAGAATCACAGCCCAAGGCTGCTAAATAAGCGCCCGAAGCTCCAACATCTCTAAAACGACATACCGTAGGCACATCCACAGCATCAATATTCCTCTTCAAGTCTTTAGAAGCCACAACAGCACCACCACCCGAGTTAATCTCATACATTATAGCATCAACGTTCTGTTCTTCCGCCTTTTGATTCAAGTCTCTAATATCTTGAGGAGTTATACCTGCTGAAAACCCTGAGGCCTCAGGAACAATATTTCCCGAAAGCTGGACAATACCAACTTTACCTTCTTCCTGCTGGAACTCTCCTTGGAATCTATCTATAAAATCTTGAAATGAAAAGGCTGCTGCCCCTGAAATCAATAAAACTGTTGCCAAAAATAACACTGTTTTCTTCATAGATTAGTTTGAGGCCTGAACTTCTTTTTAACTTTTCCATCATGGAATGTAATTATGTCAGATCTGGAAAACCTTTCAAGAAAAGTAATAGAAAAAATAGAGTCCGGAGAACTAGAGGACAAGAAAGAAATCGAACAGGAGAAAAAGAATCTTTGCAGAGAGTTAAGCTTTCCTGGAATGCCTAAAAACAGCGACATATTAGACTTTGCAGAAGAAGATGAGAAAAAGGCACAAAAGCTCCTAACAACGAAGCCTATGAGAACAATTTCAGGAATAGCCAACATAGCAATCATGGCTAGGCCTGCGCCCTGTGGCGGCGGCTGCATTTACTGTCCAAAAGGAAAGGATGCTCCACAGAGCTACACAGGTAAGGAGCCAGCAACACGTAGAGCGATCAGAAACGGCTACGACCCCTTTGACCAGGTCCATGACAGACTTGGCCAGTACGAAAAAAATGGTCATAGCATTGACAAATCCAAATTAATTGTAATGGGCGGAACATTTCCTTTCCAAGACCCAGAATACCAAAAAGAATTCCTGAAAGAGGCCTTCAACGGCTTCAACACTTATCCAGAAGATTCCGAAAATGAGAAAGTTGATTCACTTGAAGAAGCAATCAAAATTAACGAAACAGCTGAAGTCAGGAACGTAGGTGTTACTTTTGAGACAAGGCCTGATATTGCCGAGACTAAACATATTGACAGAATTCTTGAGATGGGTGGTACACGTGTAGAGATGGGAGTCCAGACAGTATTCGATGAAACACATGAGCGAACAAACAGAGGTCACGGCATGGAACCTGTTATAGAAGCTACTAAGCGTTTGAAGAACGCAGGTTTCAAAGTTTGCTTCCACCTAATGCTAGGCCTTCCAGGAGAAGGCTACGAAGAAGATATTGAGAAGTTCAAAGAAGTATTCAGTAACGAAGATTACCAGCCTGATGAGATCAAGATTTATCCTTGTGAAGTTATCCAAGGTACAGAGCTTTACCGTCAGTATGAGGAAGGGGAGTTTGATCCAATTGATGATGAAGAAGCCAAAAAGCGTTTGAAGAAGGCTCAAAAAGACATTATACCGCCTCATGTACGAGTGAAGAGAGTTATGCGCGATATCCCTTCTACAGAAGTTGATGCAGGCCCCCAGTTAACTAACATGAGACAGATGGCCTTACAGGAGCTCAGAGAAGAGGGAGAAAGATGTAGATGCATCCGGTGCCGTGAAGTAGGTCACGTCAAAAGAACACATAATTTGGAGCCCGAAGTAGATAATATTGAGATGGTTGAGAGAGATTACAAGGCCTCAGGAGGACAGGAGTATTTCCTCAGCTTTGAAGATACAGAAAACGATATAATTTTAGGCTTCACACGTTTAAGAGCTCCAGATGAGTCTCACAGGCCTGAAATAGATGATAATACTTTGATTGTCCGACAGCTCAAAGTTATGGGCTCTGCAACAGATATAGGGGAAGAAGGAGAAACACAACATCAGGGCTATGGGACAAAATTGATGGAAGCTGCGGAAGAGAAGGCCTTAGAATTAGGGAAAGATAAAGTAGCTGTGATTTCAGCAGTAGGCACAAGAGAATATTACAGAAAATTCGGCTACGAACTGGAAGGACCTTATATGGTGAAGACCTTAGATTAATTTGATATTATTCTTTTCTCAAGTTCTATTTCTAAAGTTTCACAGGCATTTTTGATAAGTTTGAAGTAAGGTATTCTCTGCCCCTTTACTTCTCTAGTGTGGTATATTACCTTGTTGACGTTATTTGATTCTAGGAAGTTTCCGACGTCCGTAATAAGTCTTGTAATATCTCTTTCTCTCATTAATTCATCATAAAAAGGAATGTTTTCATCTGGATCAATAAGCCCATATTTCCCAGATAGTATCGCAAATCTCTCATCTTTTTCATCCGTTATGGCTTTTACATGTTTGATTCTCTTTGATTTGTAACTCTCTATAGCGGGGAGATCTTTCCTCGTTCTATCTTTTTCTTTTGAGCAGTATGTAATGTGCAGCTTCATTTCTAGGCCTCTTTTCTGTAAGGAAAAAGAAAGAGAAAAAATTGGTTGGCTTTTTTGTTCCCCTCCCCTGAGATGTATGCTTGCTGACTTTTTTTGGGAATCCTTCAGTTGGAATGTGTCTGTTTGAGTGTCTGCCACTCTTCGGAAAATTCGTCTTTCATTTCTTCAAGTGCTATTCTTTCTTCATCGGTTAGTTCGTTAGATTCTACTATGTTTCTGAAGATCTTGTAAGGATGAGTCGGGACTTCTTCATTCATGTTTTTTCTAAATCGGTCCGCGAACTTTTCCCTGTGTTTCTGTACTTTGTCTTCTAAAACGCCGTTGTCTTCCCATTCGTCAGCGAGCTTCTCTTTTCTGCTCTTACCTATATCCCAGAGGCTCGCCATAAGACCAAGAACTAGTTTAATTCTTATTAACCTTTCCCTATAGGCCTCTAAAACACCGTAATAGACACCGATTATTGTTTTCCTTCCGGTAGTAACACGTTAAGAGTTTTTTAACCTACAGTACATTAAATCAATTATAGAATGACTCTTATTGAACTGGTTAAAGAATCCGCCTTAGAACTGAAAGAAAGACCTACAATGTTCCTTCCAAAGATAATTACCAGTTTAATAAGCAGTATATGGATGATCCTACTACTCCACTCAGCCGAAACCATGAATTTCCAGTATATGTATTTAGGCCTGTTCTTGTTCATACCAGTATTTTTCTTAGGAGTCTGGAGTCCTGTAATTGTAGCTGAAATGATAAAGAAAAACTCCAGCCTACTAAATTCAGTGAAATCTACTTTTAGTTACCTTCCTAAACTTGTCGCCGTATCAATAATGCTACTAGTCGGCATGACCACAAGTCTACTACCATTCTACCTTGGTGCAGGCCTACATATCTTAACCGGAAGCTTCGTAGGCATTATTATAGGCAGTCTAATATCTTTGATGGCTGTTATCACCTTTGTTTATGGAATTTACTTCTTACCTATAGCACTAACAGAGAATGAAACAGTAAAAAGCTTCAAAAAATCGTTTAAAGCCTCAGGAACAAACAAAAAGGAAGTCACAATACTACTACTATTTTCATTCACACTGCTAGGAATTGCAGCAGCCTCAAGCGGCGTGCTAAGAGGCCTAGGGATTGCAGGATTCATTATAGGAAGAGCATTTTCCTCAATTGTATCAACTTACACAGTTATAATCAGCCCAAAATACTATCTGCAAAACGAAAAATAAAGAAAAAAGAGAGTTTTAGGCCTTCAAAGTTTTAACAAGCTCTTCTGCAGCCCTCTCAGCCTTACCATCAGGATTCTCAATAATCTTAAGGTAAGCTCCTGTCAAAACTGAACCTGTTGAGGCCATTTCACGGGCAACATGCTGATATTCGGCTATACCACTTGCTGATTCATGTTCTCTGTCACGGTCATCATCTTCTTGAACACGGTTCCAGATTTCCTCAGGCTTAGCAGTTAACATTATGATTTTATCTGGATCTAACTGTTCAATACTCCATTTTGGCAGGCCCGGAATATATCCGTGAGGTGATTTAATTGCTGCATGTGTATCTACAATAATATTACTATCTTCTGCCATTTCGAAGATCTTTTCTGCAGCTTCTGCCTGTATACCTTTGTAAGTTTCAACATCCAACTCTTTCATCTCACCGCGGTTCTCAACCCCATGGCTTTCTCTGGCTGTTTCCATCATTTTATCACCATAGTTTACTACTTCATATTCTTGATCGGATAACAGCATTGCCTCTTCTAGTACTGTTCCTTTTCCTACACCTGAAAGACCTATTACAATGTTTAAGCTCATTTTATTTCACAGTTGAATTTTTTGAAGAGATACTTTAACCATTTATCCCCTCCATTTAATGGGTCAACAAATTTGAACTCTTCAACTTTGGAAGCCAAATGATTAGGAACTCCCTTCATTTTTAGCTGTGAGGCCTCATCATCAAGTAAATCCTTGATAAATTTCTGCGCATCAGTGAACTCTCTAACTGTTTTAGCGCAGACACGATTACCTTCTACAAAAACATTATCATACTTTTCAGTGAACTGATCTAAGTGTTTAGTATTATGGAAAACCTGTGGGCCTTTAACGATTTTATTCTCAGGTAAATGTCGTTCAAGCTCAATAAATATTCTACAGGCCTCATTGTCTATATGTTCTCCTGAACTGTAGATTCTGAAATCAGCCTTCTCCAGTTTATTTAAAATCAATTTTTTCAACTTCCTAAGCTGAGGATAAAGAATATCATTAACCTGTTCAGGCCTTTCAAACTGTAGAACCAGCAGATCCCCTCTCCGATCAATTTCTTTCTTTAACTCAAACTCGCTGAAATCTGAATCCTGTTCAAAACTTGAATAACTTGGACCTTTTTTCAACTTGTAGGCCTCGAAAATAAATTTTGCATAATTTTCTTCAGTCATCACTGCGGCAACATTTCTACCAGGATCAACAGGATCGACAACAACAAAGCTTGACTGGAACTCTTCACCAGAGTTATCAAAGTCTATGCGTTTTTCTTCAATCCAGTCAGAAGCTTCCTCAATTAGTTCTTCAAAGCTTCCATAGTAAGATACCAGTATTTCACATAGATAACCTGAAAATCCTTGAACTTCGAGTGAAGAACCATACAAATCGTTAGCCTGTAAAAAGGCCTTTAACATAACTACGTCTTTTCTCTGCTTGCTGTCTAAATTATTTTTTGCCCAGCGAGTATGGTGAGGTGTTCTGTCTACTGCGCTCCTGATTTTCTCCGGGTCAGTATCAATACAAGGAACTATCTCTACTTCATGTCCTTCAAAATGGCCTTTGGTGTATGGGTGCTCAGCATATTCCACGTGATGGTCTTCCCCCATTTCTTCAAACACTTTTTTCCCGATTTCTAGGCCTGTCTCTTCAAGTTCTCTTCTTTCAGTTTCTTCCGGGAAAAGTATGAATACGTCAATATCTTTATCTCCCGTCATACACGTGCCTCTAGATGCCGAGCCTGCAAAATGTGAGTCAAGTCCGTACTCTTCTTGGATAAAGGCTTCTATCTTCTCAAATATTCTTTGAGATTCCTGTAGCTCTTCCTCATCCGGATAGAATTCCTTTATTGCTCTCTGCCTTAATTTCTCTAGCTCCATAAAGAATTGTTTAGATTAAATTGAAGATAAAAAGTAGGGGTAAAAAACTGGGGAAAAGAGATTTAGTAGTTATTTACTTCTTTCCTTTGACCAGGACTCTGTCATCAACTACCCAGAACTTGATGTTTTCTCCTTCTCCAACATCGAGGTCTTCTGGAAGCTCCATTTCCTCTGTCTCATAGGTGTCCATGTCCATTACTTGTGCAATGTTACTGTCTTTTGAGACAATCTGGCCTTCTTTCTTGTCTACGTCTGGAGAAATCATTGTAGAGTCTCCAGGCTTTGTGATGTGGCGGTCTTTACCATCGAAGATTCCACGGGCTTTAATCTTACATTTAGCCGATCCATGTTTTCCCGGGCTTGATTTACTCATTGAACGGACTTCGCATGGTTCTCCCTCAATCATAACCATTGATCCGCTTCTAACCGATGATGCTTCGATCTGTTTAGGCATATCAGTGCTGCACCGCCATGTCGACATCTTCTTTTTTTACAGTGTTTCTATCTGCGTAATCCGCAAACTTTGCGCTGTCTGAAGCCACTTCTTCAGCCAGGTCTTCTACTGCATCTTTTAGTTCTTCTACTGCGTCGCCGGAAACTCTTTCTGCTCCAGCACCTCTAATTATTCTTTCAATAGCTGCTTTAGGTAAACTCATAGATTAATCACAGTAATTAATCAGTTAACAAGATTTTTTAACTATAGCCACTTCAAAACGCGAATGTGAAAGCAGTAGATGCCAATGTCATAATACATGGCCGAGGCCTAAATGAGGATTTAATTACAGTACCTGGAGTAATGGAAGAGTTAAAGAGTAGGAAAGCTTCTACTTCAGTCCACAGCTTCCAGATAGAAACATACACAGCTTCAGACGAGAGTTTTGAAAAGGTGAATGAGAAGGCTGAAGAGATTAATTCAGAGGCCTCAAAAGTTGATCAGAAGCTATTAGCACTTGCTCTCGACAAAAATGTTGAGCTGATAACAGATGATAAAGAGTTACAGAATCTCGGGCTTCATTTGGATGCTAAAGTTTCAGGCTTTCTAGACCCGGTTACAACTGAGAAAATGAGTTGGAAACTAGTTTGCCCCAGCTGTGGAGCCAATAACTGTAACTGTGGTGTCAGTCCTGTCCGGAAACTAGATCAGCGTAGTTCAGTATAAACTGTTTTGTCAGTATCAACATTAATGGTCCAATTATTATTCCTTTAACGCCAAATACCAATGGACCTGCAATAAAGCCTATGAAAATAATTAAAGGGTGCTCATTCAGATTTCTTGACCCAACCCAAGGCCTAAACAGGATTTCAGGCAGAATTTGTAGTACTATAATGCCGTAAAGGAATATCATTGAACCTTTCAAGGGTTCAGCTGCCACTAAATAGTAAAGTGCAAGAGGCGTATAGACCATAAAAGCTGCGATTATCGGTATAATTGCGAATACTCCAATAAGTAAGGCCCATAATGGTACTAAAGGTATTGGAGTTGTAAGAGAGCCTATAATATAGAATCCTGCTGCTGCCAGAACAGCCATTATACCGGCTACCATCATCTGTGTGAGGAATACTCCTCTAAATATCTGGTCTATTGATTCGACTATAGATCTTATGATCCGTGACTCTGTCTCAGGCAGATCATCAATTAACTCATCGAATGCAGTGTAAATCCTTTTCCTGTCTTTATAGATATAGATTGAAGCAACCAGAAATATACCAGTTTGAATCAGGAAATACGGCATTGAAGTGAATAAACCCAGTAGAAAGTCTGTTGTAAAGCTTGAGGCCTGGCTGAAGAAATCGCTTATATTACTGGATATGTATGGCGGAAGGTTCAATGGTTCTATAGTTGAAAGGAAGAGCTCTTCCATTGAGTCAGTGAAAACATTTAGTCTCTGAATTATTTCAAAAATATTTGAGAAAAAGAGGTATATTCCTCCTGATATAGTTGCTAAAAGGCCTGAAATAATGACTACTGTTGATAGTAACTCACTCTTAATGTAATGTGTCAGGTTTTCGTGAAGCATTGAGAGCAGATAAGCTGTGACAACTGCCAAGATTATCGCGTCAAGGAATGGGAATATAATGAATATGCTGCCTAGAATTAGTGCAATAGCTACAAGCAGTATCTCCCTCTTTGCTCTCAAGGTTTCACTTGTCATACTGTAATGTTATGCGCCCCCAGTTAAATTACCACTGATAGGTGTGAGAAAACAAAAAATCTTATTGTAACTACTGAAAAGTCATTCAAGACAGCGAAAGATATATAAAAGTACGGGAAATCTTTATATTATATTACGAGGTTTAATTCTAAAAAATGAGTGAAGATTCTGTAGAGAACATTCCTAGGAGACAGATCGATGAATACGACATCCCTGAGGAATGGAAAGAAGAACAAGAAAACGAAGACCAAAAAGAAGGAGAAGAGGAAGTAACAGATGAAGAACAACTCGAAGAAGGAGACGAAGGCTACGAAGTAGTCCAAGAGGAAGCCGAAGAAGGAGACACAGTACTAACCTGTCCAGAATGTGAATCACAACGGTTCGAAGAAGACAGCGCAAAAGGAGAACTCATCTGTATCGAATGTGGATACGTAATGGACGAAGACCGTATCGACGAAAGTGCAGAATGGAGAGCATTCAACGCAGCAGAAAAAGAAAAGAAAGCAAGAGCCGGACAACCACTAACATACACCAAACACGACATGGGAATCTCCACAGAAATCGGAAAAGGATCAGGAGAACTATACAAAGTAAGCGGAAACAAACGTGCCCAATACTACAGACTGCGTAAATGGCACAAAAGACTAACCAAAAGTAAAGACAGAAACCTGGGCTTCGCACTAAGCGAGCTCAACTCCATGATCTCCAACTTGAATTTACCAGAGTCAGTGCATGAAGAAACAGCAAGACTATACGAAAAAGCAGTAGACCAAGGCCTAGTAAGAGGACGAAGCATGGAGTCAATCATTTCAGCACTGATCTACATCGTCGCAAGAAAACAAGGAACACCAAGAACACTCGACGAAATCAGCGACGCCTCCGGGATTGAAAAAAGAGAGATCGGACGCGCATACCGTTACGTAGCAAGAGAACTAGGTCTCAGGATTTTACCTGCAAAGCCTCAGGACTACGTACCAAGATTCGCCGGAAAACTCCAACTTTCAGGAGAAGTCCAGGCACGAGCAAGAAACATTCTCAAAGAAGCAAGGGAAAGAGACCTACTATCCGGAAAAGGACCAACAGGCCTCGCAGCTGCGGCACTCTACATCGCAGCAGTCCTAGAAGGAGAAAAACGAACACAGAGAGAAGTAGCAGACGTAGTAGGAGTAACAGAAGTCACAATCAGAAACCGCTACAAAGAACTCGCAGAAAAACTAGGCCTAGAAGACGAACTAGAAGAAAAAAGCAACTAAAACGCCTCCAATCACGGAGAGCGGCACACGAGGAGGCCTTAACAGGCCTCTAACCAACATTTTATTAAATAACTCTACTAAGATCTTTCTATGAGAGGATATCTTTTTCTAACAGTTCTTGTTTTAGTATTTTCAACTGCTGTAACAGCATATCAAGAACCTAATATTACTGAGGTTAGTGATAATTTCGGTGAAACTTACGAAGTCGAAGAAGTAGGTGTTTTGAGCAAAGCAATATCTGATAAAGAGATTAAATTTGGAGAAAATCGAAGCATTGAAATGTGTGTTGAAGAAGTAGAGCATGAAGAAAGTGCTGAACTAAATTATTATGAGGGCATATCGCACCCAAATTATAGATTGGAAGAAGATGACCCTTGTATAACTAGAAAAATACCGAAATCCTCTTATTCAGATACAGTTAGCCTGTCTATTGTAGTACAGGACAGCAATCCTTCAAGAAATCTAACTAGCATGACGAAACTTGAATATTCTAACACAGTAGACCCAATAGAAAATGATGGAGGCCAAAAAACTTCTACAGAGTACGATTATACCTTGATTGAAACAGAGCGTAAGAATGAGCTCGAAGGACGCGTATCGGAGCTAAATAGTACTGTTAAAGACCAGGAATCTGAGATAGAGAGTTTAGAAAGTGAGATTTCAGATAAAGATGAACAACTAGAAAACCTAAAGCAAGAATTATCAGAATTAAAATCTGGAATTTCGGGGACAATAATCTCTATATTCTCATAAATTAGGCAATCGTCTTTTTCTTGTCTAATTCTATAGATTAATTTTTTAGAGCTTTAGAACCTTTCGAAATAAAACTAAATAAAAATTTTGTATTTGCTACGATACTTTTTCTTCCAGCTTATCAAGAATACCTCTAGAAAATTCTAGGTTTAATTTTTCTCTAATATTTTTGATATCCTCCCAATTTTCTTCATTTATCTTACCTCCGACTTTATTTGATAATCCAATCAAGTCTCCTGATGATTCATCTATTTTATGTTTATTTGGTATTAAACCTAGTCGAGCCCAAAATCCGTAGAATATAACCCTATGAGCAGCTCCCAATAAATCAGCAGCATCTTTTCTCAACTGATCCCTAACTTCCTCGCTATCCTTTTCATCAATCACTCCAGTATTTGCTGCTTTATTACCATAGTATACCAAGTTACTTGCAATTCTCCCTCTCATTTTAGAAATTTCATGAATTGGCTCAACAATGACTCTCACAATTAATCTGCCTGCCACATACACACTAACACCAGCCATAATAGTTAGAAAGATTTCATTACTAACTAGATTAGATAAAAATCCAAAAAACTGTGAAAAGAGACTATAGAAATAACCAGATAAAGCCATATTGGTCTAGTTACAATATAATTATAAATTAATTTTGTTTATTTGATCTAATAATCTCTAGAATATCTTCCAGTGGTGCATCCGTCCTTATCCCTGTGGGCCCAAAATGTGTTCTTGAAACTGGGTAGCCTTTTTCATCTAAGGCCTCTATGACTTTGTCTCTTTTTGGGACAGATACGTCGTGGCGTGAAGCTAGTTCATGGAGGTCGTAGAATGGTGTTACTATTTCTGATTCTGCGTGGACTTTTTCGAGTATTTCTTTTGAGGCCTCCCATTCGCCTGGAATATTTTCGAGCATTTTTTCTGTGAATCTTGAGTCTGCTATTTTTCCTGTCCATAGAGGGCCTGCGTGTTCTACATCTTTTCCACAATGCCCACATTCTTGGACTCTTTCTAGTTTTCTCCATCCACAGCTGTCACAGTAACTTAGATAACCAATGTTTTCTAGATTCTTGTTGGTTCTTTTCTTGGATTCTGTGACTCTGCCCATTACGCGTGTATAATGTTTGAATTGGTAGCAGAACTTGGGATCGAAGCATTTGTCGTAACGTGCAAGGTTCCTGAAAACCTCTTTCAAGTAGATCCTTAATGCGGTTTCGTGCATGAACCCGTTTTTCAGAGGTTTGCTGCCGTATCTTCTTTCGCATACTGTTGGGTAGCTTCCGGTCGGCGCCGAGTTATCAGTCGCTGTCAGGCCTACAAATGAGTTGTAGTTTGCTGCTCGAGCTGTCGAGTCAAGAAACGGTGTGAAAGGCCCGTAAGGATCAACATCGATAAAATGGAAGAACCCTGGTTTTCCAGACAAGAATACATTGGCATCTTTGTTCTCTACTGAGGCCTCTACACTGTTTTCTTTCAGTGCTTTTTCTGTGGCCTCTACTGCGTTAGGATTTGCATCATTCAGGTATAAATCTCCTAGGTCTGCGTATCGTAGGCCTCTGATCCCTGTTCCAGTTAATAGGTCGGCGATGTTTGGGTTCTCTATATCTATTTTTTGGAAGAATGTTTTTGCTGCTATCTGTGAGAGGTCTCTGTTTTCCAGCATCTCTGGATTGAAGAAGACCTGGTCGTCCATCTTGGGTTCTCCTTCTGGCGCATAGATTTTGAGGTCTCTTTCTTTCATAAGGCAGAATTTTTGTTTTATACTTATTAGTTGTGAATTACTCAGGGAACTACAACAACTTTTTTAAAGAGGCCTTGGTTTTGTCTTGTGGTCGTTTTTATAAGCTTTTCAAAGGATTCTTTTTGTACGATGGCTGACGTAGTGAAAAAAGTGCAGAGTGCGGAGACTGACGCAGAGGAAATTGTCGAAGAGGCAAAAGAGACTAAAAAGGATATTATCCGCAAAGCAGAAGAAAAAGCCGAAAAAATAATTGAAGAGGCAGAAAATACTGCTGAAGAGAAAAAGAGAACTGAGCTGAAAAAGTTTGAAGAAAAAATTGAGGAAGAGAAACAAGAGCTTCTAGATGAAGCAGAAGATACTTCCTCAGATTTAAGGAGTCAGGCCTCAGAGAACCGTGACGAAGCGGTTGAATTCCTAAATAATAAGTTTGAAGAAGAGTTCTTAGGGTGAATTAATTTATCAGGCCTGAAGATATGACTAAAGTTTCAGTAACTGCTCCAAAGACACAGATGGAGAACGTAGTAAACAGTCTCCATGATTTAGGTCTGATGGATTTTAACCAGTACGACGGCGAGTTAGAGACCGGAAGCCCTATGGAAGGTTCAGAAGAAATTTCCCAGCTACTCGTAGATATCAGAGCAGTTTTATCCAAAATAAATGTTAACTCCACTAAAGAAGCCTCAGTTGAAGAAATAAGAGAAAACATTTCTAACATAAATAAACAAGTTAAAGATGCTGAGTCCAATATAAGCTCCTTAGAGGCAGAGAAAGAAAATTTAATACAGAAAAAGAAGACTTTTACAAAACTTTCAGGCGCAAATGTTGATCTAAGAGAACTTGAGGAAACTAAGTCACTTGATTACCGTATCCTAAAGTTTGATGAGCAAAAATTCAAGGAAATCTACGGCTCACGAAACTACGAAATATTCCATGGAAAAGAGGCCTCAGTACTTGCATACATGTCTAAAGAAGAAAAAAATGTAGAAGAATCACTGCAAGGCCTTATCAAGAAAGAATACGACGTACCTGTTGAATCAGGGACCCCTGATCAGATAATCAGTTCAGTTGACTCCCAAATTTCAGAAATCGAAGAACAAATTAGATCAACTGAAAACGTTATAGAAGATATAGAGACTAATTGGGGTCAGAAACTAAACTATGTTGAAAACTTTCTATCTCAGAAAATAGAGAAAGCTGAAGCACCATTAAGCTTTGCTACCACAAAGAAGAGCTTCATAGTTGAAGGATGGATCCCATCAGAGAAAGAAGGACAGTTCAAGAAATCAGTTACAGCTTCAACGGACAACAAAGTACATATAGAAATAGAGGAAGATGGAGAGAACCCTCCAGTAAAATACGATAACAACAGTGTGGTTCAGCCGTTTGAAAGCCTGACAAGTTTGATGTCTAGGCCTAAATATGGTGAGCTTGACCCAAGTTTCCTGATTCTGCTGACGTTCCCATTGTTTTTCGGATTTATGATTGGTGACGCAGGATACGGTCTTACAACAGCAATAGTATTCCTCGCAGGAATGAAACTGTTCCCACAAGCCGCAGACCTGTTCAAAGCACTGCTTTGGACTTCAGCAGCAACATTCATCTTCGGCCTAATTTACGGAGAAATGTTCGGCTTCCAAATCTACGAGTCACCATTTTACAGAGCTGACTGGTGGGCAGAAATATTCTACATAACAATAGGAATAGGCGTAGCACACGTCAACCTAGGACTACTGATTGGAGCATACAACGAATACATCCACCACGGCGTCATGGAAGCAATCTTCACAAAAATATCTTGGATTTTCCTACAGATAGCAGCCGTAGCAGCATATTTCACAGCAACAACATTTGGAACAACACCGGGATACCTAGTAGGCCTAGGAATCGGTATCCCAACGTTAATTATGATGTACAAGGGAGAAGGAATTGAAGCATTAGTAGAAATCCCAAGCCTTGTATCAAACATCCTATCCTACCTCCGACTGTTCGGAGTATGTATGGCGGCCTACACATTGGCAGGAACAGTTAACGCCATCGCAGGCCCAGCACTTGCATCAGGAACACTAGCAGGCCTAGCAGGAGGAACATTAATCCTAATCGTAGGACACATAATCTTAACATTCATCAAAATCATGGAAGGATTCCTCCAGGGAATCCGACTCCACTACGTAGAACAGTTCGGATGGTTCTACGAAGGCGGAGGAAGAAAATACAGTCCATTCGGAGGCAGTAACTAAATGGTCTCCACAGGGAAGGCCTTGACGCCTTCAACAAATCTATATTTCGAGGTGAAAACCTAAAACAATGGCACTAGAACTTGGCGCAGCACTAGGCGCAGCAATCGCGATCGCCGTCGCAGCCCTCGCAACTGCTTGGGCGCAGGCAAAGATCGGGACAGCAGGAATCGGAGCACTAGCCGAAGACGACAGTCTTTTCGGTAAAGTCCTGATTCTTGTAGCTATTCCGGAAACAATTGTAATTTTCGGATTAGTTGTCGCACTAGTCATCGCAGGATTCATTTAAACCAACTTAAATGAGGCCCTTTCAAGGGGCCTCCAACACTTACTATTCAACACAAAAAAGAGGATATTATGGGACTTCAACAGGTAACAGACGAAATCTTGGACGAAGCAGAGCAAAAAGCTGAAGAAATAAGAGAAGAAGGAGAATCTGAAAGAGATAAAATTATTGAAGAAGCTGAAGAGCAAGCCGAAAAAATTAATGAAAGAACAGAATCCGAGATAGAGGAAGAGAAAAAGGCCTTGAGGAAAAAAGAGATTTCCAAGACCAAAATGGATTCAAAGAAAAAAGTCCAGGAAACAAAGCAGTCCGAGATAGATGAAGTATTCACAGAGTTTAGAGAGAAACTATCTGACCTGTCGGAAGATAAGAGAGAGTCAATGGTAAAGTCAGCAATTGATTCCGCTAACTTTGAGGTAGGCCTGGTTAAGGGTTCTAAAGACTTTGAAGCTGTTGTAAACCAGGATTTTGAGGAGATTGAAGATGAAGGGTTTATTCTTGAGTCAGAGAACAGTGAGAAATCTATCAATCTTACCTTTGATAGAATTGAGCAAGAGTTCAAGAATGATCATCGTGGAGAGGTGGCTAAGTTATTATTCGATCAGTAATACCTAAAGACTATCCTTACATGTATGCAAGGGTTTCAGCTAAAAAGAAGAAACTATTCACTGAAAGAGAATACGATAACTTGCTGAAAATGGATGTTAACCAGATTTCCCGTAAAATGGAGGAAGGGAGTTACAAAAAAGAAATCAATGAATTAGGTGGAGAATACGATGGTGCTGCCTTGATTGAAAGGGCACTTAATCTAAACCTAGCAAATACTTACGAAAATTTGATGAAGATCTCATCAGAAGACGCTAAGCCTTTAATCCGTGTATACCTGAGGCGTTTTGATATAACCAATATTAAGAGAATTATTAGATGGAAAGATACAGACCAAACACAGAATATTGAACAAATTCTTTATCCTATTGGAACATTAGGCCTCAGCTTTGAAGAAATAAGAGAAGACTCAAAAGAAGAGTTAATTAGTAAACTAGATTTCAGTGATTCTGACTTCAATTATAAAGAAGAAATTGAAGAATGTGAAACAGTGAAAGAAATTGAAGACTGCCTTGACAGAGTTTATTCTGAAGAACTAAGAGCCTTAGCTGAAAATTCAGGAAGCAAAGAGTTCCAAAGATTTGTTGAAGAAGAGCAGTTCAACCAAGATCTGCAGCTAGCGCTAAGAATGAAAAAATACGATGTAGATACAGAAGGAATCAAGTCAAGACTGTTTAATCACAAAGAAGAGCTACAGGAACTGCTTGAAACTGATTTCGAACAGGCCTTAGATATTGCTGAGAATCTTACAGAAGTACAGGCAGATAACTTAGAAGAGTTTGAGACAAAAATAAAGCAAGATAGACTGGAAAGAGCTTTACAATCACTGCACAGAGAGCCTTTAGGCCTTTCATCAGTGATAGGATATATTGTTGCTAAAGAAATTGAGATAGATAACTTGAGGATTATTTCTAGAGCAAAGGAAACCGGAATCCAAAACAATGATACAATCAGAAACAACTTGGTGACTGTCTAAAAAATGGATAAGGAACAGAAAAAGGAGATAGCAGTTATAGGCTCAGAAGAGTTTACATTAGGTTTCAGACTAGCTGGTATAAAGAAAAGCTATGTTCCAGAAAACTTTGACGATAAAATAGCCGAATGCCTAGAAAAGGAGGAACTTGGAATAATTATCACTGAAGAACGTCTTATCACAGAATCATCAAGAAAGACACAAAACTTAATTGAAACATCAGTCGATCCAATCGTAATAGGTCTTTCGGAAGAAGCAGAAAGCGAAAGACTTCAACAGAAAATCAAGAGAGCGATTGGCGCAGACATAACAGGTTAAACAGAGGGAAAAAACAATACTATGGCACAACAATCAGAACTTAAAAAAGAGAACGCAGACGGCGAAATCTACAAGGTCGCAGGACCTGTAGTCATCGCAACCGACATGCAGCCACAGATGTACGACGTGGTCTATGTTGGAGACGAAGGCCTGATGGGAGAAGTAATCCAGATCGAAGGGGACAAATCCTACATCCAGGTCTACGAAGACACAACAGGAGTAAAACCAGGAGAACCAGTAGAAAACACAGAACAACCACTATCCGTAGAGCTCGGTCCAGGACTTCTGGGAAGCATTTATGACGGGCTTCAGAGGCCTTTGGAAGAGCTTCAGAAAATAAGTGGAGACTTCATCGAGAGAGGAGAAGATGCACCAGGAATCAGTCCAGATAAAGAATATGACTTCTCACCTCGTGTAGAAGAAGGAGACACAGTAGAGTCAGGAGACGTAATTGGAACAGTAGAAGTAGATTACGGAAAGCACAAAGTAATGGTTCCCCCAAATTCAGAAGGTGGAGAAGTAAAGGATGTAGAGTCTGGTGAACACACAGTCAAGCAAACAGTAGTTGAGCTTGACTCAGGCGAAGAAATCTCTATGAGACAGGAATGGCCTATTAGAGACTCAAGGCCTGCAAGAGAAGACTTGAAGCCAGAAGTACCGCTTGTAACAGGACAGAGAGTGCTTGACGGGTTATTCCCGCTGGCTAAAGGAGGTACTGCAGCAGTACCTGGGGGATTCGGAACAGGAAAGACAGTAACACAACAAAGCCTGGCAAAGTTCTCAGACGCAGACATCATTGTATACATCGGATGCGGAGAACGTGGGAACGAGATGACAGAAGTACTGGAAGAGTTCCCAGAACTGGAAGACCCACAGACAGGAGATAAAATCATTAATCGTACAGTACTAATTGCAAACACATCCAACATGCCTGTAGCAGCTAGAGAGGCCTCAATTTATACTGGAGTTACAATTGCAGAGTACTTCAGAGACATGGGTCTCGACGTTGCACTGATGGCAGACTCAACGAGCCGTTGGGCAGAAGCAATGCGTGAAGTATCCGCAAGACTGGAAGAGATGCCCGGAGAAAGAGGATATCCAGCATATCTATCCTCAAGACTTGCAGAGTTCTATGAAAGAGCAGGAAGAGTTGAACCCCTAGGCGTAGAAGAACCGGGTTCAGTCTCAATTGTTGGAGCAGTCAGCCCACCTGGAGGCGACTTCTCGGAGCCGGTAACTCAAAACACTTTAAGAGTGGTGAAAAACTTCTGGGCGCTTGACTCCGACCTAGCTGAGAAGCGGCACTTCCCATCTATTAACTGGGATGACAGCTATTCAGGATACAAAGATAAATTAGCTGATCACTTTGAAGATGAAGTAAATGAAGACTGGCAGTCTAACATCCAAAGAATGAGAGACATTCTGCAGAAGGACGGAGAGCTACAGGAAACAGTACAGCTTGTTGGAAAGGACGCATTACCTGACAGAGAAAGACTAACTCTAGAAGTCGGTACAATGGTTAAACAGTTCTACCTACAACAGAATGCCTTCCATCCAGTTGATGAGTACAGCCCTCCAGAAAAGACATTCCATATACTGGAGACGATTCTTGATTGGGCTGATGAGGCCTACGATGCACTAGAAGATGGGGCGATGGTCGAGGATATCATCTCATTGAGCAGTAAGAACCAGATCAGTGAGTTAGCGACCAGTGAAGACTTCCTAGATGTAAAGGAAGAAATCAAAAATCAGATGAACGAAGAGTTTGAGGAGGTAAGATAAAATGGTACAACAAGAATACAAGACAATTAGCGAAGTTAAAGGCCCTCTAGTCTTTGTAGAAAAGACCGAGGATATCGCCTACGGAGATATTGTAGAAATCGAAACACCTGACGGAAACGTCAAACAAGGAGAAGTCCTAGAAACTTCTAAAGACGTTGTAATTATCCAAGTCTACGAAGAGACACAGGGAATTGGCCAAGATGCCAAAGTACGTTTTATGAATGAAAACGTAAAGATGCCTGTAACCGAAGACCTACTAGGAAGAGTACTGGATGGTAAAGGCCAGCCAATCGACAACGGGCCAGAAGTAATCCCAGATGAAGAAAGAGATATTGTCGGAGAAGCAATCAACCCATCCAGCAGAGAACTACCAGAAGACTTCATCCAGACAGGCGTTTCAACAATCGACGTCATGAACACATTAGTCCGAGGACAGAAACTCCCAATATTCTCAGGATCAGGCCTACCGCACAACGAACTTGCAATGCAAATCGCACGACAGGCAGATATTAAAGGAGACAAAGAGTTCGCTGTAGTATTCGCAGGAATGGGAATTACAGAAGAAGAAAGCCAAGAGTTCATCGAAGAACTTGAAAGTACTGGAGCGCTTGAAAGAAGCGTAATGTTCCTGAACAAGGCCTCAGATCCAGCACCGGAGAGAATTATTACCCCGCGTATGGCTTTGACAACTGCAGAGTACCTGGCATATGAGAAGGGAATGGAAGTACTTGTAATTATGACCGATATGACCAACTACTGTAACGCACTTAGAGAGGTAAGTGCAGCACGTGAAGAAGTACCTGGTAGAAGAGGATACCCAGGATACATGTATACAGACCTTGCAAACCTTTACGAGAGAGCAGGGATTATTGATGGCCGTGAGGGAAGTGTTACACAGTTGCCAATCTTGACGATGGTTGGAGACGATATGACACACCCTATTCCTGACCTTACAGGATATATTACAGAAGGCCAGATTGTAGTTGACAGAGACCTCGACAACCAAGATATAGCACCTCCAATCGATGTGCTTCCAAGCCTTTCCAGACTGATGGACAATGGTATAGGAGAAGGTTACACTCGAGGCGACCATGGAGACGTCAAGGACCAACTATATGCTTTGTATGCAGAAGGACAGGACCTGAGAGATCTTGTAGCAATCGTTGGAGAAGACGCTCTTTCAGATAGAGATGAGAAAATCCTCAAGTTCACCAATATGTACGAAAAACATTTCGTGGATCAGGGATTCAATGGCAACCGTCAGATTGAAGAGTCTCTTGAACTCGCATGGGACTTACTCTCAATCGTTCCAATGGATGAACTAACAAGAATCGACAGAGAACTCAGAGAAGAAAAACTGGAAGACAGAAACCCAGAGTTCAACTAGAGGGCTTAAAAATATGAGTCAAGACGTAAAACCTACAAGAAGTGAAGAACTCCGGTTAAAAGAGAGAATTGACTTAGCGGAAAACGGTCACTCAATTCTTGAGCAGAAAAGAGATGGCCTTATCCATGAGTTCATGGAAGTAGTTGGCGAAGCTAAAAACGTCAATGAAGAACTCGCCAACTTATACAGCCAAGCCAGGCTTAAACTTCTTCTCACAGAGGTATACGATGGAGAGGCCTCAATCCAAGCCAATGCATTGAACACTGAAAATGGCTCGGAAATCGAACTTGAATCACAGAATATAATGGGTGTAAAAGTACCTGAAATTGAGTCAATACAGGTCAGCAGAGGCTTAATGGAAAGAGAGTACGGTCTTACAGATTCTTCTGCAAGGATAGATGCAACGGCAGAGAAATTCGAAGAACTTTTAGAGAAAGTCGTAGATGCAGCAGAGACGCAGACTAAGATTATGAGGTTGCTAAATGAAATAGAGAAGACAAAGAGACGAGTAAACGCTTTAGAACACAAAATCATTCCGGAAATGCAGGAAGGCCTTGATAAGGTATCGCAGCTACTTGAGGAAAGAGAAAGAGAAGAGACTTTCCGTATGAAGAAGATTAAGGAAATGCAGGAAGAAGAGGCCTAGAGACCTACATCTCTTATTCTTTTAATTAAGTCCTCTCTAAATTCTTTTCTAGTTTCTTCATCAAATCTTGAACCCCAATTAGGGAATCCTGCAATTATCCAGATAACTGTTAATTTTCTGTAAAACTGTCTTCTCACATTAAATCCTTCTCTATCGATACTTTTTTCACTTTCATAGGCCTCGTAAAGAATCCCTCTAAGCTTGTCTTTCTTTTCACCGGAAAGGAAGTCTAAATCGTAGTCAATCAGAAGATACTCTGCCCGCACTATATCATATTCATGATGTCCGGCTTCAGGATGACTCCAGTCAAGAAATGCTGTTACCTTTTCTCCGTCTACCAGCAAATTATCAAGCCTGTTATCTAGATGGAGAAGAACGGATTCAGGCCTTTCAGGAAGCTTCTCTCTGATTTCACTGTTTTCAGGAAAATTAATTTCCGGCGGATTATCCCAACCCTTAGTTATCAAATCCTCTAGTTCATCTAAATCCTCAATAATAGATGAACTCCATTTTTCATTCGAATAGACATTATCGAGCTCTCCTTGGAATCCTCCAAGCATTCCATAATCTTCGAAACCTGTGTTTGAATGAATTAAACCAAGAATTCTGCCAATTTCCTTAATTATAGATTTCAAAACTTTGTAATCAATTTCTTTTTTGAAGCCTTCAGGGTTAACTCCATCAAGCTTTTCCATTACAAAGAAGGGATTACCTTGTCCTGGCTGAGGCTTAGAAAAAACCACTCGGGGTGACGGAATACTTAGTTTGTGAAGTTCTTGGTAGATTAATGGTTCAGCTCTGAACCATTCAATATCATTTCTCTGATTCGTTCGTTCCTTAACAATAAAATCTCCTTTTGAGGCCTTGATTCTGTAAATAGAGTTCAGGCCTTCGTCAATCTCCTCAAAAGATTCTATAGAACCGATTCCCCCATTATTTGTTATCTCTTCTATTAAATTATCTCTCATCTATTTGTTTGACCTCTTCTTCTATTCTCTCGAAGGCTCTATCGTAATCAGTATCTGGATGGTTGGGATCTTCAATATTCCATACTTCAACATTATTTGGGCTTAGATCAAAGTTTCTCTTAACAAATTCTGAATGTTTTGGCATCATACATACTATCCTGTCTGCTTGAGTTATTGCCCGCTGAGAAACCTTGTCAGGAACAGGCTTCAGATATTCCAAGGCCTCGCTCTTCTCAAGCTGATCTTGTGTGATTTCAGCTACTTTGTCACTAGGATGGACTCCAGCTGATTCAACTTCATAATTAGAATAATACTTTCTAATTAAGGCCTCAGCTAAGGGGCTTCTGTAAGAGTTACCTGTGCAGATAAAAAGGATTCTCACGTTCAGTATTTGTGATAACAAGGCTTTAACTTTAACCAAGCTCCAGTAGAGTTCATGAAACTAGTTAGAAAAATCATCAAAGGACCTGTTGAGAGACTAATTTTAATGAGATTCATTGGAAAGTTTCTCTGGGCACCAGTAAGCGTAGCAGTATTAGCAGAGGGAAAACACGACGACTACCTGGTCCTGAACTCAGACCCACATTACGAACTACCTGGAGGCCTCATAAAATCAGGCGAAAAGTTGCGTGAAGCCGCTAAAAGAGAAGTAAAGGAAGAAACCGGTTTCAACGTAGAGCTCGGTGACTTACTAGATATACATAATCATGGAGGCATCACATTTTTCTTTCACGGAAAAGTAACTGGCGGAGAAAAAAGCGGTAGCTGGGAAGGAAAACCTGAATTTATTAAGAAAGAAGAAATGAAAGAAAAGGCCTGGAAACTGGAGCACTCCCATGTCCACGACTATTTATTCCCAGAAGAAAACTAAGGCCTATTTCTCCTCTGGTTCTGCATCTTTAGCATCAGGCATTTTCTTGTCGCCAGCATCCTTTGCTATCTTTGAAGGATCCATATTTGGAGCTATTTTTTCAGCTTCATCTTCCTTCATATCCCTTAAATCTTTACCAACCTGGGAAATGAAGTCCCTGGAATCTGATTTAAGTTCGTAAAGCTCTTTCTCACCAACGTCATCCAACTCTTTCTCCTTAATCTTTGAGATTACTTGATCCCATTTTTCAAACATTTCAACATGTTCCTCATCTACATCAAGGTTGTCAGCTACAGCCTTTGGAAGATCCTCCTTATCTTCTGGAGGCTCTACATCCTGTGATTTAAGCGCTGCAACATTAGCTTTCAGGAACTTTTTGTAGTCTTCCACTATGTTCTGGACCTTTTTTCTTGCACCCATTTGAGATACGAGTTCATGCATCCTTCTGATAAACTTATCAGTCTTCTCAAGATGTTCGTCTACAGCTTTACCTGTTACATCTTCAGGATTTTTTTCTCCTAAATCTCCGAAGTCATAGATGTCCTGAGCGATCTCAACGTATTCCTGTTCAAGCATATCATCTACAAACATGTCCTCTAAGACGTTAGGTACGTTTTCTTTAGCTGGAGGGTTCTTCCCTGCTAACATGATTGGTGCTTGTCCTGCACTAGCCATCGCTTGTTCAAGTTTATGAGGTATTGAGGATTTAACTGTCTGTTCTGCTTTCTTATATCCTGCTGCGCCAGTTCTTAATCTTTTTCTGACTGACTCCTGTGTTCCAGAAATTCTACCTCTCTGAAGAAGCCGTTTAGCAGGCATAAAAATCCCTGTATCATATACAGGCTCTCCATTACGCACTGCTTCAATAGCTAGTGGCTCTCCTTTTCTAAGAGAATCCCAGAAATCTGTCAGGAATGGGAAATACTGAATAGTAATTCTATCATCTGTTTCCTTCGCCAAACTTGTAACTTTCTTTCTGATCTTCTGTTTGGCATCGTCAGGAACATCTTTCTCTAATTTAGTATCATCTAATACAACTAAAGTATCTATATCGCTGTCATGGCCATGCTCTCCTTTCGCAACACTACCCCACACGGCTACTACTTTAACCTTATCACCTAGTTTGTCAACCAGTTTATCGGAGAACTCTTGAGCAGCCTCCATCCTTCTCTCTTTTGACTTCTCTCTCATATCCTGAAGTTTATCCTTTGAACTCATTAGGCCTCACGAAAATTATTTATGGAAACAGACTTAAAAACTTTCCCATATATTTGTTACTTGAAGGTACTAATGAGTGAAGAATATTATCCGATGTGGGATGAAGGCAAACTTCGTGGAGATTACATAGGGAGATTTGACTCATATCAAACATTAGTAGAAGAAAGCAGCCCTGACATAATCTACCTCAATGGAGCTCCTGAAGACGAGATAGATGATAGAGCTGATTGGTCATTGGTACATGAAAGCAATCTAATAGAGTACGGAAATATGTCAGAACATGAAATACATTTTTTTGGCCCAGAAGAAGAATTATCAAAAGTGAAAGGCAAAATGAGGCATGAGAATTTACCTCCAACAATGTTATTGGACGGCCAAAAAAACAGGTTAGAAGAATATAAGGAACTAAGAGATAATATTGACGGAGATGAAAAGATTCATTTTATCGGTAGCGATTACACAATAGAGCAAGATAGAATACTACAGGAACATGTTTTACCTAATATTCAAGCAGAATTTATAGGGGCAGAAACTGGCAAAGATAGTTCAACTGAAAGAATTAAACGTAGACTATATGCTGAAGCACTTAAACTCGCTGATAGATTTTAATTAACGGTACTCTTCACCTGAAAATTCCTGAGGATTATTATCTGCCTTGAGCGAAGCTGTACTAGTCCAAGTATAATTGAAATTAGTAGCCTCTAGAAGACCTTCCAAGGGATCAAACGCATGCTGCTCAATCTTCGCCCATTCCCGGTTAAATGAAGGCCTATCCATTCCGAAGAATCTCGCCATTAATGCTTCTTCCTCGTCCCTATACTCGCTTCCAGGATCAACTCTTGCAGGATCAAGATCTTCAGGAGAAATTCCAAGCTCAATCATATTCATCGACAGCTTAGCCTTCTGAACAGTTCCAGACATCTCTCCACCGACTTCATACATAATCGAAGCTCTCTCATCACTTTGGGTAAACCCGTTCTGCACCATATCATGCAGCCAAGTGTAAAGCTGTGTATCTCCCCATCGGAAAGGCCCATGTATATGCCCTGTTCCCTGGCTACTTTCATGACCTGGTTTTGTAAGGTGGTACATCCTCACCATTTGAGCCAAAGGCCTGTCTTCATCTACAGGCACACCATAATCATTGTTTTGCGCAAGCCACTCCTCCTGTTCGACTAATTTTTCCATCTGCTTCCAAGGATCAACTCCAAAACTTGCAGTATGCTCCATATCTATAGTGAACTTCAAAGGACACCCATAAAGATCATCATGAAGTTCGCCAATCTCATTTCTAGCCGTGATATTCACCGCTCTACAAGCTGCAACCATATCTTTAGGCCTCCACAACTTGAAATGCGAATTAGCACTACCGTTCATCGCCTCAAAATTAACTCCAATACCATAATCATTCATCCATTCAATCCAAGTACACCCTTTTCTAGAATCTTCCTCCACATATTGGTTTCCATCCATATGAAACTCTGACTCAATCTGAGTAAAATGGCTCCAAACAACCACTGCAGCAGAAGCAGCCGAAACATCCTTTTTGAAAGCCTCATTGCTCTCTAACCTCTGAATATAGTCTCCGCCAAAATCAACTTCCCCATGCTTACTTTCAACAAGTATCTCCCAAATGAACTCTGGGGCTTCCCATCCTTCATGAACGACTTGTTCTCCTACAGATTCTTTAATATTAGAAGTACACATCCAAGCTGGGATAATCTTATGGAACAAGTTAGACTCCATCCATAAGGCCTGCTCAAAACTATTAATCAACTGCTTCAAAAGATCCTGATGCTTCCTTTCAGGAGACTTTGTCTCAGCACCTTCAGCCTCAAAATAGTCTGGGTTACCTCTCATTACTTTCTCAGCATGTTTGGCCAAGCTATATTTTTCATCAAATCCTTGGGCTCTTTCCTGTATTTGGGTCTGTGTAATATCAAGTCGACTTTGAAGAACTCCTAGTTTAGTATCTACAGATATAAAGAATTCATCATCTCCATTCCCCTCCCAAAGTTTGTCCATGGATTCTTCAGCCAATTGCAAGAATTGCTTTTTTAGGTTCTGTTCGCTAGGCAAATTAAGTTCTTGAATTTTCTCTTCAATGTCATTATTTTCTATATCCTCTCTATCTCTTAATATACCCCGAACTCTTTTCTCGATTTGAACTCCGTTCTTATTTAATTCATAAATCAATTCTCCTATCCTATTTAAATCATCTCCAGACCTTACTCTATTAGCTTGTTGGAATAGATCGGCCAGATCTGTTATCCTTGATATCTCAAACATATCTGAAAGTTCTGATAATTCTGATAGTTCGTCCGGCAAAATCTCCGTCAAATCTATTGGTTCTTCTAACTCAAGTTTGTTGTGATCTTCAATTAGCTCTCGCCATTTTAGGCCTGAACCCCTGTCCTGCATACTTACAGACTGTAGCATTGCAGCTTTCTCCAAAAGCTGATCTTCAGGATCTACTCCTTCTAGTTCTGACAAGTTATTCCAAAAATCGTCAGCAGCCTCAGACTGTGCCCTTCTCCAAGCTCTTCTAAATTTTGGCGAAAATCTCTGGAACAATCCATAAATTTGATACTCGTCATCTACTTCTGAAAGAATGAAGGCCTTGTAGAAGTTCTCCAAGAACTCTTTATTCCTGAACATGTTCTTCCCTGACTGATCTCGCATCTCTCTAAATTCTTCATTATATTCGCTGATTGGGAATCCGAATGGATCTAGGCCTACGTCCTGCGCCATTCTTTCTTTTAGCGGTGGTTCTTCATCAGTTGAGATATGAGGGTTAATTCTTGAGATTCTGAAGTCTAAGTCGGTTCTTTCCTCTTTTTCTTTTTTGAATGAAGCGAATTCTTGAAGATAGTTTGTGAAATAGTTGTGAGTTACGTCAAATCCTCTTCCTTGACCTGTTTTGTAAGCTGAGGTAAACCCTACATTAGGGTCAGCGTGGAAAGATACGTCAAGTCCTAAATCCTGTATAGTACTGTAGAGATCTGCTCTATCAATATGATATGTAGTAGGGTTTTCTACCTGTATCTCCATTTCACCGCCTCCTCGCTGAGCAAGCTCTCCAACTCTTCTGGCGAGCTCTGCAGGAACCTGCCCAATGTCAAGGCCTGAAGTATTTCCAACTTTGTAGTTAAGTTCCTGAGGATTAATTTCTTTATCTTCTGATTCAAATTTTTCTTTGAGTTTATCCATCAGGTACATAATTATTTTTTATTTCATTGTGTTCATTCCGAATCCGATTTTGTAGTCGAAGTAGAATTCGAATCTGAACTCTGTGATCATATCTTGTATTGCCGTATTTTGTTCGCTGCCATCTAAATAAAATTGGTCGGTTTGGCCTGTGAACTTTGCTAGTTCTTTATTTACTCCTTTAAGCATTTTTGAATCTTTATCGCTGCTTTCTCCTAAATCGATATCTAATACTTCTTTTAAGGCCTCAAGGTGTTCTTCTGAGAAGTCTTCCGATATACTTTCTACTGTGTCAAGTCCGTCTTCTACTCTCCTTAGCTTGGAAGAAAATTCTATTGCCACTCGCTCATCTAGCTCTTCTTCAATCATTTCCCTAAGTTCTCTGATAGATATCTCCTGTTCCTTTCTAGCTTCCTTAATTTTCTGATTATCTTCATGGACATTGAAATCGCCGACGTATTCGCTGTGCATCTCCTCTACTAGCTCCTCTGCTTCTTCAATCTTAGGTTCAAAGAAGTTTTCAAAGACGTGTTTGCATACTACCGCAGGCCTCCAAAATACCACTCCTGTTGAGCTTCCGCCCGGCTGATTCGGTTGCTCGCCCTTCGCTGTAACTACGTGAACGCCAAATATGTGCATAATTCTGTAATGAGTAATCTTGTCGTCGTCACTTTCTGGAACTAGTCTTCCGTTTTCTTTCTTGAATCCTTTGTGGCAAATAAATTCAAGTTGTCTTTCCATTGAGGAGTAGCCTTTCCATTCGTAGTATTTGGTTAAATCACCTTGTTGGTCGCCCATCTCATTTATCATCACTACATCTCTAACATAAGGCTCTAACCAGTCTTTTGTTTTCTCAATACTTTGTTCGATGTTCCTTAGCTGTGCTTTTAACTCTTTAAGCCGGCGGTTTACCTCACTACCATACATATCCTTCCATTTCTCATACATCGTGTATTTCTTACGAAGAATAGCCTTCTCATTTCTCGGTAGATCTGCTAAAGCACCGTCATTAAAGTCATCAGCAGTCTTATCGTCTTTCCCTTCAGCCATCTGCTTTGCGGTCTTCAGGTCATTAACTGAGTCCATCTCCATGAAATCTGCGACAATCGTCGGATAGATATTCTGGTCTCTGAGGAATCTCAAGGCCTGTTCATCTGCTCCTTGGCCTCCAGCTCCAGCTCCGTCTACAAGCTGGACAAAATCTCCTTTAAGCATATCTTCATCATGTGAGTTGAAGGATTCTGCCCGGCTTCTTAACTTTCTGATATCATGCTCAAGTAAGTGCTTGGTTTCGAGAATATCTGAGAAATTGCTTAAAGTCTGGTTTACACGTTGCTCAGCCTGTTGTTTTCTCTGCATGAACTCATCATGCAACTGGCTTTGTGGGGAAACAAATATTGATTCTGTAACGCGACTAACATTGTAACCTAAATCGTCATCATATTTGTCAGGTGCTGTTAAAACAACTCCATATCCTGTTCCTTGTCCTCCAGACTTACCTTTCAGCTTTCTGATAGGTTGCCCCATTATCTTCATTATGGATCCTCCTTCTTCACGGAGCTCGTCCAGATTGGAAATCTTTCCCTTCTTGATATCATTCACTAAGTCTGCTGCTTCTCCTGAAACACCGCCACCATGACTGTCAAAATGGACGAACGTATGGCCAAACTTGCAGGTTTCAGAATCTCCGCCCGAGGACATATAGCTTATTTGAAATAGATTCTACTTAAAAATAGCTCCAGGGTATTAAATCTTAGCAAAACCCAATAATATTAGAGATGGATTTCCTACTGAAAAGAAGATTAAACCCTTTCCTCCTACTAACCACAGTCGTAGGCCTATCACTATTAGTAGGGTTATCTATAGTATATCAAACCCAGTTTGAGGAAATAGCAGGAGAAAGATCCGACAAAGAAACAGAAATACAAGAGCTAAACAACAAAATAGATAGTTTAAACCAAAACAATACAATTTTGACAGAAAGAAACGAAGAGCTGGAGAATAGAACTATTGAATTGGAAGATGAGATAGAGAGTATAGAGTCGGAAGAGTCAGGCCTGGAGGAACAGGTTGGAAACTTGCAGAATCAGACAGATCAGTTGAGAGAGGAGAGAAATGAGTATAGAGATGATTTTGAAAGTATACAGCTAGATATAAGGCAGTTGTGCGAACAAGAAGACTTGCAGGAAGACAGTTCTGAAACTATATGCGACATCTGGGCTGAGGGTTGGGACGATGAGAATTGAAGGCCTGCTTAAACGTTTGAAGAGGGAGTACTGGAAAGTTAAAGTATTGCAGAGTAGTTTGGATACGTTAATTTTAGTGCTTGTACTGAATTTTTTTGCTTTCTTAGCAAGCTATAGCTATGATTTCAGAATCCTTGGAGGAGTCGCCGGGATATTCTTCATAGCTAATCTATTTTATAGAACAAGAGATTACTCTGTTGAAATATATGAACAGGAAAACTCCGAGCTCCAGGAACTGTTAAGAACTGCTAGAGACAACCTTGATAAACGCGATGAAGTATCCGAGGCCTTATTCGGTGATGTAATGGACCGTGCAAGAACTGTTACTTCTGAAAGCATTATACCCAGTGAGATACTCGTTCAGAAACTTTTCTTGATTGGTGGTTTGGCGATACTGACTGCTATCTCAGGCCTAGTAGTCCCTGCTATTGATGTTGATACTTCAGGAGTCTACAGTAGTTTTGATAATCTAGTCGATTTTGAAGACGATAGTTCTGATGATTTCAGGGGAAACGTCTCAGATGTAATAGGAGAGGAGTCGGATCTTGATGATACGGGTTCAAATGTTGATATAGACATTGTAGGTGAGGGAGAAAGCTTTGAGGAAAATATATTGAGAGGTTTTGAAGGAGATACAGAGCTACGTTATGAATCCTCACCTGAAACAACCGGCGATGAAGAGTTGATGAGAGAGTACAGTCTCAGGATTAGAGACCTCGAATAAATTATTAATGAACAGTATCTAATAGTAGTTATGAAGTTGACCGGTAAAGGATCAGTAAAGTATGAGAAAGTAAATGAAAAACTGGCAGAAATCAAAAACGAAGTATCTAAAGTCATAGTTGGACAGGAAGACGTCATTGACCAGGTACTAACCTGTATGTTATGTGATGGAAACATATTACTGGAATCTAACCCTGGAATGGGTAAGACAAAGATGGCTTCAACAATCTCACAGAGCATAGGACTAGAATTTTCACGTATCCAGTCAACCCCTGATTTAATGCCTTCAGATATTACCGGAACACATATTATCGACGAATCTTCAGGTAAAGCAGAGTTCGAGTTCCAGGAAGGCCCAATCTTTGCGAACATGGTTTTAGCAGATGAAATCAACAGAGCCACGCCTAAAACCCAGTCAGCTTTGTTGGAAGCGATGCAAGAGAAACAGGTGACAGTGGGTAACAGATCATATGAGCTTGAAAGGCCTTTCTTCTTGATTGCAACTCAGAACCCGATTGAGCAAGAAGGTACCTATCCTTTACCTGAGGCGCAGAGAGACCGCTTCATGATGAAAATTAAACTTGACTTCCCTGAACATGAGGAAGAACAAAAGATTGTGAAAAGATTCACAGAAGAACTGGACTTTGAGCCTGAATTAAACAAAGTTATCTCAAAGGCCTCGCTTGTCAAGTTACAGGAGTTTACACGGCAGGTTCCAATAGCAGATGACATACTGAATGATGTTGTCAATATTGTGCGGGCTACAAGGAAAAAACAGGAACTTGATTATGGTGCTTCACCACGTGCCTCGATTAACTTGGTTTTAGCAGCTAAAGGCCATGCGTTAATTAATAACCGGAACCACGTTTCTCAGAAGGACGTAAATTCTATGGCTAAGCCTGTTTTAAGGCATAGAATTGGTTTAAGCTTTGCAGCTGAGAAAAAAGGTTTGACAGAGGACGACATAGTAGAGGATATAGTGGATGATGTATGATAGAAGCAGAATTCCTTAAAGAATTAGAGCAGTTCCAAGTAGCGTTAGAGAAGAACTCTTCAGAGATGAAACAAGGAGAGCAGCAGAGCAACTTTTCAGGTCAAGGAATGATATTCAAAGACCACAAAGAGTATGTCCCAGGAGATGATATTAGAAGAATTGACTGGAAAGCCTATGCCCGGACCAAAGAGTTCTTCATCAAACGTTACGACGAAGAGAGAAACGTAACATTACATATAGTTCTTGACAGAAGCAGTTCGATGGATTTTGGCGATATAAACAAGTATGAATACGGCGGTAAAATAGGCCTTGGATTAGCTTATATGACGATGAAGACTAATGATCGTTTCAAATACTCTGTTTTTTCCGAGACATTGACAGATTTAACTTCCGCAAGAAAGAACGGAAATTTAGTGCAGCTGATTGATACATTAAACGGTATGAGGAAAACCCCTGAGAGCCGTGTAGAACACTGTATAACAGAGTACAGTTCAAGGATTAAAAACAAGTCTGTGGTCGTTATTATTTCAGATTTCCTAACTGATTTAGAGCAGATTGAGTCAAGTCTTCAGGCCTTAAAAGGCAGCCAAGTAATTCTAGTTAACATTTTTGATGAAGAGGAGCTTGACCCATCTTTTTCTGGAGATACTATTTTGGAAGATCCTGAATCTGATTCTACATTGAGGGCCTATCTTTCAAGAAGCACTAAATCAAGTTACAAATCCAAACTGAAGAAGCATACTGAAGAGATAGAGGAGTTATGTGACAAATATCAGGCCTCTTATTATATGATGTCAACTGGTGAAGATTTTTTCGATTCTTTTATAGATATCTGGGAACATGTTAACCAGTGACAGATTTCGAAATAGTGGGTAACTATCCTGCAGTATACTTTCCAGGACTAGATCTTATAGCAGTTGCAGACCTGCATCTAGGCCTTGAAGCAAGTATGACTTCAAGAGGGAATTATATCCCAGAGTTCCAGTTAGAGCAGATTTTAGATGAACTAGAACAGATTAAGGAGGAGACAGGATGTAGCAGGATACTGGTAAACGGCGATTTGAAGAACCAGTACTCCACTAGTTACAGTGAAAAAAAGGAGATTGATGAGTTACTTGGTTTTTTGACTGATAACTTTGAAGATGTAATAATTATTCAGGGTAACCATGATACTTTTACTGAATCATTATTGGAAGAACATGGGTTAAGGCCTCTTGACAGTTATGAAACAAAAGGAGTTCTCTTTACACACGGCCATGAAACTCCTGACAAAGAGTGGAAAACTATTGTTATCGGTCACGAGCATCCGGCATTAGCTCTCGACGATCAAATAGGAGTGACTGAAAAGGTTGACTGCCTACTTCATTTCGAAGGGGAAAAAGAAGTATTTGTTCTACCAGCTTACTCACCAATCTCTAATGGATCAGAGATAAACCGGATGAATAGCTCAGAACTACTCTCTCCAATTCTTAAACAGTTTAATTTAGATGAATTCCAGGCCTATGCTATCTCTCGGGAAGCCGGAGTATTCGATTTTGGTACAATTCAAGCCCTCAACAAGGCGATGGAATAAACCATTATTATACCTGATATGGCTGCAGCAAAACCAAAGCTGACTGAGAGGCTGAAGACTGATGCCACTGATCCTGCCATTATAGGGCCTATTAACTGGCCAAAATGTTTGAAGTTTTCCAGAAAACCTACTAGTTCACTTTCTACTTCTTTTGGAGCTACTTGATCAAACATTGCATGAATAGCTGGAGACATTCCATTCGTGAACGCCGAAGCAAAGAAGAATAACACACCTAATAAGACTATGCTCTGAACGTAGAACATTGCCAAGAGTATTGGCGTTAAAACCAGTGAAAGGCCTAACAGCGTCTTTATTCTACCAAATTTGTCTGCAATATCTCCGAAAATATACTGGAAAACTGAGGGTAATGCTGCCAAACCAAAAATCAGTCCCATCTCAACGAATGAAGCACCTAATTCTTCCAGTGCTAACGGCACTGCGAGCCAGAAAAAACCGAATATTATCGAAAACAGGAACATTAGTGTATAAACAGGCCTCAAATCAGTCCAGTGTTCTTTCAAATGTTTGAAATCGTTACGGTAGGTTTTAGATTTGAAAAGCTGTTCAAAGCTTTGAATTCTGTCAGCTTTACTTGAGGTCCCAATATAGCTTACGAAGACTAAGACAGAGATTACTGAAGTCATGAACCATAGCATGAAAACCAAGTTAAATCCATGGACCATAATCAAATATCCTCCGATCACAGGGCCAATTACTGCTGCTAAGTTCACCCCTAATAGGAATATTGATACTGATTCGCTTTCTGATTCTTCATCAGAGCTTTTTAATGAAAGACTCCAACCACTGTTCCAAATAAAGCTTTTTGTCACTCCTTCAGTAAGCTTTCCAGCGAACAGAAAAACTGGTGTTGCAACAATATACATTAAAGCAGGTAAAGCGCCTGCAATCAGGCCTGAAAAGAACACAAATTTTTCCCCTACTCTCTGGATATAATTACTTACCGGTATATCCATAAACAAGGTTACTAATGCCGGAAGAGACGTCAAAATACCTATAATAAATACGCTTTGAATATGTGTTTCAAAATAAACTGGTAGGAAGTTCCATACCATGTTTCTACCAAGAAATCCGAAGAGCATTACAACAGACAGATACTTTGCTATCTTAGGTACTTCCTGTAAAGCCATAAAATAATCAATGAGTTACAAATGTTTCAGAATCAGTATCTTCCTGCTCTTCTTCTTTTTCTACTTCTTTTCTTTCCTTCTCTTTTCTTTTCTGTTTCTCAATATACTCTTCTTTAGCCTCTTCCTTTAACTCTTCAAAACGTTTCTTTGCAAGATCTTGGTCATCAGTCCCGGCCTCTTCCTTCTTCAGCTTCTCGTAACGGTCAGTCGAGTCATCTTCCTTATCCCTGTTCTTCTTACTTTTAGAGGCTTTTGCAGCTTCCAAAAAATCATTCATTTATCCCTACCTCCAATGAAAGGCAGAAGCTTGCCCCATCTAACTGATTTCTCTACTGCTTCAGCAGTGGACTCAACCGATTCAACGGAGTGTTCAGCTTTCTCTACGAACTCATTGAAATTCTTCAACAAGAACATAAAGTAGCCAAGTAAAACTATCGCCATCGTCTTCAGTATTACATCCAGAAACGCATTTAGAGTTCCAAGTTCTATCATAACTCCATTTTGTATAGGCCTGGGTTTATAACTTGCGGTTTCGGCAAGAGTTAAAAGCCTGTAACCCGAATTTTCTATGTGATAACATGGTTGAAGTACCTGAAGACATTGAAATAGAAGACTTACCTTTCACCCACGCAAGAATCAAAAGAATGATTAGAGATGAGGCAAGCGACGGACAATACGTAAGAGGAAACGTATATTACGGATTAAACCTGTTACTGGGTCAGATAGCGGAAGAAATAATTTCAAGCATGATGGAAACCGAAGCAGCATATGTCGAGAAACACCATCTTGACCATGCCGCCAGAAAGTATGAGAAAGTAGAAAACATCATTAAGGAGAAAGAAAGAGTAAGCAGAAAATTAGAGGCCTTAAGCGCTGATATCGAGAAATTAAGCAGAGAAGTACAGCAGAGCGACCTCTAAAAAACCGGTTTTAAAATAAACATATCTCTTCTTTTTATTGTAGGCCTAGACAACAGTATTTAAGAGTTATAACCCCGTTATATTTTTTATGGACTTTGAATCCGAAATAATTACTAGAGACTTCTTACCGGCAGCCCGGTCACTTCTGGCAGAAACACTCTCAGACGAATACGGGCTGTACCAAAAAGAAATCGGGGAAAAAATGGATATCACACAGCCTGCAGTAAGCCAGTACCTCAACAAGAAACGAGCAAGCAAAAAAACACTTAGAAAATTCAGAGATGACCACCAAATAATGCTTCTGATAGATGAAGCCGCATCAAAAGCAGCCAAAGACGAAACTTACATCCACGAGTTCAGACAGATACTGGAAACAGTCAGATCCAAAGGCCTAATGGGGGAAAAGTTCAGAGACACAGAAAAACTGTAAAAAAATAAAATATTCTACTTGAATTCATACTCAGGCTCATCATCTTCTTCCGAACCTCTTAAATCCTCAACCCTACCCCTTATTCTATCAATAGCTGATATTTCCTCTTCCTCATCAGAGTGAGAGTAACCCTCATCATCTTCACTTTCTGAAGATCCAATATCCATATCCTTCAAACTATCAATATCAAGCTCGTAATCATCACTATACAGAACAAATCCTGCCCCTCCACCAGCTAATAACAGTAAGAAAAACAAACCAGCAATAATGTACCTATTTCTCATCGCAGTCTCATGTTCATCTTTTACTTCCTCAAAAGTAGATTCAGCCGACTGAAGAGAACTTGCAAGGCCTTCTAAAATCTGATCAGCCTCGTAATATCTGCCTTCTTCAATAGCTTGCTGAGCTTCATCAAAACTAGCTTCAAACTCCTCAACCTCAGAGTCGACTCTCGACTCCCTATCATCATTGAAAGAGTTCCTCATATCCTCAAAACGGGACTCAAGATCACTGTACTCATTGGAAATCTGTTCAACCTCTGACTCAATTTCTTCCTGCTGCTCATCATCAGCCCTTACAAGAAGCTCAACACTCACAGATGCATCAGCGGTTGAGGCCTCAAAAGTAACATTTGACTCTCCTAAATCATTTTCAGGAGAGATCTGTAAAACAACAGTCTCAGAATCACCGGGAACCATTTCACCATATTCACCGGATTCGATAAAGGATTCAGATCCAGTAACTTCTCCTTCACTGACAACAATATCCCCAGTATTTTCAAGTACTATTTCAAAGTCAACTGTCTCACCTGAAGTCACTTCAACAGACTCGCCAGCAGTCATGGAAAGCTCAGGATTTGCATCAGGCAAGTACTCAAACTCAAAGCTTTCAGAACTACCCCATTTATCTAAATTGTCTTTAGCCCTCAGAAATACTTCATGACT
>LFCJ01000075.1_pt1 | contig 51320 bp, 49 predicted proteins | sample 643141 | NCBI WGS metagenome assembly LFCJ01 (sample SAMN03766243, study PRJNA286221) | soda lake metagenome | biome: soda lake; feature: Kulunda steppe; material: water; isolation source: sample B1-Br-g2 brine of Lake Bitter-1 | place: Russia: Kulunda steppe | collected 2010-07
CAGATATCGAAATGGGGAACCGGGCCGGGCTGACGACGGTGCTCGTGCTTTCTGGACTGGTCGACAGCAGTGATCCGATACTCAACGAACGACCAGCCGATTACGTAATCGACTCCCTCGGGGACGTGTCGACAACACTCAAAGAGCAGTGAACTGCCTTGGGGTCAAGTGGTTCGAGACACAGAGTGTCTCGTCATCACGGAAGACGAAGTCTTCCGTACGACCCCGAGGTACTCGGCCTGCTCCGCCTGTAGAACATATTGATCCGCGTGACCTCGAGTAACTCGACATCGTACTCTGTTCTTCTTTGTTGGGCCCGTCACTCCCATCACACACGACGATAGCTTCATTGTGTGCTATCTTGTAAAGGCTAGCAAGATGTCCAAGGCAGAAAAGCGCATTCCTGTTCGCAAAGAGACGTTCGAACAGCTTGGTGGCCTCAAAGGGGCCGGCGAGACATGGGACGATGTCATGCAATCGCTCCTCGAAACACAACAGGAACAGAATCGACGTGCCCTTCTCGAGCGAACGGATGACGACGACTACGTGCCGCTTGAAGAGATTTAATGGCACATACCGTTCTGCTCGGCGAGCAGCCACGCGAGTTTTTGGAGGGCGCTGAGGAAAAGACAACGCGAATCGTCACAGACAATCTCGAGAAGTTGGCGACAAATCCGCAGCCGCGTCCGGGTTCTGGCCGCGGTGATCGTGAGAAAGTACCGGTCGACGGCCGGGAGTTGTATCGGCTGCATATCGGTCGCTCGTATACTGCGTTTTACACTATCGACGACGAGGAGCGTGTGGTTCGCGTTCGTGAAATACTCCCAATTGACGACGCACACAAGCGGTACGGTTTCTGACTGTTCTTCACGCTGGCCACTGTCGAAACTACCCTCGAGATCGATACTGTTGATTTTAGCTGTCAGCACAGCTACGACGCGCTGGTGGGACGGGAACTGCTGACGCGGTGGCGACGCAGATTGAAGAGATAGACGGTGGCCACGATCCAGAGCGCGATGAGGAATCCGTACTGTCCGTATCCCGGCGGATAGTCCAGCCCTTGGAATAACGTGACCAGGTAGACGACCGCGGCTGCGGCGATAGGTCCGCCAACGTACAGCCAGACGTTCGGCATCCAGTCCGTATTTGGACTGCGAGGCGTGGTCGCATCAATAAACAGCGCGAGTAGTGCCACGATCGAGAGGGTGACAATAACGAACAACAACAGCACGCTCAGACCCACTCCAACGCCGCTGTCGGGTTGTATCCAGAGCACGTACCAGAGTGCCACCGGTGTCAGAACCGCATACACGGCTATGACCATCCACCACTTCGAGTGTTTGTCATCCCGGTCGGTCTCGATCTCGGATTCGACCAACCGGCGGCCATGAACTCGAGAGAGCACCCAATCGGTGCCCATTGTGAGCAGCGTCATGAGCAAGACGGTGAATCCGATGCCAAGTCCGATGACGACGGGGCTGAGGGCGATTGCGACCCCCAACAATGGCCAGGAGGCAGCCGTGATCGCTGCGATCGAGTTGACTCCGTAGACGAGCATTGTTCCGATCGAGGCGGCGAGTCCGGTCCAGAGACCGGCACGACGGGCGTCGGTCGGCCGGCCGTTGTAGTAGTATCCGACGAGAACTGCAGCGGACACGAGTGCTTCGCCCGATACCGAGCCGCCAAAGCTGACGACACTGTCTGTGGGTAATTCCCACGAGAGCCAAACGGTGAACGGGATCGTCAGGAACCCGACGACGATCGCCACACGGAGTGATTCGTCATGGAGGCCATCACGAAGGGAGCGGAGGAATCGAAGGGAGGCCACAGGGGGATCAGTGCTCAGATCCAACTCCATAACTAATCAGTTTGTTGTTCTGAATAGAACCCCTCGAGTCATTTTGATGGCTCTCGAGAGGTCGGCGACTCTCATCGGTCGCTGCCGACACGTTCTTGTAACCATACCGAGAGTATCACCTAATTCAATGAGTCAGGCGACACTCACCGAACGGCCGCAATACGACGCCACGCTGTTTTCGACTCACCATCTCGACGGCACTAAACAGCTGATCCCGGTACATACGGCGAGTCGCGTCTACACCAAACCGCTCTCCCGAGTCGTGAAACAATGATCGATGATCGCCACACCTCGAGCGATCCAACGGTGTACCAGGTTCCAGTGGGGTCCGGTGATGGACCAATTCGGACGAACTTCGAGCGAACGGTGCTCGAGGGAGTCGACCGAGACCGAGTGGCTGACATCTACGATCCACCGGTAGCGCACAATACGCTCTGCGTCTGGGGTAATCGCGAAGACGAACGGGCGAAAGCGGGTGACTATCTGCTGTTCGCTGATCGGAACGGACGTCACGAAGGCGAGTACACGATTCTTGCCCGAATCGCCGATGCGACGATATTAGCGCGGGACGGAGCGGCGGCGTTCACCGACGAAGTGGGGTGGGGAGAGGTGACGGATGCGATTTTCCCGCATATCATGTTTCTCGAGCCGGTGTTCGAAGCGGAACTCGACCGAGAGTCGTTCTGGAACACGCTCGGATTCAAAGGATGGCCGAACGATACGTTTAGCGCGATCAACTTTGATCGACGAGGCTCGACCTTCTTTGAGGAGTATGACTCCGTGGAGGAGTTCCTCGAGCAAATTACGGGACGCCAGTTGCACCCTGCTCCAGTTAGCTACGAGTCGATGGACGCAGCGCTTTCTGACGTTCGAGCCAAGCTTTCACACGCGAATGAGGGGTGGTCTCGAATTGAGTCTCGTATTGGTGAGGAAATTATTCGTGACTGGTCACGTGCACTGGCCGGATTCCAGCCCTCAGACGAAGTCCCACCCGAGACTGCGGCGACGTTTGATCAAATTCGAGCGATCTACGAGGCGTTAGAAGCCGACCTCGAGGCGAAGGCCGAGGATCTCGATATCGGTTCGCTTGGGCAATATTCGCCAGCACAAACGCTATTTTTGACGGCTGTTCGGATCATTCAGGAAGACCGAAATCTCTCCGGTGCACCACTCACTCAACCACGGCTAAATAGCATTCTCAGAGAGACATACGAAGTACTCAGAGAGGACACCGATCCGTACTCATTTGCCACTGTAAGCCATCCTGTTATTGACCATATCCGAGAGAACAAATCCGCAGTCTACAAATTTACTGGCCCGCCGGACTACTGGCTAACGACCGTCGAATACGGATCGCTCTCGTTTGAAGATCGACACGAGAACAGGTGGAATGAGGTAGAAGTTGGCGATGTCGCGTTGCTGCACTCGCGAGCAGAACCGTCGAACGACACACTTCCAAACAAGCCAAACGGCCTGATCGGCGTCGGAATCACCGGTGAGAAATTCAAAAAGGACGAACCCTGGTGGTGGGAAGAGTACGAAGTTGGAGGCGGGAGAAACTTTGCGATGATCGCGAGTTTCGACCGCCTGTTTCTCACCGGGAACGTGAGAGGAATTGATACCGCTCGTGGAATCACGGAAAAAGATCGTTTGGCGGTGGACCGAGAACTCGACGCACTGACTGAGGGGTGCCTCCCGACGCGAGTTGCCGACGAAATTTGTGCAAGCACGTCAGGGACGGAGTTCCCAGCCCAAGAGATGTTCGCTAGGTTCCGAACGGATAACAAAGAACTCGACCATGCCCGACCGCTTGCCCTCCTCGAGGCCATGGCCGAAGACTTGCAGGAGGTTCCAACAATCAATCCGTACGAGACGTACGACGGTTCGTTACCTGAAGCAATCCTCGAGGGACTGTACTTCCCGAATAACCAGGGTGCGCAAATCCTCGAGCAGATTTCGACGGCGGTACGCTCTGGCAAGCATGTTCTGCTTACGGGTCCACCGGGGACGGGAAAGACAGAAATCTCCGAGCGTGTTTGTCAGTATCTTGCCACCGAGTCTCACCCGTACCTCTACTCCGGTTTCGAGATGACGACGGCCACTGCAGATTGGTCGACGTTCGACACGGTGGGTGGATATATGCCCAGCGAGTCTGATGATGGGGGCGAGAACCTCTCTTTCACCCCTGGAATCGTCCTCAATCGACTCAAGAACACCGAGACTGGAGTCCAATCGAACGAGTTGCTCGTCATCGACGAGCTCAATCGGGCGGATATCGACAAGGCGTTCGGTCAGCTTTTTACGCTCTTATCGGGACAGTCCGTGCAGCTACCGTACACTGTCGACAAAAAAGAAGTCGAGTTGACGACCTACGAGGATCTCGAGGGGATTCCGTCGGCGAACCAGTTCGCCGTTCCGAACTCCTGGCGGATCTTTGCAACGATGAACGCCTACGATAAGACCTCGCTGTATGAGATGAGCTACGCGTTCATGCGCCGATTCGCCTTTATTCGGATCCCGGCCCCCGAACTTCCGGCGGGGACAGAGGGCGAACGGACTGTCGAGGATATCGTCTTCGAGTACGCCACCGCGTGGGACCTCGAGATTTCCCGCCCGGAAGCGTGGGCAGTCGGCCGTGTCTGGCAGGAGACGAACAACGCCGTCGAGGAACGGTCCATTGGGCCGGCCATCATTGAGGACGTTCTCCGATACGTCACCCACCACCCCGAGTCGGAACTCGAGTACCATCTCACGCAGGCCGTCATCAGCTATGTATTCCCACAGTTAGAGGGTGTGCCCAAACGAAAACGGATCGTCCGCGAGATTGCGAACGTCGATGAGATTGAGTCAGGGCTGCTTGAAGCTGCGGCTCGCGAGATGCTCCAGGTTACCCTCTCGACGAATGAATAAGAACGAACTCTTCGAGCAACTCACCGAAGACATCCTCGCCTACGTAATGCAGGGGACATTTCCCGAGCGCGAACTTGCTCGGTCGATCAAACCCGAGCAGTTAGATGAGCGGTTCGAGGAGTACGAACTGCTGCTTGATCTTCACTTCATTCTGCAAGACGACGTTGTCGAATTCGTCAGACAACTCCCGGAACACCTTCGGAGTATCCGAACGGAGACCAGGACGACATCACGGACGCGGCGAGGGACTGTCGACGGCCGAATCAACTGGGGTGCCACGATAAAAAAGCGGTATGCCGAGCAGCCTCGAGATGGCTCACTCTTCGTCTGTGATAACCGCTCTGAGAACTACGATATCTCCGAGAACCTCGTGCTCAAAAAACTTATCTCGGTGATTCATCGGACGGTACGGGAAGCCGAGGAGTATTTGAGAGGCGACTACGAGTGGGTCCGTGAGACGTGGCGCGGAGACGAAGACCTGATCGACGAACTGCAACGGATTGTCGAGCGAAACGTCCACGTCCGACGAATCCGTGAGCCTCACACCTACGAGCCCACGGAGCGAATGCTCACCACGGCCACGGACTCGCGCCATGCGGTGTATCGAAACGCCGCCTCCCTGCTTCGGTCTCGGCGACGGCTTTTTGATGGCGAAGCCGATGAAATTCGCCGACTCCTCGAGGAAACTGCGATTGCTCCTGACGACGAGAATACGCTCTTCGAACTGTTCGTTCTGTTTCGTTTTATTGCCACCCTCGAAGACCTCCGAGAGAGCCAACCCCAGTTCCAGACGATTGCGACCGACCGTCAGGAGGTCGCCAGATTCGAGGGTGAGAAAGAAATCGCGCTCTATCACGATAACTCCGCTCGCGACCGCAACGTCTCGTTCATTGCGGTGCCAGATGAAGAGGGCATACACTCCCGGTCGGACAAAGTACAACTCACCGCCCAGGACATTTCGAGCAACTACTTCGGGAAAGAGTACCGGAACCAAACCGGCCGGCCCGATGTCATCGTCCTCGAGATAATTTCTGAAGATGAGGATAAGCACGAGTACCTGATCGTGGAAGTAAAGAACAGCACCAACGAGGATACGATCCGTCGGGGAATCAAGGAAACCCTCGAGTACCTCGCGTTTCTCCGTGTCAACGAGGAGTTTGTCTTCGGACGAGAGGAGGGAGATGTCTTTGGTTCCGGCTGGAACGGGATTCTCGTCGTACAGGATTTAGCTGCCGAAACGGCCTCCCTTGATGCGCAGTCAGATCGTGAGATTGCCATCCTACAAGCCTCTGAGTTGGAAGCGAAGTTGGAAACAATACTCAGTGAGTTCGTATGACTGAACTGATTTTTTGCTGATTGTCTTCTTGCTCTGATGCTTACTGTGTCAGGCAGCCGAACTCGAGGGCCAGACCGAACGGACTGACGAGCGAATCGACTGTACGGACTCACGGATGAAGAAATCGAGATTGTCGAGGCGGCGGTAAACGATGGGTGATTGGGCTATCTATCGCTTCGGGGGCAAGTCTCGAGAGTGGGTCCCGAGCACAGTTTTTAGTTGCGCAGCAAAAACAGGCACACGTGACTGATAAAACAACAATACCCGAGGTGAACTATTTACTGGCTCTCGGGATTATATTTGGATTCCTCATCCTCTATCCAGTTGCCCAAGAACTAGCCCGGGGTGAGCCACTCGAGGTTTGGTTTGGGAACTTGGTAATTGGCGTCTCGATCATGGCGGCCGCCCCACTTGTGTGGATGAGTGAGACCAATCCCGCGATGGAGCGGTTTGACCGGTCGGACTGGGTGTTTCTCCTTTTCTTTCTCAGTTGGGTTGTCCTTGGTATCGGGTTATACTTGAGCAGGTACGCCGCAAGCGCCCCGGGCGGCGAGTTGATATTCGCCTTTTTTGGAGCGGTTGGTGCAGTAGGAATGGGGTATAAATTCGTCTCCGTTCGCTCAGAGACGGTGTAGGCCGGCACCGCAAAGAGCGCACCGCCACATATCCAATAGATATATCTTCCTACAGTTAGCACATGAAACTGGAAACTGTGACTCCAGGAGAGGGGGCATGTACGGAGATGCCCCGGGTGTATAGGCACCCGAGACGCGGTTTCCAAGCCGGAAGGCTCCGAAACCATGAACGGATTCATCCTCACGAGACATAAACACCTCGCAAGCTATTCGCATCGCTTACAACTAACGGACAGCACCGCCACTCGAGGTGGTAGCCATGACTGACGACCTCGACGCTGCATCCGAGCACGAAGGCGACCTCGAGAACGACGATACCGAGAACGGCGAGACTAAAGACCCAATCGACCTCGAGACCGTCGAAACCTACCTCCAAACCGCTGACGATCACCTCGAGACACTCTTGGAGGCCACCGAGAATCTCGAGGCACCCGGCCCACTCCGTGAGCGACTCACCGAAACACGCACGGAGCTGCTGGCGATCCACGACGAGTTCAAAATCCGGTGTCCTAACTCGAGTCGTGACGGAGAAATTCACCACGTTCCGCCGAGGGTCACTCGAGGAACGGTACACACGATCCTCGGGCCCTGATCCGCTGGCATTCAAGCGGTCCCAGCAAGCTGAGTCAGACAATTTCCTTTTTTGAAGCGATTGGCGCAGTAGGAATGGGGTATAAATTCGTCTCCGTTCGCTCAGACAAACCGTAGCCGAGTGCGCTGGCTGTCCTTACTCGAGTACAGCCCTGTGTGTCGTCGTCAGTACTGGCACTCTGTCAGCTGCCCTCTCCGTTTTCCGTTCCCAATTCCTGAAGGGTCCGTTGGACTTGTGCATACACTTTCGGATGGAGATTCATCCCTGCACCGACGAGATCGTACAGGATATCGGTTGCTTCGGTGGCACTCACCACTCCTTCGTTGGTGCATTTGAGCAGCAGCGTCGTGACCCACCAACAGTCGACACCGTGGCTTCGGGCGACCGTGATGAGGCCTTTGTCGTTCGCAAGAAGCGCGTCATCGCCGTCTTCGGCCAACAGAATTACCGAGGCATCGGCGACGGCGATTCCCTCCAACGAAGCAATTTCCGCGGCCTCCGGAGGCGTCTCACAGATCGGCACGTCAGCAAGAAACGACTGAAGCGCCGCCGTTCCTCGCTTTCCGTCGGTGAGAACTTCGTCTCTTACGCTCTCTGTGGTCCGAATCTGATCAGACGCGTTCGAAATGAGGTCAAGACGGCCAACCCACGCAAGCGGAATTAACGCAGAGGAATCGACGACAACCATTACAGTCGCTCGAGGTCACGCGCTAATTCGTCGGGTGTGTAGCCGATATCGATTCCGTCCTCGGTGGCGAGCGAAAGCATTTCGACATAGGGTAGGTCGGCGATTTCAGCCGCCCGACGGACCGTGATACTGTGGTCTCGAAGTTGTTCGAGGGCTTTCTCCGTGCGCCACTCTTCGAGCCCATCTCGAATAAGGCGGCGAAGCACCTCCGAGCGGTCTGCGGTCAGTTCTTCCTCGAGTTCGGACAACGCCGCCTCGTCCGCTTCGGGGATTCGCGTTGTGACGGTTTTCATCGTTACGATAGCCTACGTTACGTTACGCAATAGATGTAACGCCGTTGTGGCCCGTTTGTAGCGTGTGCGGTGTCGTCCCGACAGCCGCTCAGCCACCATTTCCAATAGATATATCTTCCTACAGTTAGCACATGAAACTGGAAACTGTGACTCCAAGAGCGGGGGCATGTACGGAAATGCCCCGGGTGCCCAAACACCCGAGACGCGGTTTCCAACCCGTAAGGGTCCAAAACCATGCACACGTTCATCCTCACAAAACATAAACACCGCGCAAGCTATTCGCATCGCTTACAACCAACAGATACCCACCGACTCCCTCGAGGTGGTGGCCATGACTGACGACCTCGACGCTGCATCCGAGCACGAAGGCACCCTCGAGAACGACGATACCGAGAACGGCGAGACCAAAGAGCCAATCGACCTCGAGACCGTCGAAACCCACCTCCAACTCGCCGATGACCAACTCGAGACGCTTTTGGAGGCCACCGAAAATCTCGAGGCACCCGGCCCACTCCGGCGGCGACTCACCGAAACCCGCACTGAACTGCTGGCGATCCACGACGAGTTCAAAATCCGGTGTCCCAACTCGAGTGGGGACGGGGAAATCTACCAGCTTCCGCCGAGGGTCACTCGAGGAACCGTCCACACGATTCTCGGTCCCTGATCCGGTTGCCTTTGACACCGCTAGACGAGCCGTCGGCTCCTTTCGCCACTAAAGCCTGTGTCACACCTTCGGGTTAGGCTTGCTCGAGCGTTTTCCGGTACTCCTCGGCGTGCTCTAAGGCGTGGTCGATGTGGCCTTCGGCGTCGGCGTCGGCACGCTGGGCGGCCTGTCGGAGCGCGTTCAGATGGCTATCGATGACGGTATGATCGACGGCGCGTTCGCCATCGACAACGGCGTCGAAGGCGACCATCGTCTCCTCGACATCCTCTCTGACGAGATGATTGTCGGTGGTGTCGATTGCATCCTCGAGTTGTTCGCGGGCGCGTCGGAGGTGGTCGGTTGCCATGGGGGTTCCACCACGAGGAGAATAAAAACGCTTGGCGGTGGGGTCGATACTGTGCGACCAGTAGCGTTAATTGTATTGCCAATGGCTATGGAAACATGGCCATAGCAGTTGTCTTCCCCGGGATGGGGACACAGGCAGAACAGATGGGTCGGGAGGCCTACAAAACCGAGCCGACGTTTCGGCGGCAGCTTGACCGGCTGAACGAGTCGGTAACGGTAGACCTCGAGGAACTGTGTTTCGAGCTGTCAGCGGCGGAACTGAGCCGGCCGGAAAACGCCGAGCCGGCGATCGCGGCCGTCAGCCACTGTTATGGAAAACTCATCGAATCAAAGGGGTATACGCCCGACTACGTCACCGGTGTGAGCCTTGGACAGTTTACCGCACTGGCGTTCGCCGGGGCGATCGACCCGCCGGCACTGATCGAACTGGTTCGACGCCGGGGCGAGCTGATCCGGGCGCATGAACGCGACGACGGCGTGATGACCGTCATTATAACCACGGAGTTGGAACCGGTCGAAGCCCGCCTCGAGTCGTTCGAAACGGTTGCGATTGGCGTTCGAGCCAACGAGCGGACGTGCGTTCTGAGCGGGGCCGAGTCGGAGGTGAACGCGCTGATTGCTGAGGTCGAAGCGGAAACGGAGTGCGAAACGATTCCGTTGGAGACGATCACCTCGGCGTTTCATTCGCCCCTGTTAGAACCCGTTCGCTCCCCCTTTCGGGAGGCACTGCGAGAATACGAGTTTTCTGACAGTTTCCGATATCCGGTCGTCTCCGACGCCACCGGCGACGTTCGGACCGACACCACGGGACTGGCGACGGAACTCACCGAGAGTCTCGTCGAACCGGTTCGTATGGACGCCACACTCGAGACGCTGATCGATGTCGGCGTCGACGAATATATCCAGGTTCCGCCGGGCAAGCGGTGGTCGGAGACGATCACCGCGAGACAACCGTCAGCGACTGTTCTCGAGCCGTTTGACTCTGCCGGGAAATAAAACGACCGACGCGCTAGCCGATACCCGAGTCCGTAAAGTGTCTCGCCCCCCTGTACCCGATAATGAGTGACTCCCACGGTCAGAGTCCCCTGCAGCCGGACCGCCCGAATGCCGATGCGCCCTTCGCCGTCGACGCCCCGTTTGAGCCTGCCGGCGACCAGCCCGAGTCGATCGCCGAGTTGGTCGAAGGCTATGAATCGGGAATGGACGAACAGACGCTCCTCGGGGTGACCGGCTCGGGAAAGACGAATACGGTCTCGTGGGTGATCGAACAACTCGAGTCCCCAACGCTTGTGTTGGCCCACAACAAGACGCTTGCCGCCCAACTCTACGAGGAGTTTCGAAACCTGTTTCCAAACAATGCCGTCGAGTACTTCGTCTCCTACTATGACTACTATCAGCCGGAGGCCTACGTCGAGCAGTCTGACACCTATATTGACAAGGACGCCTCGATCAACGACGAAATCGACCGGCTTCGCCACAGCGCCACCCGTTCGCTGCTGACGCGTGAGGACGTCATCGTCGTTGCCTCAGTTTCGGCAATCTACGGGCTTGGTGACCCCCAAAACTACGTCAAACTCGCGATGCGACTCGAGGTTGGCGAGGAGATTGGGCGCGACCAACTGCTGAAACGGCTCGTAGATCTCAACTACGAGCGCAACGACGTTGATTTCACGCAGGGTACGTTCCGCGTCCGGGGTGATACGGTCGAAATCTTCCCGATGTACGGTCGGTATGCCGTCCGTGTCGAGTTATGGGGTGATGAGATCGATCGGATGCTGAAGATCGACTCCCTCGAGGGCGAGGTCAAATCGACCGAACCCGCAGTGATCGTCCACCCTGCCGAACACTACTCGATTCCCGAAGCGCGACTCGAGCGAGCGATGGATGAAATTCGGTCGGATATGGACTCCCGGATTTCGTACTTCGAGCGCAAAGGGGATCTGATCGCCGCCCAGCGAATCGAAGAGCGCACCACCTTCGACCTCGAGATGATGGCCGAGACGGGCTACTGTTCGGGTATCGAGAACTATTCGGTCTACTTAGACGACCGCCAGTCGGGTGACCGGCCCTACACGCTGCTTGACTACTTCCCCGAGGAGTTCCTGACCGTCGTCGACGAATCTCACGTCACCCTCCCCCAAATTCGGGGGCAGTACGCCGGTGACAAATCCCGAAAGGACTCACTTGTTGATAACGGCTTTCGGCTGCCGACAGCGTATGACAACCGGCCGCTCACCTTCGAGGAGTTCGAGGAGACCATCGACCGGGCGCTGTACGTGAGTGCAACCCCCGGCGAGTACGAACGCGAGCACAGCGAACGGATTGCCGAACAGATCGTTCGTCCAACCCATCTGGTCGACCCCGCCATCGAGGTCGCTTCCGCGACGGGGCAGATCGACGACCTGCTCGAGCGGATCGACGGTCGAATCGACCGCGAGGAACGGGTGTTGGTGACGACGCTCACCAAACGGATGGCCGAGGACCTCACTGAATACCTCGAGGAGGCTGGCGTTTCCGTGGCGTACATGCACGACGAGACGGACACCTTAGAGCGCCACGAGATTATCCGCTCGCTTCGTCTGGGCGAGATTGACGTCCTCGTTGGCATCAACCTGCTGCGAGAAGGCTTGGATATTCCGGAGGTCTCGTTGGTCGCGATTTTGGATGCCGATCAGGCCGGCTTCCTGCGCTCTGAAACGACGCTCGTCCAGACGATGGGGCGGGCGGCGCGAAACGTCAACGGCGAGGTCGTCCTCTATGCCGACGACCCCTCCGATGCGATGAATGCTGCCATCGAAGAAACCCAGCGCCGCCGGCGGATTCAACAGCAGTTTAACGACGAACACGGCCACGAGCCGACGACGATCGAGAAGGCCGTCAGCGAAGCCAACCTGCCGGGGAGTAAAACCGACACCTCGAGCGTCTCCGGTCGCTCACTTGCCGACACCGAGGAAGCCGCCCACTACGTCGACGAACTCGAGGCGCGGATGCAGGAAGCCGCGAGCAATCTCGAGTTCGAACTTGCCGCCGATATTCGGGATCGAATCCGGGAAGTACGCGAGGAGTTCGACCTCGAGGGTGCGGAGGGGGTTGCGCCGCCGGTCGAATCTGAGGAGTTTTGAAAACAGCGACTACGAAACGTTATTCGCGTACGTCAAACCCACGATCACGCAACAGGTCTGGAACCCGATTGCGGTGGTCTCCCTGCAACTCAACCCGTCCGTCGTCGACCGTCCCGCCGGTCCCCATTGAGGATTTGAGATCCGAGGCGATGCCTTTGATTTCAGCAGTGGGAAGGTCAAAGCCCTCGACAATGGTGACTGGTTTGCCGTAGCGGCGTTTTTCCATGCGAACCGAAAGTACCTGCTGGGCTGTCGTTAGGTCGTCTTGGCTGTCGAGTTCCTCGAGCAAATCGTCGAGCGAGTCGTCGTTTGACACGCCTCTCTGTTCACTCTCTGGTAATAAAGCCCTAGCCACCCGTCGGCTTTCTGAGATCTCGCTACCTAGAGCCGCGAGCGAATCGTCTCCGCGGTCTTCTCGCCAACGCCACTGACGCTCGTTAGTTCCTCGAGACTCGCCTCGCGGACGTTTTCGATGCTACCAAACCGTCCGAGCAGGCGCTTTCGGGTTTCGGGGCCGATTCCAGGCACCTCATCGAGAACCGTCGAAACCTCATCGCGGATCGTTCGATGGTACTGGACGGCAAACCGGTGTGATTCGTCTCGAACCCGCTGGCAGAGATGCAGTTGGGGCGCGTCGCTGGGCCACGCAAACTCCCGACTCGGCGTAATAACTCGCTCCTCGGCTTTGGCGAGGGCAATGGCGGGGACATCCCATCCGGTTTCCTCGAGTGCCGCCCGCGCCGCGTTTAGCTGCCCAGCACCGCCGTCGATCACCAACAGATCCGGATCGGGACGGGCATCTCGGTCCTCGAGTGCCCGCCGGGCGCGCCACTCGATGAGCGCACGCATATTGTCGTAGTCGTCGTTCTGTTCGGTCAGCTTTTTGCGCCGGTAATCCCCCTTCTCGGGGCTTCCATCGACGAAGGTGACGTTCGAGCCGACCGCCGCAGAACCCTGTGCGTGGCTCACGTCAAAGCCTTCGATACGCGTTGCTGACTCGAGTCCGAGTGCGTCGGCGAGCATGCCACACTCGTCGCGTTGGCCGACGTTTCGCCGGGCGTTTTTGAGCGCGAGTTCGACCAGTTTTGCCTCCCGGCCGGCTCCCGGGACGCGGACGGCGACGCCCGCTGCCGTGAGCCACGCCGCTACCTCCGGATCGTCGTGATCCTCGGGAAGTAAGATCGCGTCGGGTAACGAGCGTTCGGCGTAGTACTGGACGAGAAACGCCGCGAGGACGGCAGGCACGCCCTCGAGGCTCCCGTCGGGTGCTGCCAGTTGGTGGCGGTCGCGGTCGACCAATTTGCCCCGTTCGGCGCGCAACCGAGCCACGGTCGCCGCGTCGCCTTCGATTGCGACGCCGAGCACGTCAAGGGTCTCCTCGTCTCCAACCGACTGGACGGCCTCGCCGCCCTCGCCGTGAAAGGCCTCGATTGCCTCGAGTCGGTCCCGGAGGTTCGCCGCCCGTTCGAACTCCTGATCGGCCGCTGCCGCCTCCATTTCCCGTCGAACTGGATCTGCAAGAACGCCGACCGCTCCTTCGAAAAAGCGGCTGGCGGTTGCAGCGTCCTCACGATAGCGCTCGAGGCCGATTTCGCCCGTACAGGGGGCCGTACACAGCCCTAACTCGTAGTCGAGACAGGGGCGGTCGCGGCCAGCGTATTTGTGGTCCGAACAGCCCCGAAGCCCGTACTGCTCGCGAACCGCTTTGATTACCGTCTCGACGCGCCCCTTATCCGTATAGGGGCCGTAGACGGTTGCCGCCTCGCTTGGATCGCGGGTGCTCTCGATTCGGGGGGCGTCGTGGTCGGTCAGCTGCACCATCGGATAGGATTTGTCGTCTTTTAGCCGAACGTTGTATCTGGGCTGATGGCGCTTGATCAGGTTCGCCTCGAGAAGGAGGGCCTGGGTTTCGGTATCCGTGACGGCAATCTCGAGCCCATCGGCGCGCTCGACCATCCGTCGAATGCGGGCGGTTCGCGGGTCGGCATACGACCGAACCCGCGAGCGGAGGTCGACGGCCTTGCCGACATACAGCACCGTCCCCTCGGCAAGAAACTGGTAGACGCCAGGCTCACGCGGAAGCTCTCTCGCCTGTGTGCGAACCGCCGACGCGTTCATCGACGGCCGTAGTGGCTCGAGCTAATTGAGCGTACCGCCACGAAGGTGTTAGGCTTCGTCCGTCGGAGCATGGTCGCTATCTGCTGTTGGTTCAGCGCTGTCTTGGTTTTCATCCTCGGTTCGATCACGCTCCGCCTCCCTAGTTCGTGGCGGCACTCGAGTTGCTCGCTCGCTGAATCGCTGGTTGGAATCACCCTCTTCGACACTTACTGGTTCTTCGGCGGTCGCTTCCTCACCTTCCACTGCCAGCGCCGCGTTGAGTTCGTCACAAAGTGCCGTTTGCGCACCACCCACACCGGATACGGGTAACTCGAGGTCCTCATCCCCGGCAACGCTAATGATCAGCATCCGGTTTTCCCTCGAGTTGATTCCACTGCCTCGAGCATAGACGACGCCGCCGATCACTGCAGCGAGCAGCGCGAGGAGGCCACCCAGTAGGATGAGCGCGTCGATGACGACGAACAGCGTCCGAAGCGACTCGAGTGGTGCGAGGGCGTCGCCCATCCCCGGCTGTGTGTCGTCGATGCCGGTCGTCTCGGCGGTGGGAACGAACGAGGCGAAATCGATGAGAAGGGAGATTGTCAGCAGTGTGAGACCGATGATCGCAGCTTGGACGGTCCATAACAGCGACAGGAGCCCGGACGTCCGTCCAGCAAACAATCCGTCGGCCGAGCCGGTACCGATGGAAACGCCCTCAACGTTTGGCCGATCAACCGGCCGATACTGTGCCCCCGCTCCTTCCGGGGTAAACACGAGCAACCGATGACTCGTGACCACGAGCGTGTTCGAGCCGACGACAAACCGCTCACGGACGGTCTCTCCCGCATAACACAGTTGCTCGGCTCGGTCAGCCCACGCCATCGTATTGGACTCGTGTGGCAATCGGCAAGAACGTCCCGGCTGCCTCTCGAGAACACGGTACGTTTTCGGTTCTAGCGCGGCAACTCGAGGTATGACTGATGACTCGCCTGAAACAGTCCGTTGCTGGCTCGTCGAACGGAGCTTTGATGATCGAAATGTAGTGACGATTATTTATGCGACGCCTGATGGGAGTCGCTACCGACAACAGGAGCGTTCGACGACCGCGCTCACCCATGGTTCACCCGTGACTGCTGCAACTGACATTCCGTCCGAAGAACTTGCAGCGGTGACTGATGAGGCGACACGCAGGCGGTATGCAGCGGAGGTTGAGCGGACGGCAGCCCAGTATGGGCCGGACGATCCAATCTAATACCATCCTCGAGCCGTCTCTCTTCGATCTCGTCCGTCAGTATCTGTTCGGTACGGGTGACTGTCGCAACTCGCCGGGTCGCGACTGTTTGTGATTGCTCAGTCGTGTTCCTCTGGGTTAATATCAAACCGGAGGACGGCTTCTTCGGGTGCAATACCGTGTTTTGCAGCCCGTCTCTGTGCGAGTTCCCATGACCGGGCTGCCGTCGCCGGTTCGGCTCCCTCGAACTCTCGAGCGAACAACACAAGTGCTGCGATAATCAAAAGCTCGTCTTGGTACTCAGTCCTCCCCATTGTAATTTGTTCCTTGTTCTTACCAAAGCAATTACCCCTAATTCAACTTTCGATTTCTTCAACATTATTATACTAATGCAATTAATGCTGGTAGTGTAGATACAATATTGCAACTCACTAAATTACAAGACCGACGACGAATACCGTCAGCACGTACAGCGGGGCCGCGACGAGCAGCGCCTTACTGACTTCATATCCGATGAGTGCTTTATCAAGCCCATACCGAAGCCCAACCGATAGTGGGGTGAGAATCAGACAGAGCATGATTAGATAGACACCAACGATGACCGCGAGTGCTTCGACGGGAACGTTACCGATACCTTCCACTTGCTGATCGACCATGCCACCGGCAAGCGCAATCGTCGAGCCGGCAACCAGCGGGGCAAACACCATCGCTGTGTGGTGAAGCGTGCCAGTCACCTCCGAAAGCTCTCGCCGGGTCACCCGCTCGACATCCTGTAAATCCTCGAGGTGGTCGGCCATCGAAACGATTGCCTTCCCGGCGGGCTGGCCTTCGCTTGCGGCAATCGAGAGCAACGAGACCGTCCCGTACGCTCGTGGGCTTGGAATATCGTTGAGCGCGCCATATGTTCCGAGAAACGCTTCCTCGACGGTAAGTCGCAGTTCGTTTTGAAGCCTCGAGGCCGTCCCGAAGACGACCCCGGTTTCACCTGGAACACGCTTCGCTGCGAGGTCAATTGCCGACTCGACGGCCTCGCCTTCGTCGACTTGTCGGCCGGCAATGTAGAGTGCATCAACGAGATGTCGTTCGACGGCACGGACGTGTGCTCGAACCATCGCAACCGGCCGGTAGATGCCAAACAGTGCGAGTCCGAGCCCGAAGCCGAGTGCGCTAACCGGAGCCAGCAACGCAAGCCCGAGGACGGTCGTAATCACAAACAGCCCGATTCCACCGGCGATACCGAGGAGAATCGGCCCACGGATACTGTTTGGCACATCGGGATGCTCGCGGGTTACTTTTGGTGGGGGAAACGCGACGGGGCGTCGGATCAACAGCCAGAGTCCCAAGCCGATGAGTATGATCGGCAACAGAATATTGTAGATGATAATGAACGCTTCGGTGGTCACCTCGATGCCGGCGAGTGAGGCCGCCGGTGCCAGCGCGACGAGTGCCAGTGGGATCATGACTCCAAACGAGTAGATGAACGTCGAGGGGGCACGAATCGACTCGGTGAAATCAGCCATCTGGTCGCGGGTGCCATCGAGCACGGCCTCGAGTGAGCGATCGAGCGTTCGCTCTCGGTCCTCCTCGGTGGCATCCTGAGCTGTCGATAGGAGGTGACTCGAGCGCCGGATTGCCGGAAAGATATCGCCCCACTCGTCGGCAAACGAAATGAGACCCGTGCGTGGCGTTCCCCGTGCCCGGTCGATATGCGTCTCGAGGCTTCTCGAGAGGGGGCCAAATCCGGTGTCTGCGGCGAACTGGACGGCCATCTCGGTTGCGGGCTGAATCTGCATCCGAAGGACGATCCGACCGATGAGGTTTGGCGATTGGCCGAGGGCTTCGATCCGACCGAACGCCGCGAGCAGTTTTGGCCCGCTGTGGATGGCATGAATCGTCAGGAACGCAAGCAGCGAGATGACGGTGATCGCGAGCAGTGGCCGAAAGAGCATGATGGCAGGCAGTGCCCCAACGAAGAGGACGACGAATCCCGCGCCAAAACCCGCCCGGACGACCGTTTCGGCCGAGCACTTCGCCTGAATAAAGGACAGTGACTCCACTAAGTCCTCACTGGCTTCGACCTCCCACGGGTAGAGGGCTGACAGGGCGGTGAGCACCGAGTAGCCACCACTCATCTCGAGGCTCCGGGCCGCTCTGTTGCGTAGGCGATGGCGACTTCGTTCGGACTCGTCCGCTCCGCTGTCGCCAGCCGTTCGATGAGCGCCGTCCGCTCGCTTATTTTGCGTCGAATATCCGCATAGCTCTCGCCGGGATCGGTGAGCTTGTTGACAAAGTGACTCTCACCTCGGTCGATACGGCCCGTCGGCACTGCGGTATGGTTCTCCATACTGTAAAGCGGTGCAAACACAATCTCCTCGCCGCTCGTGATCACCTCTTCGATGGCCGAGAGGCGGCGAATCCGTCCTGCTTCGGTCTTGTACGCTTGGCAGGTAATGACAAGGTCAGTCGTCCCAAACGATGACGGCGGAACGTTCAGGTCAGAGACGACCCGTTCGTAGATATCTTCGGCTCCGTCGCCGTGAATCGTTCCCAACACCGCGTTCGCGTTCGCCCCCACTCGCATCGCCTCATACAGCACCTGGGCTTCCTCTCCGCGTATCTCGCCGACGACGAGGGCCCCATCACCGAGGCGCAACGCCGTTCGCAACGCATCTGCGGGCGATATTTCCGGCCCTGTTCCCGTTCCGGTCCGCATGGCCTGTACGTCGCGGTTGACGTTCTGGAGGGAATCCACCGGCAACTCGGGTGTGTCCTCGATGACGACCGTCCGCGTATCGGCTGCCAGTTCGTACAACAACGTTCCGAGCAACGTCGTCTTGCCCGCCCCGCGGGTTCCAGCCACCAACGCCGCCGCGTTCTTCTCAATCGCCACCGAGAGAAACGCCGCCACCTCCGCCGACATCGTCTCATTGGCAACCAATCCCGGCAGGGTGAACTTGCCGTCGGACTTCTCCCGAAACGCAAACGCCGTCCCGCTCGTCACCGGGTCGGTAATCCCTGCCATCCGAATCCCCGTCCCACAGTCTAAGTCGGCCGTCGAATCGACCGCCGGCGACGCTCGAGAAAACGCCCGGCCGCTCTGATGGCGGATTCTCGAGGCAATCGATTGCGCCCCTCGCTCAGTCAACTGGACGTTCGTCGTCATCAACTCACCGTCGACGATCACGCGCAACGGATTGCTCGAGACCGGTGAGGTCGCATACACGTCACTTACCCGCGGATCCGAGAACAGGTCCTCGAGGATGCCGTAGCCGCGGGTATGTTTGCGGAGGACGCTGGTAAGTTTCGGATCAAACGCCTCCTCCGTGACGAGATTCATTGCTCGTGAGGCACTCCGACTGCCACTTGCCTTCCCGTTGGCTATCGCCTCGTAGCCAGCAACCACCTGCTCTCGTTCCGTTCGTGTAAGCCCCAAGTCGACCAAGTCGAGGGCATACAGCGGAATCCCGTCCGGTCTCTCATAGACTCTGACTGTCGAGCCGGTCGACAACGATTGCATATCCGTCAGCGTCGCCGTCTCCGGAATCGTCGGCTTGCAGAAACTGCCAGCGATGGACAACCCCATCGTCGGGGGAAACAGCGCCTTGTAGCTCGCCGTTTCAGGATCGAGCCCAAGCCCCAAGAGGCCGCTTTCGTGGCCCACGTTGACGGCCGTCCCCGTTCGGGCCTCGAGTTCCTCGAGTACCGCCAGCGGGTCCCGTTTGGCGGCCGTGACGAGCCGTTCGTCTGTCTCACCAAGTTGGTCGACGAATCGGCCGGCTGCCGAGAGTAACTCGACACCGACGCCACTGTAGTACCGCCGGAGGCCACTGCTTTCGACCACCAATTCCGTGGCATCCTGGTCGGTGAGTATCGAGACGACGATTTCGCGGCAGGTTTCTTCGGCGACCAGGTCCCACTTTTCGAAGCTCACCTCGAGGTGCAGTCGCTCGTCTTCAAACCGGTGGTCGACGTGGTCACTCACCTCGCCGGTTTCCGGTGTTGACTCGAACAACGACTCCAATCCAACGCTCGTGATGACTTTCTCGACCGTCTCGTGCTCCGAGAGGGCGTTCAATCGAGCGGACGCTCCCAACATGCCACCGGTAGCCGCCCGCTCTAACTTAAATCCGAACAGTCGATTCTGTCGGGTCGTCGTGCCGTAGTCGACTCGAGTGTCGGCAATTTTGTGAGTAACTCGAGTGTGAGCTGGCCAACCACCTTCGCTCAGGAGAGTTTCGGTTTATATTCGAACACGCAGGAGTGGGGGCAGTGACTGGGTCAGGTATGAACCGAAGACAGGTGCTCTCGACGATCGGTGGGGTGGCGCTTACGTACGGAGCGGTCGGTGGGGTAACCGCCGGTGAAGAACCGAGTGATCTCGAGGAGTACGAGACAGGCTATGAGGCACCAGCACAGTCCGTCTTTATTTTCCAGGGTGATCGGCGGATTCGGAACCTGCTGATGACGCGGATAGGTGGTACTATAGGCATCAGAGCCGACCGGATGGAGCATGACGAACTGACATATGGTAGTCCTGTTATTATTGCACAGGGTGCGCCGACGATCGCATCGACATATGTTCTTTCTAACCAATGGGTCTCCGGCGGTACACAATCGGGTCGTCATCGCCTGGTTCGGTATCAACGCCCTTCAAATGACATGAACTCGAGCTGGTATTTCCATATCTTTCCGAATGATTTCGATCAACGAATTTGGCTTATTCCTGCCCCCCGGTTCGGGCCACACGCCCATCATATTCGGTTTGCGTCCAACAGATACCTCTGTGATTGGACTGGCCTCGCTGCAAGCGGGAGTGATTGGGTTTCTCCCGGTTCGTATGATCGGAAGCCAAACTATACCGTTGACAACTATAATTTCAACCTCGCGATGGCCTCGCCAGACTCTTCTGCTGTTCTCCAAGAAAACCTCCGGCTCGTCTGGCATATCCGGCCGACACGTGGCCCGTCACTGGATCTCGAGGAAGCTGAGGACGCTCCAGCCCAGGTGAGATACGATAGCAGCCACAGTCAGTACTACTGTACGATACAGAACGCAGAAACAGAAAATTATATCGCCAGACCGGAATGGGCCGGACATCATGCCTTAGGATACGACCGTGGTGACCAGGACCTGAATTTGGTGTATCGGGGAAAGAACCGAAATCTCGGCGACGGCGCCACATCCTGGGAGGTAAGAGCCAGAAACTCGCTCTTGCTGGTTGAACACGACAGGGCGTTAGAACAGCACTACGATAGCGTCGATGTGAATATCGGCCGCCGGCGAATGTACGCCACAACGAGTAACGACCAAAACGGGCACCACTACAACCACCTGTTGTTCCGCGTCGTCGCTGCGGACGATGTCGATGCAAATGGCGGCACGGACACAATCAACGAGAACATCGACCAGTACCATGCTGGCGCAGACGTCACGTGGGGCAACAGCGGAACATTTCCCGGAAGCTACGACCTCGAGTCGACCTACCGTGTTGCCGATGAAGACCCGGATTTTCCGTACTAATGAACTGATCGGTCGAAGCGACGACTTACATCACCGATCATCCTCGAGACCACTCCTGTCTCCATTCAAATACGGTGAGGAACGAACAGAGTCATGATCGCAATCGCTGGCTCGAAAGGCGGCGTCGGCAAAACGACAACGACACTCGGGCTCGCCGAAGCCTTCGGCCGAGCGGGCGTCCCAACACTCGTCATCGACGCCGACCGCCAACTGCCAAACCTTCACGTCGCCGCCGACGTCCCTCGAGAGCCCACCATCGCCGACCTCAAAGCCGGCATGAAAGTCGCCGACATTGCTCACACCCACCCCGACCCCGAATGTCCCTTCGTCAAGATTCTTCCCGCTCCACTTCCCGGCGAAGCGGTCGACCTCTCGACACTGCTCCCGAAACTCCAAAACGACCGCGTTCAGATACTCATCGACTGTCCGGCTGGCGTCGGCCCCGATGCAACCGACCCCCTCTGTGCCGCCGACGAAACGGTCGTCGTCAGTACGATGACCAAACAGAGTCTCGAGGCAGCGAGCAAAACAATCGAGATTGCCGACCGACTCGAGGTCGACGTCCATGGTGTGTTGCTCAACAAATGCGACCACGAGCGGGCAGCGGTTGCCGACCAACTTCCGTTTCCTGCACCGCTGTTAGAAACCGTTCCCGAATGTGCCTCACCGATAACGAACTCGAGTGCAACCCGCGTGTACAACGCCGTCATCACCGACTATCTCGACCGGACGGTCTCGACAGGTATCCCGGCTCTCGACGGTGCCTTTGACGGGGGATTCCCCGCCGGATCGGTGATCGACCTCACCGCCGACCCGGACGCTCGCTCGGAACTCCTGTTGTATGCACTGACGGCGAGTCGGAACACACTCTATATCACGACCGAAAAGTCCGAACAGCTCACCTTTGACCTCCTCTCGTCGTCGGCCGCTCCGACTAATTCTCCAGTGATCAAACACGTCAGTGGTGAGAATGCGCTTGAAGATGCCACTCGCCTCGTCCAATCACTTCCGCCAGAGTGTAACCTCGTTGTCGATCCCATCGACGTGCTTGAGCAGTATCCACCAGCGGCGTATCTCGAGTTTTTGAACACCCTTGTCGACCGGATGCATACGACCGACGGGCTGGCGCTGTTACATGCTCCTGACCGGCCTGGAAATGAGCGAAACCGCTCATCGACGAAGCAGTTTGCCGACGTGGTTGCATCGTGTCGGTTGGTCGACTCCACTGCCACACATCCTGCCTCACCGGGTGAAAAGTGGGGAGTGACTGGTAGTGACGGTGAGAAAGCGCCTGCACGTGCGTCGGTGACAGATGGCGGGAGTGAGCGTGCCTCTAATCCTGCAGATGACGAACAGGGTGGTGCCACAAATGAACACGAAGTCAGCGCTGCAGATGGACCTGCGATACCACGAGAGTCACTTCCCAACGGTGCCCACCAGTTTTCGATTGTGACGAGCCGTTCAGCTGACGTTCCAATACAGACGGTTACGCTTGCTGCAGCAGAATTTTTTGAGGCTGAGTAGAGGAATTGTATTCGCCAGCGTCCCACGAAGCACTCGCCTTGGGTATCTGCACGACTGCACGACGAATCCGACCCGTATTTTGTTTATGCCGTCACAATAATCTCCGGATTCCCCTCCTCATCAACCCAATTCGAGTCCGATGGCGGAATAATTTCGACCGTCAGCTCTCCGGTCTGCTGGCCGCTGAATAGATCAATATCGCCCGGCTCGAATTCTAACTCGATTTCGTTGTCACTCTCGGACCCGGTAAATGAGTGAGACTCAGAAACTCGAGCGGTCTTTCCCGAAACAACGGCTGTCGCTCCAGTGACTGCCCGTCCGTCCTCATCGACGACCTGTATCGTCACCGATTCGTCTCGTGATACCTGAATAACCCGATCCTCGCTATCACCCGTTTCGAACGTCACCTCCGTTTGTTCGGTCGGTTGTGCATCAATTAACAACCCCAACATCAGCCCTAACGCCGCCACACCGATTACCGAAGCGATAACCAGTCGTATCGGCATCCCCTCGATTGCTCGTCTGTCGCGATAGAACCGCGTGGCTGTGCTCACGGGGAAAGCTCACCGAATAACCGTGATAGCCGGATTCGATGACTCATCGACCCAGTTCGAGTCAGACGGCGGGACAATCTCTATCTCAAGAGTCCCTGCCTCCTGTCCCGGTAACAGCGAAACATCATCACTGGAAACGGTCACATCGATTTCACCATCACCTCCGCTTCGGGCCTGCACCGCCGGCTGCACTCGCGCCGTGTTTGAGGTAATAATAACGGTTGCCTCCGGGACGGCCATCCCGTTCTCATCGATGACTTCCATCTCGAGGTGGCTGTCTGTCCCGTTTTCTATCACTAATTCATTTGCGCCCTGGGCTTCGACCGTCACCTCCGTTGGCTCGGTTGGTTCGACGTCACTCAACATTCCCAACAGCAAGGAGAAGGCCGCGATGCCGACTGCGACGGCGATTACTAACCGAATCGGTAGTCCTTCGATTGCCCGCTCATCGCCCCCAAAGTATCTCCCCACCATGGTTGATTACAACGGCTTGCCCTGTTTGACAACCGCCGCCAGCTGCTCAAAACGACTTGCGGCCGCCGATTCCGGTGCCACATCGACAATCGGTTTGCCCGCCTCTTGGGCCTGCCCGACCAGCGGGTCGAACGGAACGGTAACCACGTTCACTCCCAACGCCGACTCGACAGCCGCCGCACATGCCTCAGTCGCCTCGAGATAGCGGGTGACCGTATTGAGCGTGACACAGGCGATTGGCGTTCCGAGGTCGACGGCTAAGGCTTTCGTTCGCGCTACGTCGCCACGGGCGAGCGGGTCCGGCGTGGTCACCAAGACGACGAGATCTGCCGCATCCAGATACGTGCCAATGTCTCGCGCTAAGCCGGCTGGACAGTCGATGACCACGGTACCACACAGCCGTTCGATTTTCCTGACCGCCTCTTGAAACCGGTCGAGGTCAGCAGCCCGCGCCCCCTCGAGTTCTTGTCCACACGAGAGAATGCGCACGGAGCCGACCGTCTGGACGGCCCCAACCGGATCTGCAGTCCCGGCGAGAACGTCATGTATCCCCGGCCCGCGCTCGTGTGGGAGGTCCGCTGCAGCCAGATCACCGTCAACGACGACACCATCGAGGGAGGCCCCGAGGTTGAGCGAGACGGTCGTTTTCCCGACGCCCCCCTTTCCACCGGCAACGGCCACAATCATTCGCTCCTTCGAGAGAGAGTGGCACTCGATGGCTCCCACGCCTCGAGGGACCCCAGAATCCGGCTTCGTTCGACGGCTGCGGTCTCTTGCCCATCAGGGGCCCGTCTTGCTGACCCAACGGTAAGTGGTTCTTCTCCCACTGCAATCATTTCCGGTGTCGCAAAGCCAAGCGCCCGACGCTGGCCGGCCTCGAGTCGTCCCTCCCAACGACCGTCAGTCCACTCGGGGCGCACTGAGCCGCGAACTCGCGGTGGCCACGTCGTCTCTGTTTGGCTCTCGAGGGTGACCTGCTGTGGGGTGCCAAGCGTGTTTGTGACGGTTGCCTGGACGAGTGTTACCTCCCCGTGGCGGGCTGTTTTCGCGTCGAGTGTGATCATTACCCACGGTAGTGCCACGATCACTTATAAACTGCTTCAGCGGTCTCTGACTCCTTACCAACGGTTACTCGGTATTGACAATCTCCGGCAGCTCATCCTCGTTCATCTCGCCGTTTTCGTCATAGCAGACGAGGTCGTCACCGCTGCCCCGACAGACAGGGCCATTGCCGGTTTCAGGGGAGAGGTAGGCGATGTCCTCGAACTCGTCCTCCTGTGCAGCTTCGGAGAGTGCGTATGATTTGAACGCTGCGGCCATCAGGGAGACGGTGCTTCCGCCGTATTTGAACGCTTCACCATAGAGGTACTCACCCGCTACGCGCCCTGCTGACGGCGGTTCAGGGGCGGGGGCACTCGACTCGCCTGTGATGAGTGGGGCTCTCTCTTCAGGACTAGCTCTCTCTGCCAGTTCCCCCCGTGACGGTGCTAACCGATTTTGTAACTCATTTACGTTGTCATCCAACCCGTCTTCGTACACGTGTCTTTTCTGTGGTTTCGTCCGTTGGGCCTGTTTATAATGGGATGCTGAGACTGCCGCACGAATGCCGTGCATGAGTATCTGCCCAATTTGTGGCATCTGGAAACAGTCTGCATTGTATGCGCCGACGCCGGTCACCCCAGGGTCAACGTCCGGCCCGACCGCTGGCCAGTGTGGCGAGCAGTCTTGAAGCGTGTGAACGCCGTCAATACGGTTTCCGACGCCGTAGTTACCACCGTGGATGAACCGGAACGGAATCGAAGGCATCAGCCCCGGTGCCACAACCCCCGTCCCTGCCGTACTGTCGAGACCAACCGGCTCAACGCGTCCAACACGATGTCTGTCGTCGGTGGTGATATCGACTGGCCTCGATTCCCTTACGTAGGCGTTTGACACCGCAGACATATCGTCATCCCCAATCGCCACCGAATCCTCCGTCACCTCCATCGTCTCGCTATCGGTGTTGTAACTCGAGCGAAGTTCAAACCGGACGTATTCGGCTTTCACCTCCGCAAGCAGGACGTTTATCGAGGCAAACCAGAATTTCGTCGGGAACGGAATAATTGGCACGCCCGGTGCAGGCATGATGCTGAACGTCTGTGAGGACATCGGGACGTGGAACGCGTTGTAGTTGTGTTCTGGGCCCATATCCGACGGCCGAATCGCCTGCTCTTGGGCTCGTGTCATAGTGTCTTGTCCCATATACACCGGCGCCGTTCGAACATCGAACTCAGCCGACCGTTCATACGTCCCTCCATCCGGGAAGACATCGCTGGCATCCGGTCTCGGACGTTCTCCGTCAACCAACAGGACGTGTTTGCCATCCGTATCTGCCCCCCCGATGATGTCCCACCTCGAAGGCGTACCTATGTCCCACTCCGCAGCCTCAGTTATTTTAACCACCCGCGAAGAGACGTTTGCCGAGGAACCGACCGTTCGTTGGCCCGCCTTGTTCACCATCTCGTACTCGTCTTCGTCGGGATTGAGGGCCCGGAGGTTCCAATAGGGCGCGTCGGGCTCGTCCTCGAGTTCCTCAGGCAGCAGATACTCCGGCTCATTCCCCTCAACGTATCTAATCATCACCGTCTGCTCCTCACCCATCTGCTCGGGTAACGGCTCATCGACCGAGTCAGGGTGGACCGGCACGATTTCAAAGAGGTGTTCTTCGCCTAGATGCCTGTTTGCAACGTCCGTGGGGTCACTGTCGAGATATTCTTCCTTTTCACCGAGTAACACTGCAGCGGCGCTTCCATGATCGTATGTGTAGGCGTGTTTCGAGCGGTTCTCTAGGTACCGTTGGTAGTCGGAGGCACCGGTTGAGGCGTTGTCCCAATCGAACCCATCTAAGCCCGATTCCTGAATCTCTTCGTGTATCGCAACCGTCTCCGCGAGTCCCCACCCGTTTGCATCCGCCGACTCCTCTTGCATCCACGTATCTGCCTGCTCGTGCATCTCTATCTGTTGCTCGAGGTCCGATTCGACTTCGTCGATCAGATACACCTTGAGATAATTGATATCGTACTGCTCGCCCCACGCCGTACCGGGCGTCCACGAGAGGGTGCTATTTGGCGTTTCGTAGTACTGATGGCGATTCTCAGCAATCTGGTCGAGCTGTGTCTGATAGGCTGATGGATCGGCCGTTCCCGCAAGGAAGTCCCGCTCTTCGGCCTCGATTGTCTCATCGATTGTTTCGATGAGGTCCTCGAGTGCGTCGATTTCGGTCGCCGTCAGCCCCTCAATCTCGTCTCGGTCGGTCGCTTCGTCGTCATACACGTCTTGAGCGTTATCTGCAGCCCGTTCTGAGACATCTGCGGTGGTGTCTTCGTCGTTCTGTCCGGTGATATCTTCGAATACGGTCTCTGCAACCTCCGCAGCGGAAATCTCTGTCTCTTCCATCTCGCTTGGCCCGCTCGAGTCGACGTTGTCAAGGAAGTCGTCGGCTTCATCGGATCCGCCGAACTCGCCAGCGTCTTCGGCCTCCTCGACTTGGTCTTCGATGTTGTCAGTAAGTGGCTCTCCGTCCTCATTGAAGTCATCCGGATATGCTGGCAGATGCCAGTTCTCCCAGTCTCTCATCGGTTCGGACGAGTCGGCTCCATCCAAATCTGCCGTATCTGCTAACTCTGCGGTCGTTTCTGAAGTGCCGTCGGGAATCGACTGCATGTGCATATCACAAGCGAACCCACTCGGGTAGAACATCATCAGATGGTCGAGAATGAATGTCAACAGCCCTCCAATAATTCCCTGTGCCAGTTGATTCTGGCTTACTTGCGGCGTTGGTGCAAACGAACTTCCAGCACCAGCCCCGGTCCCGGTCCCCAGTCCCTGGCCGAATATATTGCCCAAATACTCGTGCATCATACACGACTCTATCTCGTGATTGACTCGCGCTGCACGCGGCTCTGGGCTCCCAAAGACATCCTCCTGAACGTCGTACAACACCTGATTCGTCCACCACTCTAGCTCCCGCGAGTCGATGATGTAGGGATACACGCCAGGATCGATTCCGCCACCAACAAACCACTCTACCTGTGCTTTCAACATCCCAAAGCCGAGCATCCGAAGCGACACCTCGCGGCTGTGTGCGCTCTCAATTCTGTCTTCGTACTCGAGGACTTGCCGGTGCATCACCGTCACGTCTGAAACAACCTCGGCTTCACCGGTCGTCGTTCGCGTTTGACGAAGCACGCCAAAGCGTGAGTCCGCCTCGACTTCGATATCTGATACGCTCACCGACGCTACATCCAGCTGGGCCTCACCGGCGTCGAGATCCGCATCGTCCGGATCCGCTTCCGTGACCTCGAGATCCACCCGATCGATCGCCGCTTCGATCTCGCTTTGTGACGTCCCAACCGACGGCAGGTCAATATTGATATCGATACCGTCGATGCCGAACCCTCCTTGTTCGAACGCCTGCTGGAGATTGAAATAAATTAACAACCGAATATACTGGTGCCAGATGTGGTCTTTTGAATTCTGAAACTCTCCACCATCTCCGCTCGCCTGCAGTGCGTCTCCGAACTCGTTGTCCGCCGGCTCAGTGACCGGATTTTGTCCGGCTTCATGAAGCGCCTGCTCGACTGCCACATTGACTGTCTCGTTTATCATCCGGTCGATCTGCTCGTCGGTGAGCTGACTCGAGCGATCAACCTGCGGTTCGCCCCGACTCTGGATAGCTACGATACTCACGAGGCTCATGACGAGCAACAGCACTGCAATAATTCCAAACGGCACCCGTGCTCGATCGCTGCCGGCAATCGAGATGGCTGGTTTCTTAGCCATCTGCCTCTCCTATTGATGGCATTGCTGGCGGGTTGTTGTCTTGTCTGCCAGCGCCGGTCTGCCATCGGTCGTTCATTTCGCTTGCCCCTACTACTGCGCTTCTCTCGACTTAAATTGATACAGCGCTATCTGTCGCTGCTGTCTCGATTTATATACAAACAACGGGCTACCATCGGTGATGGAATTTGAGTCGCCGATGGACGCGATTATCACGTTTATCGGCGTTTCGATCGTGAGTATCGCAATTCTCGGCGTCGTCCTTAGCTTTCCCGTCACTCCGCCGCCGGATGCGAACGCGGCGGCAAACACAATCGATAGCACGGCGACGAGCAACGACCGAGCCCTCACAACCTACGACCACGACGGCGAGCAGTACTGGATGGACACCCAACAGATTGGCTTGAAAAACGACGGCGGTGAACGACACGCATCGATTGCGTTCGGCGAAATCACTCCCGTTTCACACACCGAAGCAGCCACCGACTCCGACAACGAAAAACTGCTTCGCGTGACTCACAGCGGGCAGTGGGACGCAGCGTTTTCCGACGAAGCCGACTTTTTAGATGCCACACACGAGGCTCGAGCGGACGCCATAGACCAACAGGGTCAGTGGCAGCCAGCAAGCGGCGAACTCACCGTCCGAAAGCTGACCGTCGACAACCAAACTGTCACGCTCGTCGCGGCCTAATCCGTTATGACTCTCTCAGGCACACCCGGATGCAACCGGGCACAGAACGAACCACTCGCCGTCCTCATCGCCGTCTCGCTTTTTATCGGCGGGCTCTTGCTTTTTGCTGGCTATCATCAGGGGGTCGTCGCCATCGAATCTGACCCGGCTGTTGGAGAGCCCACACTGGACCGTGTCTACGCTGACCTCACTGACGATGACCAGTACGACCTCGAGAACGATTTCGAGGCAAACATCTCCCAGGAGGCCCTGCCAAACGGCTATTTTGTGACCGTCACCCTTACCTCAATTTCGACTGAAAGCGGCCAACGAGAGCAATTAGAGCAAGCGTTCTTTTCACCTGAGGGCGCGCCACTCACCGACACCGACGAACGGGCCGACCTAGTACAGCGACTCGAGGCCGACGAAACGGCCGGTAGTGCAAGCCGCCCGATTATGATTCGAGATGGCGATGACGACCGTGGTGCTCGACTGCACGTTTCCTTCTGGCGTGACTAGGATTCAAACTGCACGCCACTTTTTCACTAGACAATCGTGTATGATTTTATATACGGGAGTGGGGCTACTGAGGCCATGCCTGATAAGCAACCGAGACGCACTATCAGCACTGACCGCTTTCGCACAGACGACCGTGCAATCGAAGGGCTCCCGGTTCGACTGGTGATCGCCCTCGTCGTCGGTGTCGCCGCACTTGGGGTCATGATGACGATTCTGGGCGATGTTGGCGATATCGGAACGAACGACGTTACCTACGAGGCCGATGATTTCGATGACGATGAACTGACGGTGTATCTCTCACCAACCCAAAGTGGCTCTACTGAACACGTCGATGAGACCATAACAATCGTCGACGATGCCGGGCAACCCGTTCCCGGCGGGCAAGTCGTCCTCACTGCCGGAGAAAATGCCCAACTTTCCGAACCGATGTCATTTGAGATCGACGACGACGGACAAGCCACCATCGACACGGACAACGATGATGCCAACCTCCGAATGCCTCGAGACTACTCCACGGGAACACTGAACGTCGAAATCCTCCCACCAAGTGGCTCCGAACTCGAGGACTCGAGTTCGAATCAACCGATTAACGTCGTTCGAGGGAGCCCACCGTAACCTCCCTGACTGTCGAACTCTCTCCCTTATCGCCCGCTAGTGGTCGATGACACCGTTTACAGTCACTATCGACCTCGAGTGGTGTTTTGTTTTATATAGCTATACGCGACTATCGTGAGATATGACCGCTCGATTTTCCACGCCGTTGGGACGTTTGCCCCAGATCCCGTTCGTCATTGCGTCCTCTCGAGAGGGACGTCGTCCCACTTCATCTCGAGTGTATCCACTCACAACTGCCTCCGCTCACCAGTCACCAGCCACTACCACCACCTTGCCTCGAAACAACCCACCAGCCTGCTAACCATGTCATTTGTTATCGGCCGAGGCGGCGACCTCGAGGACGGGCCGGTCGGACGACTCGGCGTCTACCGGGCGCTTGACGGGAGTGAAGGCGCACCGATTCATATGGATATCAACGGTCCCCACGCCATGCTCATTGTCGGCAAGCGTGGCTACGGAAAGTCCTATACGCTCGGTGTGGTCGCCGAAGTACTCTCACGGTTCGAGGGCGTCGCCCCCATTATTATTGATCCGATGAACGTCTTTCACACACTCGCTGACTCCTCGAGTGGCGACCCCGTCCCGACGACAGTAATCGACGACCCAGTTATTGTCCCAACCGCACTCGATCCCCGGTCGTGGTGTGCGCTGCTTGATCTCTCCCCTGAGAGTGCCGCCGGCTCGTTGGTTTGGCAGGCCGCCGAAGCCGAAGCGTCACTCGAGACGATGATCGAGCATGTCGAGGCAACGGAAGCGCCTCCAATGGACAAACGCTCGGCGATAAACCATCTCTCACTCGCTGACTCGTGGGGCATCTTTGCTGTTGATGGCCTCACCGCTGCCGACCTCTGTGCACCAGAGATTTCGGTACTAAACGTCTCCGGCCTCGAGTCCGCACCGATGAACGCCGTCGCTCGCGGCGTCGCTGAAACGCTCTATCGGGCGCGGATCAACGACACAACGAACCGGCTGCCCTGGCTGTTGATCGATGAAGCCCATACGTTCTTCAACGGCCTCGCCGCTCCTGCCCTCGAGACGGTTCTCACTCGGGGTCGTGCTCCGGGTGTGAGTCTCGTGTTAGCGACCCAGCGGCCAAGCGCCGTCTCCGAGACGGCAATCTCCCAGTCTGATCTGCTCATCTCGCATCGACTTACCTCCTATGACGATATAGAAGCACTCAGGAAAGTCCAGCCGACGTACATGGACACCTCGATCGACGAGCGCATGCCGACGAGCCCCGGTGAGGTCGTCGTCATCGACGATGCAACCGAAACCGTCCACTCGGTGCAGATTCGTCGTCGTGACACCCCACACGGCGGTGATAGTCCCCGTGCGACTGAGCTACAGACGCGAACGTGAACAAGCGCGAACGCGAGCCCCGATCATATGTTTAAATACGATCAGGCAAGACCTCGGGCATGAGTACCCTCGAACAGTTCGAACAACGCCTGTCAGCGGTCGAACGAACCGTCGTCGACGGCGACCACGATGTCCCAGAACTCAGCGATATCGAAGCACTCAGACAAACGGTCGACACACTCGCCGACCAGGTCGAAACGATCGACAACCGGTTGCTCACCGTTGAATCCGGGCTCGAGGCCCTCGAGGGCTACGTTGGCAATATCCAGTCGGTCAACCAATCGGTCGAACGTCAAGCCGATATTGCCATCGTCTCCGCCGGTCGCGTCGAAAACCGTCTCAACAAGATCGAACAGGAAGTCAGCGCAGCGACGATTAGGAACCTCGCCCAACGCATCGTCGAACTGGAGACGGAACTCGAGGCAGTCGCTGACGAGCTGGCAGCACAAGGGGATGAGACGGATGGATTCGACGAATTTGTGTTTGATACGCCAAGCGGCGCGTGTCCCATTGACACTGAGGTTGACTCCACTGAAACCGACGGTTCTGGGACTGTACCCGATACACCGACCCACTCCCACGAGGAGTCGCCCGTCGATGTGTCATAAGACCGTTTGCGTCTGTGCGGTGGCAGTGAGGTGAGTGTACAACGCCAGTCCTCACGGTGCCACCTGGTTCACCCCTCTGGATGGCCGCTTCTGACCAACATTGAGAGACAACCATGATCCGATATCTGCTTGCTGTTTTGTTCACTGTCGCGCTCGTTGGACTGACACTCCAAGGGCTGACACACGTCTCCCCCGAACAGAGCGACCGGCAAGTCCAGGGCGAACTAACGAAAATCGACGAAGCTGCCACCTCGCTGCTACAAGAGGAACCCCAGCCACACTCGAACGCCCCTGGTGCCCGCCGTTATGTCACGCTGTCACTCCCACAGGAATCGATGACGACCACACAGGCTGGTGAGATACGACTGCACGTCTCGTATGATGCCGAAAACAACCCACAATCTGCAACGGCTATCGAATACGCCGCCGATGGCCAGCATCTCGGGCAACAAACGATCGAAGCCCCACTCCAACGCCCGGCCGATCCCGCCGAAACGGATGCCTATAGCCTCGATGATCTCCCCACTACCTTCACCGATGACCTCTCAGATAACTCTAAAACGGCACTCGAGGACAACCTCACGGCCATTGCCGAGACGGTGAGACGAACCTACACTGTCGAAACCGTCACCGACCGCGAGTATCTGATCCTCTCTTCGGACGCTACTCACGCGATCGATGCCCAACCGGCTGGCAGCACCTCACTATCGACGCCAACCGCCGCCGAAACCCAGCAGTGGGCGTTCGAATCGGTTGGGGAGGACACCTATCAGATACGACCTGCCAACCACGGCAATCGCTGTCTCGACCTCGCGGCTGGAACCGGTGTTCGCGCCGCCTCCTGTGATGGCTCTGACTCCCAACAGTGGGAGGCCGTCCATCACAACTCGAGTACATATCACTTGGTAAACGGCCAAAACGGCCTGGCTCTCACCGACGATGCTGGCGGCCTTTCGCTTGCCCCGCCAGATGACGGGTCCGCTCAACAGTGGACGCTCAGACCTGCTGCTGCTGAAACACAGGTGCAAGAACAGCTTACTGACTCGTTATCCGATGACTCTGTGGCGGCGGTTGATGATGCCGCGCTTGTATCACTCACCAGCCATCTTGCCGATGACGTTTCACTGGACGAACACACCATTACAGTCCCACCGGAAGATGACCTGCCACTGGTCCTCTGGTTGGCGCGTGATGCGAACGATAATACGGTTGTCTATCTCGAGACGGTTAGCTCGTTTGAGGGACACTACGATTAACCTGGTATTCCACCGCGTGCGGAAAGCCCCGCTATCGCTTCTCCTCACGAGAGCGCTTCGCAGCGGTGTTTGAATTTAAATGAGGATACGAACAACCACTGGTGATGAAACAGAGTATCAGCCGTCGTACGTTGACGGCGGCCGGCGGCGGGGCACTCCTCTCTGCAATCGGTATGAGCGCGCTCACCAGCGGTGAGTCGAATTCGGATTCGGACGCAACCACTTCAGATGAGCAGCCCCTTTCCTCTCGTGAGCCCGACCAGTCAGCAGACGAAGACGCAGCATCTGAACCTGAATCTGACGCCGTCTCAGAAACCGCCCTCACGACCATCGTCGAACCTGACGAATCGGAGATTGAAGCACTCGTAGCGAAAGTCGAATCCGGGGAACTCCCACAGGCGGAAGTCGAAGACGCCGCAATGGAACTCATCGAGGAGACAAAGACCACGTTCGAAACGACTGTCGACGACCACGACACCCTCGAGATTGAAGCACGCGCTGAGGAACTCGAAGAGGCTGGCATGTATCTCATCGATGGCAGTGAACGGGCACTCCTCGAGTTGCTGTATGAGGACAAAGTGACGGTCCTCGCCCCGGCTCAATTTTATGACCAACTGCTCGAGTCTGCGGCGGCGGCAGGGCAGCAGCCGCAGCAACCACCACAACAGCAGCAACCACAGCAGCCACCACCACAACAGCAACCAGAACAACCACCTCAGCAGCAACCGCCCTAACAGCAACCACTCCAGATACACTCGAGTCCGACTAGCACTCCATCACCAGGTTTCGATGGTGATTTCGACGTGGTTGTACTCGTGGTCTTCTAGCTCGGCTCGTTCTTCGTCGGTAATTTCGTTGTCTATCGCTTCTAACAGCAACGACTCGAGTTGCTCGTTGAGGATGTTGACGTTCGTTCCCGTTGCTCTGTTGAACTCCTCATCAACGATATCTCTGGCCCCGGCGTTCACCGTTTGATCGTACAACACGTTCGTTTTGTGTTTGTATCGGTACTCGAGGCGCTCCCGATTGCGCCCGGCGTTTTCGAGCTCCCGCTGTGTTCCATCAGGTGGGTAAAACATCTCGACAACGTAGTCGACAATCTCGGCTTCTTTATCCGCTGCTGTGAGCTGTTCGTCACTTTCGTTTGCCACACCGTACGGAACGGGATACTGGATCGTCGTACTGCTCACATCTGCATCCGGTGGTGGTGGATCACCAACTGTCATCCCTCCCTCGAGGTGGTCTGGAACCAACAGCCACTGAGAATGAATGTACGCCTCAGTCTCAGACTGGGTGAGGAAATTCAGGAGCTTCGCTTCGATTCGCTCGGGGAGGGTCGTTGTGAGGAGTGGCTCGTCATCGATTGCAATCGACTCGACCGTTCCAACCATCAGGAGGTGGAGATAGTTTCCGGATGCCTGTTGGTTCCATGGCGGTTCGTCAGCGTAGAGATTGTACTCCTCGTAATCAACGGTGACGATTGTTCGATCGAGTTCTTGGCCAAGTTGTTGGGCTTCGAACTGATCGTGTTCGTCTTCGGCTTCGGCTTCCTCCTCGGTAAGAAACACCGCCAGTAGCATGATACTGGCACTGATGATAACGAGTGCGAGCAGCACGTCAATTGTGACACTGATTGCGCGGTTTCCTGACTCGCCTCTGTGTGCCACTCTCGGCATCTCGCCAGTAGTAGTTCCATACCGCTATTTAAATACTGACACCGGTTTCGGTATACAAATCGCTCTCACTGTAGACGTTCGTCTGGAGACGCGCCCGTCGCTACTGTAAGGCTTTGAGTTCGGTGACGGTTGCACTGATCGTTAGCCGCGAAACGTCGGCGACGTCTGCAAAATCAGTCTGTGATAATTTCCACTCTTTCTCGTCGTTGATCATGGCCATATACAGACAGGCTGCTGCAACACCACTCGGGTTTTTGCCACCAATAAGTGACCGCTCTTTGAGCCGTTCGACCAAGTTACTAGCCTGTTTTTCAATTCGCACCTCGAGATTTAACTCGGAGGCATATCGGGGCAGATACTCCGTTGGATTAATTGGGCCGACCGGCAATCCGAGATGTTTGTTCAGTGCACTGTAAGCCACGTTGAGTTCATCGTCGTCTGCACGAGCGACATGGACGATTTCTCCGCGTGTTCGTGGAATTGATTGGACACGACAGGTTGCGTATACTGCAGCGGCGGCAAAGCCCTCGAGTGACCGGCCGCTCAGTAGGCCTTCAGATTGGGCGGATTTAAACAGACTACAGGATTGTGAGCGGACTGATTTTGAGAGCGATAACGATGAGATAATTCGACGGATTTCGATAAACGCATACACACGGTTATACTCCCTTTTTGAGGATATTTTGGACATGTTGTCTTGGCGTCGCATTCGAGACAGTGCTCGCCGTCGTTTTGTTGAACCCGTGCGCTCCGACCGGTATCCCATCTGCGTCGATAAGCCTTTGTCGTGGCGTGTCACGGTGATTGGTGCACCGTTTTGGCGTTTCGTTGCCTGTTCAGATTGCTTCCCCCAGTTTGGACGTCGGTCAAGTATCTGCTCCTCGAGAACCAATCCACATTTTGTACAGACAAGTTCTTGGCCGTCAGACCGAGCCTGCTTTTGGCAGTCGTGCTCGGTTGTTACTTCGCTTCCGGTACGGCCATCTTGTCTAATTGCGTGACCTGACATTGTGCTTTTCCACCCGCTGCAGCACCTATTCTTAGGTTGGCACCGAGCATATATTAATGACATACACTGACGTATAACTCTTTATGTAAATAATATTTACAAATTTCACAGTTAATATTTTTCTGGACTATATCTAGTCCTATTTCTCCATTTACATTCACAAACCATCATTTTCATCCGAAATACATTGTCTGCGTCTTAGTGTGTCGGTCTCTGTGGATGTGGCTGCTAGCTTCCCACCGCACCGTGTCCCTAAGTTTCTCGAAAACAAGGTTTATGAGAAGTCGTTGTGATTTGGAGAATATGCCCGCTATTTCGGTCGATTCACTCTCCAAACAGTATGGGTCGACGCTCGCACTCGATTCGCTCTCCTTCGAGGTTGCGGAGGGGGAGGTCTTTGGATTTTTAGGTCCAAACGGTGCGGGCAAATCAACGACAATCAACACCATGCTCGATTTCGCTCGGCCAACGGCTGGCTCGGTCTCGGTCCTTGGCTTCGACGCCCAAGAAGAGAGCCGCGAAATCAAAAAACGTATTGGCGTCCTTCCGGAAGGTGTCGAAACCTACGACCGACTCACCGCCCGTCAACACCTCGAGTTTGCCATCAACTCGAAAGGAACGGACGACCGCCCTGAGGAACTCTTAGAGCGCGTTGGGCTCGCTGACGCCATCGATAAAAAGGCCGGCGGCTACTCGAAAGGAATGGCCCAGCGGCTGATGCTTGCGATGGCGCTCGTTGGCGACCCCGACTTGCTTATTCTCGATGAGCCATCGACGGGACTCGACCCAAACGGAGCCCGTGAGATGCGGGAACTCGTGCGCAAAGAAAACGAACGCGGCGCGACCGTTTTCTTCTCGAGTCACATCCTCGAACAGGTTGAGGCTGTCTGTGACCGCGTCGGCATCCTCCGGGACGGCGAGATGGTCGCCATCGACACCCCCGACGGCCTGCGCGAATCGGTCGGCGGTGGAACGACACTGCAGGTCACGGTTGATCGTCTCGGGGAGAGCGCACTCGAGGCGGTTCGGGCACTCTCTTCGGTCGAGTCGCTTTCGACGGAGTCAGCTGCGAACCCGATTTTGGTTATCAACTGCTCGGGGTCGAAGACCGCAGTTTTGAGCGCACTTGAAGACGAAGGCCTTGAGGTGCTTGATTTCGAGACGAAAGAAGCCTCCCTTGATGATGTGTTCCGTTCGTACACGACCGAACAGGAGGTGAAAGCATGAGCACCACAACAGCGGGTGGATCTGCCTCGAGCGCCTTCGATATCAATCCCGATAGCGTCAAAGCGATCGCTCGAAAAGACTTCCAGGATGCCGTCCGCTCGTGGCTATTCTGGGGTCTGAGCCTGTTCTTTTTTACGTTGATGGTGGTGATGGCCGGCGTTCTTGGCTGGCTTGGTGAGGAGTTTACCGGCGAGGTGTTTGTCCTTCTCAGCAGTGAGTTAACCCGTCTGATTATTCCGTTAATTGCGATAATTCTAGGCTGGCGATCGATCGCTGGCGAACGCGAAACAGGGAGCATTAAAATTCTGCTCTCGCTGCCCCACTCCCGGGCTGACGCCGTTCTCGGGAAGCTTATTGGTCGGTCTGCAGTGCTCTCGCTGTCGCTCCTTGCTGGCTTTGGCCTTGCCGGGATCGTCGTCGTTGCCCTCGGTTTCATCCAGTTTGGGTTAGGTGATGTTAGTGGCTTCCTCGGGGACTACATCGGGCTCCTTGCCATCTCAATCGTCTACGGCATTGCCTATACGGCGCTTGCGGTGACCGTCTCTGCACTCGCACGGTCAACGACACTCGCCGCCGCCGGTGCGTTTGGCATTTTCGTCCTCTTTTACGTTATTTGGAACGCCCTCGAGGGAGTGTTTAATCTCCTTATCGGGCGTGGCACAATCTCGAGTGTCGAGTACACCATCGAGCTCGACGGCCAGGAGTTCGCCGCCGAGCGACTGCCCGACTGGGCGCTGTTTATTCTCCAACTCGACCCCGGCAACGCCTACGGCAATACGCTCTCGATGGTTACCAGCGTTAGCGTGTTCGAAATCGGTGTCGAACTCGAGGAGGCAGCCTTCGAAGGCGGCATGCCGTTTTTCCTCCAAGACTGGTTTTCGGTGCTTATTCTGTTGTTTTGGATTACGGTTCCGATTGCGTTCGCGATCTACCAGTTCGACCAGGTCGACCTGTAGGTTCGTCTCGCCAGCAGGCCACTGTTTTAGGACGATCCGCTGCCTACTGATAGGTAACCGTGACCGATGCGATTCTCTACGGCGGGAAAGGCGGCGTCGGGAAGACGACCTGTGCGGCGGCCACCGGGTATGCCCTTGCCAATGCTGGTATCAAAACGCTCGTCGTCTCCACCGATCCCGCCCATTCGCTTTCCGATGCCCTCGAAACGCAACTTACCGCAGAACCCACTGCCCTTAGGGAGAACCTCTTTGCACTCGAGGTCGACCCCGATACGCAGGCCGAGCGCTATGAGCAGTTGGGGACGGCCCTTGCAGCTGACCTCCGAAGCGCCGGTATCAGCTTGGCTGATGCGGAAGTCAAGGAGCTGTTCGCCTCGGGGACGCCGGCCGGCGGTGACGAACTCGCTGCCCTCGACTTACTCGTCGAGTACGTCGATTCCGGCGACTGGGAGACTGTCGTCTTTGATACCGCACCAACTGGCCATACGCTTCGCTTACTCGAGTTACCCGACGTGATGGGCGTCGCCCTTCGGACGCTGCGGTCGCTTCAGGGGCAAGTAAAGCGTATCGGTGACTCCGCCAAACGGATGATGTTCGGGCCGATGTACCGCTCGAGTCGGGATGAGGGGTTTTCTGACTTACAGGGGCGGATGGAACGGGCACGGGAGCTGTTGACCGAGCCCGTGATCACGGAGTTCCGTGTCGTGACGATTCCCGAAACGATGGCGATCGCCGAATCCGAGCGGTTGGTCGCCCAACTTCGCACGTCGGGCATTCCGGTCGAAACGATCGTTATCAACCGCGTCCTCGAATCCGTTCCCCACGAGGACTGTCCACGGTGTAGCCGTCAGCTTCGGCGGCACGCCGACCGTGTTCGAGAGATTGAGGGGGCGTTCCCCGACCTCGGGGTGATTACCGTGCCGGAGGCCGATGGCGAAGTCCACGGCCTCGAGACGCTTTCGGCTGTTGCCGAGCGATTCTCTGTTTGAGTGGTCGAACGTCCCCTAACCGACCCGAGAGGCTATCGCTCCCTGAGATAGGCCTGTGTCAACGCCCCGAGTTCCGACCGGAACGCAGCCATCTCGACACCATCTAACTGATGATGATACTCCCGACAAATCGACTCGAGGACGCGGTCGAAAAGCGTCTCGGTTGTTACCGGTTTCCTGGCGGCCTCGAGGGTTGTGGCGACCGTATTAAACCGGGCGGTTGTGGCATACTCGCGTGCTAACGCCTCAGCTGGGGCCTCAACCGGTTTGGCTCCTGTCCGGTCCTGACATTCTGGGTGGCACAACTGTGCGCGGTCGCCGGTCTTATTTCGAATAATGATTCCCTCTGCAGGGCCGTCGTACCACGCCGAATCGGGGATTGAGTACGTACCGGGGTCGAAATCCCGCGGGCGGACCTCCCGATCGACAACGGGCACCGACTCGAGGCCGAGGTGGTCGAAAATCCCCACCGTGGCGTCCGGCGGTCGGAACGTTTCCGTTTCGGCTGACCAGACATCGAAGCCGAGAAACGAGGGCATACGCTCCCAGTCGTACTCGATTGTGTGTCGGTGGGTTGCCTCGCCAAAGAAGACGACTGACTCGACATCCGCCACGGCCCTTCGGAGCGCGTCCCGGTCGAGGTGTTCTCGAACGTAGCGGACGGCATGTTGGTATGAGTCCGGAATCGAATCCGCGTCGGCATACACACGGGTTCGGTCACCAAACCGGATTAGTCCGGACTCCTGTAGCTGAAACCGGAGCGGTGCACCGTCGATTTTTTCGAGAAGCCACAGATGTCCGGTAGCCAACAGCGTCTCGGGGGCGTTCTCGAGGGGTGGGATTGCGGGGTATTGTTTCATTGGTGACCGAACTGTCTACGGATGGCTGTTGTCACGAGTGGGATTAGGTGTTGGCCTCGAGGCCGCTGACGCTTTTTTCATCTCGATCACACCTGGATTTGAGAGTCGTTGGGTACCTGGCACTATCGTCTGCTCACGAATACCGTTATTATTATAGGCTCTCGAATTAATAACTTAGGTGGAGTCTGTGACGCTACTGGACACATTGCAATCATCGAGTCCGCCGATTACGTAGCGCACACCGCGACGCTGGGACAGTTTCGCGCGAGTCCCTGGGGGCTGCCCACTCCAGGGATGACTGACTCCCTCTGACATACATTGCGTCCGGTTGGCCACCAATCCGGCTGACCGGATACGCATATCTGACGAACAGCCGGCCCCCTTTTATCACTAAGCCAGCCGACTGACACCTATGAGTACGTTCGTTGTTATCGGCGGTGACGCCGCCGGGATGTCCGCAGCCAGCAAAGCCAAACGCGACGACCCCGACCTCGAGGTCGTCGTCTTCGAAAAGGGTGAGTGGGTCTCTTACGGTGCGTGTGGACTGCCCTATTATATCAAAGGCGAAATTCAGTCACTCGAGGATCTCGTCTCCGTGACGCCCGAAGAGTTCCGCGATGAGCGAGATATTGACCTGCGAACGGGTCACGAAGTGGTCGAAATCGATCCCGAGGAGCGAACTGTCACCGCCCGTTCGGAGACAGAGAGAACGATGACACAGGCTTACGACCACCTGCTGATTGCGACTGGGGCCGCCGCGACGACACCACCAATCGACGGACTCGACCGGGAGGGCGTCTACACGCTCGGTTCGATGACCGACGGAAAGGAACTGCGGGAGTACGTCGCCAGAGCACGATCCGAGGAGGACCTCCAACAGCTCGCCAGCGGTCCAGCCTGCCAGTATCTCGAGCACTGCCGCGGGCCGATTGGGGTCGTCGGCGGCGGCTATATCGGCGTCGAAATGGCTGAGGCGCTTTCGGCAAACGACTTCGAGGTCCACCTCTTCCAGCGAGGGGATCGTATTCTCAAAGGCTTTAGTGAACCCACGAGCGAGGCCGTTGCCGACCACCTCGCCGACCAGGACGTCTCGGTGTCTCTCGAGGCCGAGGTTCAGGAACTCGCCGGCGGCGAGGCAGTTGAGGCGGTCGTGACAAGCGACGACCGGATTCCAGTCGAGATGGTGCTCGTGGGCACGGGCGTTCGCCCACGGACGGCACTCGCCGAGGATGCCGGAATCGAACTTGGGGAGACGGGGGCGATTGCGACTGACCGCTATAGCGAGACAAGCGAACCGGATGTCTATGCCGCCGGCGACTGTGCGGAGGCCGAACACGTCGTCACCGGTGAGTCGGCGTTCGTTCCGATAGCACTGACGGCTAACCGCCGCGGGCGGGCCATCGGCCGGACGGTTGCCGATCAGCCGACCGAAGGCGGCGGCATTGCGGGGACGGCTGCCGTCAAAGCCTTCGAAATCGAGGCCGTCCGGACCGGGATCATCGACCACGAGGCGGCCCGAAACGCCGGCTTCGACCCAGTCACAAACGCGATCAAATCGAAGTCTCGAGCCGGCTACTATCCTGAAGGCGGCACCGTTACGGTCACGCTCACTGCCGACCGCGACTCCGGGCGCGTCCTCGGTGGCTGTCTTGTCTCCGAGTACGGCGAAGGCGCGGTGTACCGAAGCCATGCGCTCGTCGGCGCGGTCACCGAGGGCGTCACCGTCGGAGAACTCTCGAACTACGACTTGGCCTATGCGCCACCGTTCAATACGACGTGGGACCCGGTGTTGACGGCGGCGAAAGTCCTCGAGGGGAAGCTATAATATCGGCAGGAAGGCGCTTTTGAGCGTCTAAAGGTTTCGACCGAGTACGGACTCTTCGGCTGTGGTGAACACGATGAGTGCCGTAATCTCGTCTTCGATATCGAAAAAGTCGTGTTCGACACCCTGCTCGACGTAGACGACATCACCCTTTTTGATTGGGAACCGCTCGCTCCCAACGTGGGCCATTCCGGACCCCGAGAGGATGACGTACAGCTCATCGGTTTTGTGTGGGATTTTGGGTTCGGGGTTGGGATACCGAGCGAGTTCAACGCTCATCGACTCCTCGCTTAGCACCTCCAAATAGTGGGTGTCTTCCTCGAGTTCGGCCAGCAGTTCGGCCGTCGAAGCGTGGCTCATATCCACTCGATACCAGCCCCGTCTTCGAGAAGACTTCGGTTTCTCATCATCTCGAGTACCCTCGCCGCTGGCTGTCGAACGCCGCCGACTGCTGGCTCCTCGATGTCACTCAGATACGTTCCGGTTCACGTGGGCTTATGAGCCTCACGGGAGTGGATTAATAGGCAATGACAACTGCGGCAATCGTCATCCTCGCCGGGACGGAATCGCACGCTGACCTCGGTCGACTCGTCAACGGACTCCAGACCGCCCAGGAGTTCGCCGACAACGACGATTCGTTCGAACTCATCTTCGATGGCGCAGCGACCCAGTGGATTCCGGAACTCGAGGACGAGGACCACGACTATCACGACCTGTATCAGAGCGTCAATGAACACATCGGCGTCTGTAACTACTGTGCAAACGCCTTCGGCGTCGCTGAGGACGTGTCAGCAGCCGGTATCGAAACGCTCGACCAGTATGAGGGCCACCCGAGCATCCGATCGCTGGTTGACGATGGGGCTGAGATCATCACTTTCTAAGCTGTTTGGCCGAAGAGGGATACCGCCCGCGCCTCTTTCTCACCTATGGACCGCAACGAAATTCGCCGTGCGTGGGACGCTATTGGCGAAACGTACGCCGACCGCCGGGACCCCTCGGAATCGGACGCCGACCTCATCGAGACGTTACTCGAGGTGTGCCCACCGGAGCCGGTCGTCCTCGATATCGGTTGTGGCGATGGGGCGCGCACACTTGCGAACCTGCCAGCGGGAGCTATCGGACTGGACTTCTCCCGGCGGAGCCTCGAGTTAGCCGCCGACACCGTTCCCGGCGCTCGGTTGGTCCAGGGTGAGATGAGCCAGTTGCCGGTCGCCGACCGCTCTGTGGATGCGATCACCGCCTATTACGCCGTTTTTCACGTGCCTCGAGCGGAGCAGCCGGCGGTGTATCGGGAGTTTGCGCGCGTGCTCGCTCCTGGTGGACGGCTCCTGATGACGCTTCCAAGCGGCCGATTCCAGACTGTCCGTCGCGGTTGGATGGGTGGTCGGATGTTCTTTTCAGCGCCGGGACGGGAGCGGACACTCGAGCAATTGCAGGCGGCTGGCTTTACTGACCTTCGAACCGAGGCCGTTGGGGACCCGCTTGGGAGTACGAGCGAGTTCGTCTTTGGGACGAGACGTGAGTGATTTTGGAACGGGCTGAGTAATTACGGCTCTCGCTCGGCCTCGAGTTCGCGCAACAGCTGTTCGGCAACCGTCGTTGTTACGTAATAGGTGTGTTTCTTGTGGGTCTCAGCTTTCGGCTTCAGTTTGCGCTCGCTGCCTTTGATCGTGCTGCCGTCGTACACGGTGAGGAGGCCAACCCGGCGAAGCGCCCGATAGCAATGGCGGACGTACTCGAACTCCATCTCCAATTCGTTGGCAGCCATCCGCGGATAATCGGGGCCGCCACGAGCGAGGCGACGGGCAATCACCTCGCCGTCAGGAAGGTGTCGGAGCACGTTCAGCTTCCCCTCGCGTTCGCCGAGAAATCGGAGTACGTGGTCGCCCTGCCGGGAAAGTCGATAGTACGTATGATGCTGGCGCACCTCCTCGGCCTGTTTGGCCTTCACATTGCGCTGTTTGACCGTTCCCGACTCGACACGCTCTACGATACCGGCGGTCTCCATCCCCTGGCACAACTCCTCGACGTGTTTTCGCTTTGCGTCGAGATGGCCAGCCATCGAGCGCGGATAGTTGCCCCCGACGGAACTGAGGTGGTAACAGATCAGATAGGCGACCGGATCGGCCGGCAGCGGTGCAAGTTGGCCGACGATCTGGCGCTTGCGTTCTAGCTCCGCCTCCAACTCTTTGGCCCGCTCGTATCGCGTCTGGGCGTTTTCCGGTGCCTCTTCCTCAAGATTGAGCGTTACTCCAATGGTCTCACCGTGGGGTGTCTCGAGGCTGACCTCGAGTTCGCCATCCTCCCAGTGGTCTCCGGACTGGGTTCGCGCGTGCTCGAGGGCCTGCTCAACGGCCGTTATCCGAGTAAAAATGGTGTCCGCTTCCAGTCGAAGCCGGTCGATTGTGGCCTGAGACACCATTGACTCCCCTTTCGTCGCAAGCGAATTGATTCTGTCGCCGTTCGATGGTGTTACTGGGATCGAAGGGGAAAATTTATCCCGACAACCTATCGATATTAGCACTGATGATTTCAGACGTTATTGCTGCACTTCGCCAACCGGCGTACACCGGTGACAACCGCTGTGAACCCTGTACGGTGCTCAACGTTGCTATTGCGCTCGTACTCAGTGTGGTCCTTTCGCGGAAATCCAGACGATTGGGGGCAGTCGCGTTCGGTGTGTCAACACTTATTATCTATCTCCGGGACTACCTCGTGCCTGGAACGCCATCGCTCACAAAACAGCATCTGCCGGCGTCGGTCCTTCGCTGGTTCGGCAAAGAGCCGGAACCGGACGTTGCCAACGGGTTCGGTGGCAGCGCTGTCACCCAGTCTGAACCGTCCCACCCAGCCACGACCACGGACGCCGAGACGGACAGTTTAGAGATCACCCCTGAACAGTATCTCACAGAGCGAACAATCGTCGAACCCTGCGAGGAAATCGATGACCTCTGTCTCACCGCCGCGTTCGAAACGGCGTGGGCCAACGAAATCGACGCGATCGACCTCGAGGCGATTACCGCCGAGGATGCAGCAGCCGTCTTCGGTATCGAGGGAGACGACGACCTCGAGATTGCGGAGTTTGGCGACGCCCGCGTCATGACTCGAGATGGCGCGCAGATTGGCAAATGGCCGTCACAGGCAGCCTTGGTTGCGGATCTGACTGCCGCTCGAGTGCTAAGCGAGCGAGACGGCAACTGGGAGCGCTACACTCCCGAATCGAAAGGACAACTCCTGACCAGCTTGCGGCTGTTTCTCGAGTCTTGTCCGACGAGTGGTGGGACAGTGAGTATGGATGAGGAGACCGTCGAGTCCTGTTGCACCTCCCACGAAATCATTGCAGTCACCTGTGATGAGACCGACGAGCGACTGTTCGAGCATCCGGTGGCCGATCTTGAACAGTAGTAGACGTGGTTGCACTATGTCTTTTGATTGAGTGCGCCTACTGTGGTGGTTGCCACCGTTTCTGTTGACTCTCTGCCGACTTTCATTCATGGAAAAACACGAAATAAAATCGGAAACTACTAATATCTCTTTTGCCGATTTTTATCGGTAATATGACATTGAGAATAATTGTGGTGGCTATAAAACGAATTGGAGCACAGAGAGAATAATCAAAATTACGCTTGTCAGTATTCTTTTTATTGCGTGTGTTGGGATGGTTCTCAGTGGTAGTGTTGTTGCTCAGGGAGATAATAACCATTCAACCCAGACAGAAGAATCAAACCTTTCAGTTGACTCCGTCACTGAAACGGAGCAAGAGGAAATATCGACAACTGAGTCCAATGCAACTATCGACGAGTCCTTACAGAGGGCTGATGGCTCGGTCGAAGTTGTCGTTCGGTTCGACGCTGCTGACCAACAGTCCGCTCAAACGGCTGATGTAGGCGAACTAAAGACACACGCTGAAACCTCACAGACCGAACTCAAAGCGATGGCAGACGACGAATCGGCCGTCGCTATTGCACACCAGTTTTGGATCGCAAACGCAGCCCTTGTTGAGATTGACACCGACAGTGTAACACTTAGAGAGCTTGCCGCCCTCGAGGGCGTGACTGCCGTTCACGAGAACATACGCGTTGAGACGCCTGAGACGGAGACAGGAGACGATGACCGACTCCACACGGCGGCGGCAACACCAGCGACACCAGGGCTCGAAAAAATTAGTGTCCCAACGGCCTGGGAGCAATTTGATACCAGAGGTGACGGTGTTTCGGTTGCCGTTCTCGATAGCGGTATCGACGCGACGCATCCTGATCTTGAACTCACAACGGACAACGAGTCAGACCCAACCTACCCCGGTGGGTGGGCTGAATTCGATAGCGACGGAGACAAAATATCGGATTCGGAACCTTACGAAAGCTATATTGAGAGCCACGGAACCCACGTCTCTGGGACAGTTGCCGGTGGAAACGAAAGTGGGACCCACATTGGCGTTGCACCTGAAGTTGACTTGATGCACGGGCTCGTATTGCCGGAGGGAGATGGCTCAATCGCTCAGATAATGGCGGGAATGGAGTGGGCTGTCGAGAACGAGGCTGACGTAATGGTGATGAGTCTCGGAATTGACGGTGCGTTTTTGGATGCGTTTATCGAACCGATACAAAACGCAGAGAGTGCTGGCGTTTCGGTTGTTTCCTCAAGTGGAAATGCAGGTGAAGACACATCGAGCTCACCCGGAAACGTCTATGAATCGACTGCCGTGGGTTCGGTCGACACCGCTGGTGAGGTTTGGGTAGGTTCAAGCGGTGAAACAATCGATACAGAGGCCGATTGGGAGGATCCACCGGAGTCGTGGCCCGATAGTTATGTCGTCCCTGATGTAACCGCTCCTGGAGTCAATGTCGAGAGCACTATCGATGGCGGTGAGTACGGAACAGATACCGGGACGAGTATGGCCGCCCCACATGTTGCTGGTATTTACGCATTGGCGCTGGCTACTGACAACGACCGTTCTACCGACGACATTCAATCCGCACTCGAGCAAACCGCCGAGCATCCGGACCCAGAAGCTGACACTCCCGACGACCGATACGGCTATGGGATTGTTGATGCCAGTGGGACACTTGGGGAACTCACTGAAAGCGGCGTCAACGGGACTGTCACCGACGATACTGACACCCCAATCACAAACGCGACGCTCTCGTTTGATTCCACGTTCGAGACCGAAACCGATAGCGATGGGAGCTACGAGGTTCCAACAGAGTCTGGGGACTATACCGTCACTGTCGACGCGTTTGGGTTTGAGCCAACCGAAGAGATCGTTACCGTTACTGATGGATCGGTCACGACGACTGATTTTACTCTTGAACCGACACTCGAGTCCGATATTGTCGACGATCAGCCATCACAGGTCGAAGCCGGTGAGACGATTACGGCCAAACTCGAGGTCGCAAACGGTGAGTCGCTTGTCGTCGAGACAGCCGATACAACCCTCGATGGCGACGAAACGCTCACTGTCAACGGTGAGACGGCCGAAATTGGTGAGGCAGTCGAACTTGAGGAAGATCAAACGACGGTCACTGTTGCCCTCGAGACGACCAATGACACACCCGAGTCAGTTGCCCTCGAGCACACGCTTTCAGGCCTCGGAACCGAATCGACTGTTGCAACCGGATCGACGGCCGTCTTCGAGGAATTCCTCTCCGTTGCTGTCGTTGACGACGCCGATGAGGAGTACACAGCGGAGACGGTGTCGGCACTCGAGGAGTCATTGGAGGGGAGTGAGGTAACACTCACCGATTCGGCTAGCATTACTGGTGCAGAGTCGCCACCACATGATGTCTACGTTGTCCAGACCCTGTCGGATGAGAACGCGACAGCGTTCGTCGATGCAACCCAGTCTCCAGCGGTGGGCGTCGTCTATCTCGATCAGTGGGGTGGTGACGCCAACGGCATTCCGGCATATGCATCAGTAACTGATGACCCCAACCAAACCGATGAAGGTGACGGGCTGACCGGTCCGGATATTGAACCGCCAGTCAATTACACCGTCGAGTCGACACATCCAATTCTCGACAACGCATCAGTCGGGACGGAGGTTCCGATTCATACTGGTGAGTTCGCCGATCACACGTGGTTTACCGACACCAACTTTGACGTGATTGCCTCGGTCACTCACTCCGGTACTGAGGAACCGGTTGGACCTGCGCTTGCAGTTGATGACCAGTCGAACACCGTCTTGGCGTCTTCACTTGCCCGAACCGAGTTGCTTTCTGGCGAGGAGTATACCGACGAAGCGAACAACACGCTCGCAGCAAGCACAATCTACGTCGCTCCCGATGATGATGACAGCGGCGATGATGTGGTTGTTAACGTCAGTGACACCGAGAGCTTTACCGACTACACTGGCACAGTTTCGGTCAATACGACCGCAGACGATATCGCTGGCTACCAGGCCACACTTGAGTATGACCCCGACGTGGTGCACGTAACCGCTACCGAAGGTGAAGACTTCGACGATCCAGTAACTAATATCGACAACGAAAACGGTTCGATTGCGATGGCCCAGACAAACGAGAGTGCTACCGATCAGGCGACGCTCGCCACCGTCGAACTCGAGTTTGTCGGTGACCGAGAAGACGAAACCGAACTGCTGGTCAACGAGTCGGAAACGCAACTGAGCGACGAATCCGGCACCTCAATCTCAATTTGGCCTGAAAACGGCGTTGCCCAAACGCTCGCCTGTCTCCCCGGAGATGTTACCGGAACCGATGAGGTGACGATCAACGATGCGACGCTTGCACAACAGCACATCGTTGGTAACCCGGTCGATCGGTCATTCGATGCCAACTGTGGTGATCTCACTCGAGACGGCGAGATAACTGCCGCCGATGTGACGCTGATCCTTCAAGAAATCGTGGGGATGGATGAGGCTGCACCGCTTGCAGGTGAGCCGTAACAATGTTGGAAGAATCGAGCGGCGTTCGCTTCCAATCCGCTTTCGTGGTCGTAGTCGGCGGAATTCTGATCGCCGCGCTCACAGTTGGTCTCGGTCTTACAGCCAGCCCAGTTGCTGCTGAGAGCGATGGGACACTCGAGCTTGTTGAGAATAGCTCTGAGAGTGATAGCTCAAAACTCGTTGTCGAGCTCCAGACCTCAGCTGCGACTGTTGCAGGCTATCAGGCAAACGTGACCTACGATTCAGCGGTGCTTTCGGTGAACAACACCGAGGGTGCCGAATTGAACGATCCGAATATAAACGAGAGCCAGTCGGGAACGCTTGCGCTCACCCAGTCACAGACGACCGGTGTTGATGAACCAACACTCGCAACGATTACGTTCGATGTTGTCGCCACCGATGAGGCAGATACCGACATAGAGCTTGCCGATGGGTTGGTTAACGACGATGAAGCTGAGCAGTTGAATGTGTCCGTTGGAGGCCTGTCGGTTGCTGTTGGAGATAACGACAGTGATGATGACGGCGGTGGTGGACAGGGTGGTGGTCAAGGCGGCGGACAGGGCGGTGGAGGCGGGACTGCCGGCGTCGCCGATGATACTGACGATGTGGCAGACACTGATGATGCGGACGACAACGCCTCGGAGACAAACGGGGACGCCGATGAGCAACCAACAGAGACGCCGGATGCAGATGATGACGATGCCGGTGATGAGGAGACCGATAGTCTCCCCGGGTTTGGACTCCTCGTGACGGCTAGCATAGTGCTATTGATTGTAGGACACGTCGCTCGTCGGCACGAATCGGCAGATCAGTAGCTACGTTCCCGACTTCGATTACTACTTTCGACTGGCGCTCCGTGGCGGCCGTTGTGGATGCCAGACGGTGCCTCAAGACGCGGCGGGCTGATGCGTCGGCCCGCTTGTTCGCGTACTCACACAGTATCATTTTGGGATACAAACACTGTGAGATTGACGATTCCATAGACGGAGACAACTGCTACAATAAGTGCGCCCATCCCAATCAGCGTCGTCGTGACGGATGCAGCACCGGCAAGAGTTGATTCGACTGTCCGGCGTAATACGGCCACGGATATTATAAGAGAAAACACTCCAACAAATCTACTGAGAACAGACCTATCTAACGCTTTCGACGGTATTCCGGAATCCGACATATATTCTCCTAACAGGTGAATAAACAAATACATTCTTTCACACGGTGTCGACTGTCGTTAGCTCTCCCTAAGACTTCGGTCGTGTAGCGGTAGCGAGTTTCTTCCGCATATAAACCAGCATACCGTCCGAAAACGGATACGAATCAACCTGCACTGTCGGTGTTTGGCCGCTCGAGCAAGTGAGTTGTTGTTGTAACAGCTCCGTTCAATCTTTACGCTGAACAGCGCCGTGCCCTCCGTTTCACTGCTTGATATTCTGTTGTAGCCCGGTGAGTGTTTTTTCATCATATCTTACATCTCGCCGAGAGAATCGAATATCTGGCCGAAACCCGTTTCGGTGGAGAACGATTGTGCGGTCGGTCACGCTAAACCCGTTAATGTCTGCCCACGGTGTGAAGAGACGTGACCACCTTGATTCATGCTGCTCTAGCCCTGCAGGGGTTATCCGATATATTCGCTTTTCAGACATGTTTCTGGTAACCATGCCCACCATCATCAGACTTATAACGGCGATCGAGGCTGTGGTTGTAGAGAACAGGTCTTCGGTCCATCCGAGAAATGCAATCACTCCCACGGCGAACACACCGTAACACGCGGTTATGGCAAAAAACCATTTGAGTGTGTTTACTCGTGTCCAACCGGCTTTCCACTCGAGATCGATAGCGCTCTCATCGACCATCCGATCTGCAACTCGATTGCGAGCCATACTGACCAGTATCTCGCCTAAAAACACCGCGACGATCCCGAATAGAAAGCCCACAACGCCGATGAGGCTCTCTACCGGTGCTGCTTCGGGAGCGACAATTCTGTATGCCGCATATTCAATCAAGCTAAACCAGTATGCCAGTATCGGAACGAGACCCGCTAGTGGAAGCAGCACGTTCATGCCACTTCTGTTGAGCAACAAAACGGTCTTTCCCTGGTGAGTAACGTACCACGCAACACCAGCAGTTATCACGGCTCCAACTGATCCGAGTATACCGATTGCCAGCAATTCATTGTCCAACTGGAACTGGTTTAG
>LFCJ01000076.1_pt1 | contig 51217 bp, 44 predicted proteins | sample 643141 | NCBI WGS metagenome assembly LFCJ01 (sample SAMN03766243, study PRJNA286221) | soda lake metagenome | biome: soda lake; feature: Kulunda steppe; material: water; isolation source: sample B1-Br-g2 brine of Lake Bitter-1 | place: Russia: Kulunda steppe | collected 2010-07
CCATTGAGTCGTTTACTCGACAAAGATGGAACAGCGTTTGAAGACATGCTGGTCGACCAGTATTCAACATTGTTTGATGAGTTTTTTGATTTTGAGGATGTTGGGTTTGACAATGTTAGTCAGCAACTTGGTTATTTAGAAGAACACATTTTGAATGTTGCAGAGAGAAACGCGTATGATGCTACTGAAAATCCCGGTGACATAACGGTACTGTACCAATCACGGTTAACAGGTCAGATTGGTGTTGTTGAGTTTGAACGGTCGGCACCTGACTTTATTGTTCTATGGCCAATGGGTGATAATAGTGTCCACATTAGAGTTATTGATGGGAAGTCTGCATTTAAGGAGCAAACATACCAGCAAATGCAGGTATCGACGTACACGTTACTGTTGAAGGAAGCAGTTGCGAGTCGTGAAGTGTTATCCGATGTTGATGCAGAAGTTTCAGGTGGTATTCATTTCCGTGGCACGGAAATAACTGGTCGTGAGCCAGATGATGTTCCGTCGTTTGACTTAGAGCCACGTGAAATGGAAGTTCGTGAGTTATGTCGATACGGTGGTAAAATTCACGAGAATAGTAAAGTAGAACCTGATGAGCTTGGGTATCAGTTAGACGATAAGTGTTTGCAGTGCAAGTATAATGAGGCGTGTGGTCGTGATTCTGTGTCACGATTAGACACGTCTGTGCTTGGTATTACTGATGGAGAACAACGGAAATTAGAATCATACGGTATTGAAACTGTGTATGATTTAGCTGGTCTTGCGACAACTGGGTTTACTGGTCGTGGGAATCCAACAAAACAGTTTGAATTTACACCACGTGATTCATGGGGCGAAGAAAAAATGGAGCAATTATCGCGCGATTCAACGATTGCTCCAATGTTGAAGCACTTGATTCAGCGTTCACAAACATTGATACATGCTGTACATAACGGAGAGCATGAATTTGCGAGTGAAAAATCGTGGGAGTGGTTAGTAGGTAGTGGTCGGTGTCAATTACCAGACGATGAGTATTTGGATGAAGAAGCTGATATTGAGGAAGGGTCGATGATTCGTGTGTATTTGAATGTTCAGCGCGACCACCGACGTGATACTGTAACAATGGTTAATTCAATGGTTACGTCATCATTGTTTTATGATGAAGAACATGGAGATAATGACCCGTTAGTATCATCTCACTTGCCGGAGAAAATTGGTGAGACGGTTGAAGAAGCACAAGAACAAGAACGTGATTTGTTGGTAGAGGCGTTTGAAACTGTGATGGAGCATATTAAAACTGTAGCACATGAAACTGGACACCATACCGCCCCGGTTCACTTTTACTTCTATTCAAGTAAAGAGCAAGAAGTGTTAGTTGATGGATTGCGTCGGCATGAAGATGTTAAAATGCTTCAATCCGTTCGTGATTTGCTTGGTCTTCGGAACAAGGTTGATGAGCATCCTGATGACCAGTCAATGGTTTCGTTTGTTCAATCTGAAGTGAAAAAACACGTCACGCTTGGTTCACCGTTCTATAACTTGTTGCCGGTGTGGAATCAATTATTCCCTCATTCAAGGCAATTCTCGTATCCAGCAGTGAAACATACAGAGTTTTCACAAGCAGACGTTGGTGGTGAAGAGATTAACATGTACCAAGTATTCACGAAAAAACTGTTTGGTGATAATGATAAGTACAGGTTGAATGATGATGGAACATTAGACATTGTGACGCATGATGCTGAGGGTGACGGTCATATTGAAACAATTCAACGGAGTGGTGCAGGAATACCGTTAGAGTATATTTGGGCTGTTTGTGATGGTGGGATGAGTAAAGAATGGTATGATGAAGATTCGGATTCACAGCGTGAGATTGACAATTACATGTACCGAACAAAAGATGGTAAAAAGCTCCAAAAAGACGATGTTCATGCATTAGGAGAATTGTTTGCTCGGTGTGTTGCTCATATTGAGCGGGCATTGACGTATAAGAATAGTTATGAGGTTGAGAAGGTTCCATTATATGTTGAGGGGATTGATTCTTTCACGTTGGGTGGGTCGTCGTTGAACCGTGCATGTCGTGAGTTTATTGAATTAGAGCATTTGGCAGGGTTGCGTGATTCGCGTCAACACTACGGGAAAGAAATACACGAGCGTGTTCGGTCTGGTAAATCCACGTATGTTCGTGTTGAAGATATTGTTTCAATGGGGAGTAATCAGTATCTTGTTCGTGGTCGGTTGTTGTATGATAAAGACCCGCATTGGAATGATGAGGAAGACGAGAATGTGAATTGGAATCAGATTGCAGAAGCATGTCGGATTAAGGATGGTGGAGATGATAATGAGAAGGGTGATTATTTGATTGCGAACACGTTCGGGTTAAATAATCAGAAACCAGCACACAATTCGATTGACGCGGTGACAGAGATTGAGAGTGGTACGTCTGTTCGTGTTCGTGATATTAATCTGAAAAAGGATGATTCCGAGGATACGTATCCATACATCGTGTTTGAAGTGTACACTCGTGGTGGTATGTCTGGTGGGAAGTTCAGTGGTCGGTACAACAAGCCTGCTGATGTGTCTGATGTGGACGCTGTTGAAGAGGATTTGAACGATTTAGATGCGGATGATAACACGATTGTGTTCCAACCAAATGGTAAATACGTGTTAGACCCCGGAACAACAAACGTTGTGGCTGAGAACCAGTATGAGTTGTTGTTGGAGAATCAGCAAACAATGTTGGTTGAATTATTAGAAGCACTTGCTGATGGGTCGGTCACGCATCCAACAACTAACTTGTTCAATTCTGATGCGGTTAATGCGTTTGTTGACGCGTTAGAAGAGCATATTGAAGAATCACCAAATGAAAAGCAACAAGAGTTTGTGAAAGAGGTTGAGAGTCAAATTAGTATGTTGCAAGGCCCACCGGGAACCGGAAAGACGAGTGGGGCACTTGCACCCACATTATTGAGCCGTGCGTATTCGTTTGAACGAACAATGCCAAACGATGAGCCACTTGTTGGATTAGTAAGTGGGCCGTCTAACACGGCAGTGAAAGAGGTTATTGATGATGTTGATGCATTACTCACAAAGGTTAAAGATATTTTCCCAGAGTTTGCAGAGAACGTGTCGTTGGTGCGATTGGTTGGGAATGATGAAGAAAATCCGTATGATAACTGTGAGTACGTGAACATGTCTGAAGATAGTGCGGAGAAAATGAATTTGTTCAGAAAAATTAGGAAGAAACCAGAAGCTCAACGGTCTACCATCCGAAACTCGAACACGTCAGATGCAACTGGTGGGTATAAACACACGATTGTGTTTGCCACATCGTACCGTCACAAACAATTGTTTGACCAGTTTGGTGGTGCTGTGAAAGCGATTAAACAGCGACAAAAATATTTTGACTTGTTAGCGGTGGATGAAGCGTCAATGCTTCGATTACCTGAGTTTGTAAATCTTGGGTCATTCTTGCACGATGAATCGCAAGTTCTTGTGTCAGGCGACCATCGACAAATGCCCCCAGTGTTGAAACACGATTGGGACAAGGAAACACGCCGTACAATCAAAGAAGTTGCTCCATACCTGTCTACCCTCAACTATCTCAGATATTTGGACGAGGACGAAACTGTTGACCATCCAGAGGAATATCTTGATGAGATGAGAGCAGAGCAACAAGCAACAATCCCAATGACACGATTAGAACGAACATATCGTTGTCACCAATGCGTAACCGGGTTCCTCAGAGAGTATTTGTATGACAAATACGACGGGATTAATTACCATTCAACAGAAACCGATGTGATTGACAAGCCTGATTACGTCACGGATGGGATTAAAGCCGCGCTACGCCCTGATGGGCCACTCACACTAATTATTCACGACGACTTCACGAATAACCAGTCTAGTTACACCGAAGTCGACATGATTGAAGGACTTACAGAGCCATTGAGTGACGTGTTAGACACGTCTCGCGACGAATCACCAATTGGTGTTGTCACTCCACACAACGCACAAAAAGGACTACTCAATAATCGTGTCCCATCACCACTAATAGATACTGTTGAGCGGTTCCAAGGTGGTGACAAACAATCGATTATTGTTTCAGCGACGGTGAGTGACCCTGATTTCTTGAAAAGTGAAGAAGAATTTATCTTGAACCCGAACCGTCTCAACGTGGCTATGTCACGAATGGAAGAAAAACTGATAGTGATTGCTTCACGGTCAATCTTCCGAATGACACCAAAAGAACCCGATGATTTCAAACGGTCGTTATTATGGAAATTCTTGTACCGTGAAGCAGGCGCGTTTGAAGGTGAAACCGATTGGGAAGGAACGTTAGACGAGTTTGTTCCGGGGACAGTCAGTAGTGGCGCAAACGCTGACACGAACGTTGAAGTGTACACGCTTGACGCTGACCATTTCAATACTACCACGGACTAACAGACTCACTCTTCATGTGTAGTGTGACACCCGCAAAAGACCACGGGGCAAAGAATACCACTCATCGTGGCTGACGATGACTTGTTTTGGGCGCGGTACCATCGTATGGACACGATGGGTATCTATACGTACACACCCCATCATAATAGTTATGAGTTGCTTAAACCGTGTTAATAAGCACTAAGTAATGCTTAAAACAAAGAATTCGGAAAGCCGAACTATTATATTCCCCACACAATAATAGTATTCATACGATGGCACTTGACAAAGAATGGGTCAATTCAAAATACACGAATGAATTAGCTGTTGTGTTTGGTTGGCTTGGATTGTTTATTCCGTGGAACTTTGTTCACACATCACTACCAGAAATTGAAACGGTTCTGGTTCACTTTCGATTTGGATTGTTAGAAGTTGCATATGGTGAAGGTGTTGTTGTTGAAGATGGGATTCGTACCCTGTTCGTTACAACTGCGCGTTCTATGCAAGCAGGCCAAGATGTGCAACTTGCATACACCGTGTGGATTCTTGGAAGTGTATTACTGTCTGCGTTGTTCTTGTACAGTACTGCGTTGTACTTCCGAGAAGAAAAAGTTGAAAGTCTGGTTTCATTTGCACCAGCACGAATTGTTGGTAGTTTATACGTGAGTATTGGTGTGGTGTTTACGGTTGTAACAGCACTACTCTACACGTATGGTCTGCCGGGCATCCCAATCCCCATTGGAACGTTAGTGTTCTTTGTGTTTGGGTTCATCCTTCTCACAAACAAAATCGATGCTGAAACAGAACCCGGTGAAAACGAAGAAAATAACTAAGAAAACGTTATTTGAACGCATCAAGCGTTGTGCTTTTATTACGTGTTGTAGATGGAATTACTGGTGGGTCTGTTGTTGGAACATTACGACCCGCAAACGATTCACATGATTGTCGGTCTAACCACTGTTGTATCCAATCATGCTCGTCACCTTCTGTATGTTTAAGAAGCGATTTGTCAGGCCACAAATGAACAGGGAGATTCAATTCTTCTCCAAGTTCTTGAACCCATTTCAAATGTTGAACAGCGTAAGAAACCCACTCATCTTTTGTTTGGATTGTTTCTAATTTAGTAGCAAGTTCTTCTTCGCCCGCATCACGAGCCGCGTCAATCGTCATAGAGAAATTACCACCACGAGGATTAATCGGCTCATGAAAAATCACGCGTGGGTTTAACGAAGTGAATTTCTCCATTTGGGTTCGCAAGTCACTCTTGGTTTGGGTTGGGTATGTTGGTGACATAGAAACAAATGTTGGAACACCTGCATCAGCAAATTCTTGTAATCCTTGTAACCGGCTTGTCGCTAATGGAGCGCGTGGTTCAATACTCATTACTTCTTCATTATTGAGTGAAGGAATTGACGACCCGATGATAACGTTCTCACCAGCGTTTTTATACACATCAATATCTTGAAGTGCAAGAATCGGGTTTCGAGTAAGGATGCGAACGTAAATGTCTCTCCCATTTGGTTGTGAATGATTGAGTAGTGTTTCAACACATGCACGCGTGACGCTTGCTGTTTGACCGTCTTGATAACAGTCCGTGCTAAACGAAAGCGCGACAATTCCTCGTCCTTTGTCTGTGTGTTTCCATTTACGCTTGTTTTCAAGTTTTGACGCTAACTTGTCTGCTGTTTCTTCTGTTTGACGAAGAACGTATTCACCCCACTCTAACTGTGGATTATCAACATCGGCTTGTTCTTTGAGCATTTTTGCACGCGCACGAATGTTTGGTGAGCTTGGTACATAGCAAAATTTACACCCATGTCTGCAGCCAACGGCTGTGTTAATAACGTAGTCGCACAAGTATTTCTTATGTAAGTCTGACTCTGACAATATTGCTTTTGTTGGGTCGTTCCCAATAGAAACGTCAATGTCGTGGCTCATACCGTGGTGTTGTGTTTCTACGTTAAAGTAAGTTACAAACACTCATGGTTGGTGCCCATTGATAATCATGGGTTTGTTCTCCAGCCCCAGTGAAGTATTGTGAATAACCAGTGTCGCACAAATCAGTGGTTATTTCCCTGATGATTCTACTATCTTCTGTTCTGTCGTACTTGTTCAGACCAGTCAAAATGAGCCAGTTGAACATGGGTGAAATCGTGTTGTTTTGATTAATACAACACCCGTGTTTACTATCGGTTCGATTATTATTGATTGTTTGTAATAAACTGTTTAATCGTGGGTATATTGGGACTTGTGCAAACACGGTTCCAACCCAGTCAATACTATTTGTAATCCATTTACCAGCGGTTATGTCGTGTCCACAAAACGCGCGTTCGTCTTCGTGCCATAATTGGACACCAATAGATGATGTGACAGTTTTTGCTTCGTATGACCATTTCCCGGCTCGGTCAGTAAATCCATGTTCTTCATATAGTGATGCTAAATCTTTGCAGGCTTGAACATATAACGAGTTAGTTAGTGGGTTGATGACTTGGTATTCTACTTTGTCACGAATATCTGGTTCTGGTGTGTTTGCTGCTTGTACGAATAACGCTAATAATGCGTCATACTTGTTTTTGTCATGCTCATCAAACACGGGTAGTGTATCATGGAACGTGTTCGTGATTGGTTCAACTGGTGTTGTTGTGACTCGTTGGAGTGGTTCTTGTTGCAAGTGTGAAGCGGGAAGGAGTGCTTCTAATGGGTGTCGAATATAGAGTAGTGATGAGTGTTTGTATTTACGTTCGTGTTTCCACCAGTCAAGAAACGCGTCGATGTGTGGAAGAATATTTTTGAGTTGGGTGTCTGTTTGTTCTGTGTTTGTGTACCAGTGATGAATCGCGGAGACAAGGAGAGGTGATGTAGATATGTTGAGGTAGTTGTACTGAGTAGAATATTGTGCGTGTTGGTGTGTTGTCCATGCTTCTTCACGTTGAATGAGTGATGGGTGTGTTCCATTCCACGTGATTATTCCGGGGATGAACCCGTTGTCATGTTGTGCGTTGAAAAGCGTTTGAATTTCTGTGTATGCTTTATCGGGGTTTGATTGCGTGTGTGCGTATATTCCCATTATTGATGCATGGTGATGGGTGTATGGTGTGGGTGATGTTGATGGGGTTGTGTACGTACCAGTCCAATGGTCATCGAGAAGAGAACATGGAGGAGTCATTGTTATCTAGTGTAATGGAGTGAGCAAACAAATAACTCACGGGTTCTGTTTGGTGAGTGATATGTTGTTTTGGAACCGCGCGTGAGTCATGAGTTGGGGCTGAGTCAGTATTTTTTGACTTGTTGTATGCGTATATGAATAATAATTTGTTGTGAGTATTCGTGCTGGTTATTGGTTTGGTGGAAATCGTGTGACGGAGTAGCATTTTTTGGTGTCAATTCTCTTTCCTCTACCCAAAGGTTTAAGTACTCCCCGACTAATGTGTGTAACAAGCCGTCTCCGAAAGGAGGTGCAACACAACAATGATGTCAATAACAACATTCCAAAGTCAGCACGACTCCATTAGTGGGGACTCTTCCCTACTTAGTGCTGATTCACTGCCCATGCAATATACACTTGCGGGCGAATCGGAATGGTGTGAAACCATTGTTGGTGGACGACACCTCCCATTTGTCCAAGGCTGTGAATTAACCCGCGCAACGTAACCTCGCACGGATTGTCCCCGTGCGTGGAAACACGTCGCGGGGGCAAACTTGGAACGGAGACACGTTCTAATTTTGTTTCCCGCTGACTGTTTTCACGCATTGGGGAGATTCTTGTATGCGTGTTCGTTTGGGTGATTCATTCCTTGGATTAGTATGGTGATGGTGAGTAAGCACAAACCAGTTCCATGGTGTAGCGGCCAATCATAGGGCGCTTTGGACGCCCTGACCTCGGTTCGAATCCGAGTGGAACTATCATGGGAATTGACACGTCCCACACAAACATTGTGTCCCCGTGGTAACGGGTTAAAAAGCAACAAACCCAGTCTTATGGTGTAGTGGCCAATCACGTCGCTTTTTGGGGGCGAAGACCGAGGTTCAAATCCTCGTAGGACTATTACACGCGCTTTGCGCGTGGCGTTCCATTGGATGAATGTCCGTGGAACAAGTAAGCAAATCGGTATTCCCGCTGGAGACGGTTGGTGGATAGGTCAACGGCGTGCCCACACCTGTATCGGGTGTTCGGTGCATGGTCTATCCGGCCCAACCCGAAGCGCGGGCCGTGATGAACAAAAATCACGGCGAAATGATACCAGAGGAAAGCAAGCGTGGCCCACATGGGGTAGTGGTCTATCCTTCTACCTTGTGGTGGTAGAGACTCGGATTCGAATTCCGATGCGGGCCTAACACTGAACGGTGTGAAACACCACAGTTCAGTCCTCTCAAGTGTACAGAGGTGAACGCGCCAACGTTCACTATGTATGAGTGGATAATACTCATATCACTGTACACAAAGCAAGCCTTCGCGCCAATAATACGGTGTACCGCTGTTTACAGCACTTCGCGTATCACACGTCCCTCGCGGACACGTGACGCGTATCTACGTGAACAGCAGACAGGTGAGCTTGGTAGTCACTTATCATGAAACTCGGATTCATACTGAACACGCGTTCAGACAGAACCCAAGTGGAGTAAGCGTATGGTGAGTTCGATTCTCACCCCTGTCTTTTTGGGCCATACAAATGGTTCGTGGTACGTTCTGGAGTGAATGATTCCGCACTGATTGACCTTTCCATTCCGTTGTGAATGTTTTACTGTTCACAAGGGGGTGTGACTCACGCTGAAGCAATTCAGACAAGTCATGGGTCATGACTCCATGAACACTGTTGTAACAACTACTCGTAATAGTTGAAACACGATAGAATGGAGGACGGAGTATGACGCTTCGTACAACGCACCCACAACGATTTTTAAATGGCCCGTCGCGGCTGGTACCCGCCTACCACTACCCGTCTTACTCGTGTAAATCGGGACGATAAACACGCACGTTGGGGTTACTGACCCAATATGAGAGAAATAGGTGTTCCTCTCAAGCCCATCATAGCGTTCGTAGGAACACAAAATCAGTACAGGGATACTATGAAAATAGTAAAGCAAAGGGACGAAAATCCCGATTCCGCTTGTACGTGTTAACACCACGTGCGTCCCGTTTTGCATTGCAGGCACGTGGTCGAACTGGTTAAGACGCCACCCTTACAAGGTGGAGAATGGCGGTTCAAGTCCGTCCGTGCCTACTTGTGCGTGCCTCGATAGCTTAAGTGGAAAAGCACTTCCTTGGTACGGAAGCAATCGGGATTCGACCGCCCGTCGAGGCTTCCGCTTGTCTCCCACCGGAGACGAGCAACATGTTCTCTCACCAGAGAACACGCAGTAACCAATTCAACGCGTGTCCGGGTTGGTGTTAGCGTTCCAACATTCTTCTTTGTGATGGAAGAGACGTGGGTTAGAATCTCACACCCGGCCCCACGGGACATATCTCAGTCTGGCCAGAGAAGTCGGCTGTAGACCGACCTGTCCCCGGTTCAAATCCGGGTGTCCCGACTCCACACGCATACTATTGTGACCAGACGTAACGCAACTTGTGAAGACGTGCTTGACTGTAAATCAAGAATATACAGGTTCAAATCCTGTCGTCTGGACTTTCACTCCCATTTTAGGAGGGAGCCGCCCATTTAGAGAGGCGGGAGTAATGTAACTGGCTACACGTCATTATGATTACTACCATGTCCAGTTGGAAAGACAAGTGGTTCTTGTCGGGAAAACACAATCTGACACTAACCATGAAAGAGACTGTGGACTATCCGGTTCGATACCGGCTCCCCCCTTACTGTAACGTGGGAGTGACCATTCACACGATTATGAACGCTCTCATAGTGTAGCCCGGCCAATCACACCGCCCTTTCGAGGCGGAGACAAGGGTTCAAATCCCTTTGAGAGCATCACCACCATTCGTTTTTGAATGCGTGGTTGAAACACAACAAGTACCGTGGGAACAACACGTTCTCATTGTTCCCAACAACTACTCTTTACACAATGAAACGCGCTCTCTTGGGGTAGTCCGGCAAATCCTGTTGCCTTCTCAGGGCAACGACGCGAGTTCAAATCTTGCAGAGAGCATAACAAACAGCGCATGGATAGCAAAATCTGGTCGTAATGCACCTCACTCGTAATGAGGAGATTATGGGTTCAAATCCCATTCCATGCTTTTGCAGACACAATTTGCGGCATGGTTGGGAAGTCTGGCCAGACCCAGTAGGCTCATGACCTACCGTACTGAACGTGCTACGGCGGTTCAAATCCGTCCCATGTCACTTGGTTTGATGCTATCTTACCGTTTGTAACAACGTGTACTGATAGTCACCAAACTATTACCGTGTTACACATACCCATCCTATACCATAACCTTTAAGTTAATGGGGGTGTTATGTGTAAGTGCGAAGAACGACGCAGTGCCCGATTGGTGTAGTGGCTTATCATCGGCCCCTGTCACGGGCCGGACGTGGGTTCAAATCCCGCATCGGGCGTACCGACGCTTGCCCTAACGGGTGGCGAAAAATCAGGAAACAACACCCGCGTGCCCTAACGGGTACGTGGAAGTACTGTCGGTTCCAATAACGATGGTCAAACTTACCAGCGTGGTAATTTGAGGTGTGCGAAGGAATTGTGCTGTGACACAATTCCTGTTTGCCCGGATGGTGTAGTGAACTATCATATTGCCCTGTCACGGCGATGACGCGGGTTTGAATCCCGCTCCGGGCGTCCGCCTGTCCCCGACACGGGGGCAGGTAACTTCCCGTACCAACAATGGGGTTTTCCACCCCGAACAAACCACGGTTCCATACGTGGAAGTTGGTGCATGTGGCCACAAAAAGGTGCAAACGCACCCGCTGACCTGTTAAGGGTCAAAAAACAACCCGCGCACATAACACGTGCGAAACGGGAACCCCCGTCCTGAAAACGGGCAAGTACCATTGCGCTCGCATGGTGTAGTCCGTCCAATCATTTTGGCCTTTCGAGCCGAAGACCGGGGTTCAAATCCCCGTGCGAGCATTTATGTGAGTAGTAATAGTGGTTAGCGTAACGCGCCACTGTTACTAATGAGAGTTGTGAGGTAGTTGCTCACGGTTCGATGACTCACAATGAGGGTCTGCCCGCCCCAAGAACAATAAGTGCGGGCGCGTGATACGGTGTTTGCATCGAAAGATGACCGTTGCACACACCCGCTTTCACTCATAGAAAATAGTGAGGTGTATCCTGAATGGGTACCTCCCTCCGAGTTAATCTCTCCGTAATCGCTCGGTTGGTGTAGTCCGGCCAATCACATCGGCCTTTCGAGCCGAAAACCGGGGTTCAAATCCCTGACTGAGCATTTGCTTGTCCCGAAATGGGACGGGAAATACGGTGCATGCACCGTGGAAAACGTAGTAACATCCGAAATGGGTGTGAACCAGAGTACCTGTTCTAAAAGAAGAAGAAAACGTGTAGAGACGTTGCTGGCGGGTCGCATAGTCTGGTCAATTGCGCCTCGTTTGGGACGAGGAAATGCCACCGGTTCAAATCCGGTTCCGCCAATCAGTTTATACACAATTGTGCATACCCAAAAAACAAACTCCGAGGGTTTTGTTTTCCGGTGTGCAAGTTCTTGTACATAATCACGCTTTATAGTGTGTGTGAGGGATAGTAGCCAAGTCTGGGAAGGCACCCGCCTGAAGAGCGGGCATACTCCCCGGTTCAAATCCGGGCTGTCCCATTTCGGTTCCTGTATTACTGTGCTGAAATAGTTCAACTGGGAGAATACCGGATTGAAGATTCGGCGGTGGCGGTTCGAGTCCGTCTTTCAGCATTGTGCCAAGGTGACAGAGTCCGGTTAACGTGCCCACCTGCAGAGTGGGTTGGCCTTTGTGCCTTTCGTCGGTTCAAATCCGACCCTTGGCTTTAACCATGGTTTCTTATGGTATCGGTGTTCGTAGCACTGACGAAAAAACACTGTCTCTTGAGCAGTTACACGGGGCAGTGCTAAAGTATGAGAAAAGTAATGGGGAAACTGTCCATGTCCAGTTCCCTGATTAGTACTGATAACAAGAGGTTTTAATCTCTTGGAAAAGAACCATTGGTATGTGAGGAAAGTTAGGCCATGAATCTCGACCCGGTGAAAATCTCAGGGAGAAGTAACCAAACAGAGAAGAAGTCTAATGAGTAATTACGAAAAGCGTCAAAAAACAAGCTTGTGATGAAACAAGGGAATTTGGGACTCACGAGCGTTTGTGGAGTGACGGCCCACTGGACAACAGCCACCTGTGAAATGGTCAAGATGTTACCTTGGTCGTGGTACTGGTTTCCATTAGTATCATAAATTTGCAGGGGGCTACCCATACGGATTTCGGCAAATAGCATGGGGTCATAACTCAGTCTGGTAGAGAACCTGTTTTGCAAGCAGGAAGCCAAGGGTTCAAATCCCTTTGACTCCACTTATGCGTTCATATGAGAAAGATTCATGTGAACGTGTACCAAACAAGAACATACGCGCGGAGATGATGTAATCTGGTATCATGCATCCTTGCCATGGATGATATAAGGGTTCAAATCCCTTTCTCCGCACTCTGGGAGGGCTACGGATTCACGTTACGTGTCGTGAATCAGGCCACCCGAATGTATAGACGCCCATGGGACGGTACCCAACTGACCATACTACACACGAAACACGTATCAACCCCGTTTGGGAAGAATCGTTCATGTGTCAGAAATCGTCCCACTGGTGAATCCCGTTACTCTATCGGGATGGTCTTTTCACAACGCGCGGAAGTGATGTAGTCTGGCATATCATCTCGGCCTTCCAAGCCGAATACAAGGGTTCAAATCCCTTCTTCCGCATCGAGTCACACGCAACTGTGTACATGTATTGAACAGTAACGTTTTAACTTGTTCAAGCGCGTATCATCAGTTGCAGACCGGGTTGGTAGGTTAGTTTGGCTATACTTCGGGCCTTGGGTGCCCGCGACAGCGGTTCAAATCCGCTCCAACCCATTTTTGGGCATATAGTTCAGTCTGGATTGAGAACACCTGCCTTCGGAGCAGGATGTCGAGGGTTCAAATCCTTCTATGCCCGTAAAACGTAGTCTTGTTGGACTACGTTACCACTCAGTATGGCAGAAACCATGACTGATGGTGATACTAAGAACAGTGTAACAACACTATTCGCAACCAACACAGAACAAACCGGTGAGATTGATACTACACACCTTCCACAAAGTGTACAACGCTTAGTCGAAGACATAGAATCAATACCACTTGAAGAAATTCTCAATGAAGAAGAACCACGTGGGAAACCACTATCAGAACTTCTCATTGAAGAACGCAAAATGGACTAACACTGTCCATTTTCATGACTGCGAGCATGGCCTAATTTGGTTAGGGCGCACCCCTGATAAGGGTGAGACTGAAGGTTCAAATCCTTCTGTTCGCATTTGGGGTTCGTAGTTCAGTGGCAGAACGTGTGCTTTGCAAGCACGAGGCCGTGGGTTCAAATCCCACCAACTCCATTGACATAACAATGTCAAAAGTAGGAATCGTTTCCGATGTTCATGGGAATCTGCCCGCGTTAAAGGCAGTATTACATGAATTAGAAACAACGCACAACGTCGACAGTATCGTTTGTGCAGGTGATATAGTCGGTCTGTTGGGTTCACCAGCAGAAGTTGTGTCACTTGTACAAGAAAAAACAGATGTACAAGTATATGGGAATCACGATTCCCGCTTTTTCAAACATCGTGATTGGAAGCCGGAAGAACACCATGATAATGTTGAATACGTCCAAGTGACGGAAGCATTATCAGATGAGCAATTGGAATGGTTGCGTGACTTACCTTCGTACACGGTGTACAAAGACAATGTTCACGTTCATGTTGCTCACAGTAATCCACTCAATGATGATGCAAGTGGAACACAACGTGGTGATACCGGTGTTCATCCGAAAGACTTCGTAACAGTTGGTGGTAAATTGTTGGATGGTGACTTACTCATCGTTGGTCATACACATTACCAACATGCCGTTAACTTGGACAAGTTTGATGGGCAATCTGGATTAATGCTTAATCCGGGTAGTGTCGGTTTTCCATGGGAAGATAACGGCCCGGCAGAATATGCCGTGGTCGATACAGAAACACTTGAATACGAATTGTGTAGTGTAGAATACGACACAACAAGTGTAGAAACCCATGTTAAAAAATCCGGCCTTGCCTAACAAACAGTGTCCAACAACACACGAAAACAAACACTAATACAATACGCGTGACAATGCCCGAGTCTGGCCGAAGGGGGTGCGCTTAGGACGCACTGGTTAGTCCTTCGGAGGTTCAAATCCTCCTTGTCACATATGGGTGTGTGGTCGAGTGGTTAAGACGTTTCCTTGACATGGAAAAGGTCAAAAGTTCAAATCTTTTCACACCCACTCAACGTGCCGTGATTAGCATAGTCTGGTAATGCAGTCGGTTGCTACCCGACCGAGTACGGTTCCGTACTCGCCCCGGTTCAAATCCGGGTCGCGGCGTTTGGAGCGACAACACACCATGTTGTCGATAAATGAATGAAAACTCACCCTACACTATTCCATACCGGAAATGTAGAAATAGTTCTCTCCAATAACAATCCCCGTTCAAACCCAAACATGTATTAACATGAAGGTGTATAGTTCAGCTTGGACAGAACGCTTGCTTGCGGAGCAAGAGGCCAAGGGTTCAAATCCCTTTACACCTGTTCGTGCCGTGGTAGCCAAGTCTGGTTCAAGGCGCACCGTTGCTAACGGTGTGGGGCGTTTGAAGCGTCCCTCCCCGGTTCAAATCCGGGTCACGGCGTTGAAAATACAGTACCCCTTTGAGTTGGCCAAACGCTGCCATTTGTAACAAGTGAGTAATAACACTTGCGAGGTAGCTCATGAAACCACAAATCCATCCATGAGTACGGAGGTTTGAATCCTCTCTGTATTTTCACTATTCATTTTGATGCCGTCCTGTCCGAATCTGGTAAGGAGCCTGTCTCGAAAACAGGTTAAACCCATTGTGGTGTCTCGGTTCAAATCCGAGGGGCGGCGTTTTACAGCACAACAGTATCACACAACGTGTCGTAGTGTTGTGTTGTAAGTTTCAATGCGGGTGTATAGTTCAGTCTGGTCAGAATAGGAGTCTCCAAAACTCAAGGTCGGGGGTTCAAATCCTTCTACACCCACTCACACGAAGTTGTGTTGTTAATCAACACGATTGTAAATGGCATGGTAATACGTGCCAAAGTGTAATAAGGAGTACACTTTTAACGTGTTAACACGTATTGAACGTATGAGACGAAAACTGGTTTCTCTTGCATATAAAATAGAAACCACGTTCAAAACAAGCATCACCAAGCTTGTGTATATACCAGTGTTTACTGCACTGTTCTTTGCAACAGCTACGCAAGTTCTCAAAAACCCATCGTTAATGTTTGATATGGAAACTGCACAAGAGCAAGGAATTAAAACAGTAACACCACAACCACGGTGGAATGGTAAACGAAACCGTTCTCCCCGCCATGAACACATTCGTCGTCATTACAGTGCATGGAACCGTGATGTGAGAACTTCACGAAGCAGAGGTTTTAAATAATTACGTTGTATAATTGTTAAACACGCAATCCAGTTGGGACACGACCGCTTTGAGCGTCGTGTTGTAGGTTCGATTCCTACACTGGAAATCCGAACGAGTTGTGATGACCCCGGAGTCAAGCAATTTCGTTCAAGCGGAGAAAAACTGCCGCTATAATAAACACGCACAGGATGTGGTTGGAGGGGTCATGTTCACATCATGATTCCATCTCGGTTCAAATCCGGGTGTGCGTATTTGGCTGGCACCCAAAACTGCAATGCGCTGGTACTGGTCATCATGGCTGGTATGGGCTGAAGGATGCAACCCCCTGAAAGTAAGAAGTGGTTGACTGTAGCACTCCGCTACAATCAGTGAGTCAATCTTCACTGATGGAGGTGGCGACTCCGTGGAAACGCTTGGGGGCTGATTGTCCCGACAAGTGACCTAACAATAAACGGTGGTCAATAGCTGGAGAATAAAAATAAGAACTTCTCCATGATGTGCGTTGGCCGCCTACTATTCATACAACATGCGTTTAGACCGTGTAGTTGTACGTATGGGTGCGTAGGAAATTGGAAAATCCAACGGCTTGAGGGGCCGTACCCGTAGGGGTTGTGAAGGTTCGATTCCTTCCGTGCCCACTTTACATGCCAAACTGTTTTGGTTATACCGCCAAAACATGAATGTAATGATACCAAGCATGATGATTCTGATTCTTGTAATCAGCATATTGTTAATCGTGTTTGGATTTCTTGGGATGAAAACACCACAAGATAACGCGCCAACACACGCGTTCGCTCATTCAGAAGCAACAAAAAACACTGACAACAATCAAGAATCTCCACGAACAGAAAAACACTTCACACTGATGTACAAATCAGGAGTGTTTCTTCTCCGTGTTTTCATTGTTGTCGTGATTATTGTAACCCTCATCACGGGTACGTAGACAATTGGAAACGTCAATGGGTTCAGAACCCATGCCCGTAGGGGCTGTAAAGGTTCGATTCCTTTCGTGTCCACTCGCGGTTCACATTAACACAATAATATAAATTTGTGTGGTGTTAATATACGGGTATCATGCCCTACCTGATGACGAACGCCACGGTGAATAGAAAAAACACGCTACCACACAAAAAACAACGACAGATGTGATTCTTCTTGATAGTGGAATGATTGTTGTGTTAGAAGATGATTCACCGGTTATGTATCCTGAGTCGAAAATTAATAGTATTTGTGACTTCAGTAGTATGAAAGATATTACTGATTATGAAGTGTCAGACAGAATTCGCCGTGATTATCCTGATGATGTCGATGACGGGATGATTGCTGCGTCGAATACTTTTTAACGAGACTAATACATAACCTTTAAGTACCTTCCTATCCAACTAACAGGTGTCGAAAGACGAACAACGCAGGTACGTGGTCGAATTGGTTAAGACGCCACCCTTACAAGGTGGAGGTTGACGGTTCAACTCCGTTCGTACCTATCAAGTCGCACCCAAACGGTGCGGCAAGGCTATGACGCGTTCCGTTTAAACGCTCCCTACTCGGAGCGTGAATCGGTGCAAATCCATGGTCGCACACGTGTGCCTACCGAGCATGGGGCTGGTTCATGCACTCCACTTGTAATGGAGAATTCCCCGGTTCAAATCCGGGGGTAGGCTTGAGCCGTCGTCTGTGGCGGTGGAGGCCGGATGACCATACCTGACGGAATCACTGTCGGGGAGTCACGGTTCACGACAGAATGGCAACTCGAATCATTGCCCTCGCAAGTGTTCCGGGTTAATCCGCGAACGGACTTCAATCAGTCCAGAAAGGATTAGTAGGGCATTTGCACTCAAAGGGAGATGAGATAGGGATTTGCCCTTGACGAACGGGCGTGGGTGCGGCAAGACACAGACTATCGAAGTTCCGGTGGTTCCCATCGGACGTATCGATACAAGCATACGAACATGGGTCAGGTTCATGTCCTCCTCATTGTAGGGAGTGTTTCCCGGTTCAAATCCGGGGTATGCTTTCGGGACGTAACCCGACAATCATGGTGAGATAGCATAGCCCGGCCAATGCGGTGGATTTGAAATCCACTGTCGGTACCCAGTCCGACTCCGGGGTTCAAATCCCCGTCTCACCGTTTTACTGTTCCAAAACGAACAGTCACAACCGTACACACCTTCCTACTCAACCGGAAACCCAAACCCGGTATAATAAAACAAGCATAACACTATCATTATGCTAAGTAATGGAAGACAGAGCGCCATTCATTAAAGGTGAACAATTACACTTGTATGGTGTAGATAAAACAGATTTACAAACCATTCACCAATGGAGACATAAAGAACAAATCAGAATCCCATACGGGTATCCAGCACAACCATTAACACTTGAAACAGTTGCAAGTAGTTTTGCTGACGATTCCGATGGGAATATTGAATTTATCGCGTATGACCCAATCGATGACCAACGCGTTGGGTTGACCATGCTCGTGTTTGAAGACCACGCAGCAAAAATCTCACGCAACGCAGAGTTTCGTGGATTAATCGACCCTGAATACCAAAAACAAGGAATGGGTCGAGAAAGCACTATTCTCACATTACAATACGGGTTCAAAAACTTGAACCTCCACAAAGTGTGGGCACGAGTATTAGAAAACAATGACAAATCCCAATCAAACCTTGAATCACGTGGATTCAAGCGTGAAGGAGAGCTTCGTGAAGAAGCATACGTTGATGGTGAATACCAAGACGTGTACGTGTACGGACTCCTTCGATGTGAATGGGAAGACAAATACGGGAACGAATAGAATAACCCGTTCAACAAACATTCTTATCATGCCGAGATAACCATAGTCTGGTATTGGGCCTGCTTGGAAAGCAGGTGCCTTCACGGGCACGTGGGTTCAAATCCCTCTCTCGGCGCTCATGGCATTTACTGCCACTACTATACGTATCGACGTATAGATTAATAACTCAGACAACCCAAAACAAGTACGAATGAAAGACAACGATAGCGACCTTATTGAACCGAAAAAATTCATACCAGAAGACATACGCGAAGAATTAGACTTCGCAACAAGTATTGTCGTGGAAAACGGGTCGGTCATTAGTATTGACCGATTCCATGAAATTCTACGTGAACAGTACGACGTAGAAATAACTATTGATGATACTGGAGCGGTTGAGTACGGCGTTCTTCCAGATGATGTACTCAACGCGTTCAGTGTTATACAACAAGCAATACGGACTGAAACCCGTCCGCACGAGCTTGGGATTACTGCTGAACAACGAAACATGTTCAGTGAGTACGTGACTGCTCAGTTCAACGAGCAATTAGCAAACGCAGATGAAAACAACGACCCATTCCCATTGGAAGCATCAGTTCCAACCGGGAACAAAACAGACGAATAGCACAAGAAAAAACAGTGTGGTCAGTATGGCTATACACCGCGTTAATGAGATACGGTTTCGACTAACTGATAAGTAATCCTCATTAGCGCGGCAGTGGCCTAGTCTGGCATAAGGCACCGTTCTTATAAAGCGGCGACCGAAGGTTCAAATCCTTCCTGCCGTATTCAGTTTCAACCATTTCTAACACACAAATAGTTGCGTATATACGCAATTTTATAATGGTGGGGTGTGAATAGTAGCGTGTAATGACGCAATCAATCCCCGACACCAACCTACCAAACGATGTGTACCTTCGTGCAACAGAACTTTCAAACGAAGGTATGCCATTTAGCAAAGCGGTTGGTAAAGCCGTGAACGAAATGCGACACGGAGATGTTGATTGGACACTCCAAGACATTGCTGATGCAATGGACGTAACAACGAACACGATTAACACGTACATGAGCAAAGCCAAGAATGATATTGATTCGTCATTAGCGTTGTTTGTTATGACGTTTGGCGGGTCACGAACCATTCTGGCATCCACCACGGACTCATACGAGTATAGTAAACAGTACTTCCTTGTGAGTGAGTTTGGTAATGGTAGTAAAGATGAGTACATGCCTGCTCGGAATGGTGAAGCAGGAATCGCTCTGATTGAGGCTCAAGGTGGTGCAATGAATGGGCCAACGATTCATTTGGATGTTACAACACAGTGTGTGTATGACTCAATTGAAGAATTTGTCATCGAAGAGTATGTTGACAAAGAGTTTGGGTCGATGGAAAAAGCAGGAATCGTGTATAACTTATTAATTGAAGCTGGTGTTGACGAAGAGAGTATTCCGAAACCCGGTGAGTCACTCCCACCGTCACACCCTGATAGTCCAGAGCATTTCCAATATCAGATGCGAAGTCTGGAACCACCCGAAAGTCGGCGTCCAGAACGCTTCTAACTGACGCTAATTGTCGTATTTTACTCATGAGACTACTTGGTTGTAGTCATAACACTTCGTTATTCGTTGTGTTATGTTTTGGTTCGATTCCAAACATGGGTTTTGGTTGGTTTACAACAATGTGCGGTGTACGTGTTGTAAATACGACCATGTGTTTCTCTTGGCTTCTGAAAGGATGTAACTGGTAACACAGACAGTTGTCAAGAGAATAAACCACCGTCGTAAAACTACACTCAATGGTGTGGTGCATTGGGTAAGTGTGGGGTGACGGCTCACTGGTGCCACGCAATTGCCACAATAACTTACTTTGTTCCGAAAAATCTTCAATCAATAATCTAATGATTACCGGGTTGTTTTTGTTGTACCATGTTTTATACAATAATAATGCCGGATGAGAAAAACCATCTCAGTAAAGAGTTAGATGAGATTGACAGACAAATATTAGACAAAGTAAACTATTCACGTCAACCGTACCCGTTTGGAACGCTTATTCAGCAGTTTGATATAGCACACAAACCACGTGAACGAGTCCGTAACTTGTTGTGGTACGGCTACTTGAGTTATGCAGGTAATAGTCTTGTAACGGTGTACACAATGGAAGAATCAGAAACAGATTCACCATACGAGTGTGTTCTTGACATTGTTGAGAACGCTGATAAGCCGTTAATCATGCAAGAAATAGCGTACAGAGCGTATAATCAGTGCGAAACGATTGATGACCCACAGATTGTGTATCCAATCATTCGTGACCTGAAATCGCGCGGTTTCGTTGTGACGACGTTCCAACGAAAAATCAAGTTCGTTCGGCGTGACTTGCCGCGTGTGAACCCCGAACAACACCCATACGGTGTGGGTTTTGATGGAGACTGAGCATATGCCCATCATGTTGAAAGCCTAAAATTATTAGTACGTGTATGTATAACAAAAGTAGTATGAGGGGAATCACCTCCTGTCAAGCCCCTTCAATGCCTGTACTTTCAGGAATCAATACCGGACAGGAGCAGCAGATTCGTGAGATTGATGCGAGTCTGATTCGTCGTAAAACTAAGTTCGTAACACGGTTACGGACAAGTGTGTGGTGACGGCGCACTGGTAGCGGGTTCCCCCATCGGTCACTCCCACTTTTCAATGCCAAAGCTTTAAATAGGTATAGCAACAATCAATCAGTGCGAACAACACACGAAAGCAACACAGTGCCTCGATGTACCGAGTCTGGCCAAAGGTGGCGCACTCAAGATGCGCTCCGCGTAGGCGGTTCGGAGGTTCAAATCCTCCTCGGGGCATTCGGAACAACACGCTCACAATTGACCGTGTTCTGTTCCACACTAAACACTCCATGCGGGGGTGTGCCGAGTCTGGCAAAGGCGGCGGGCTTAAGACCCGCTTCGCGTAGGCGATTCGTGGGTTCAAATCCCTCTCCCCGCACTTCTTCAAACGTAACTACAAACAGTTACACACAAACAATCACTAAGAAACACCAATCATGTAACGATAAACAGTTACAACACATTACTTACAGCGCGAAGGCTTGCCACTCACACAACACACCATGGTAACACTTGTCTAAAAAAGACTAAGTACCTACAAACAAAACCTACACACATAGCGAAGTAGGGTAGCTCGGAGTACCCGTCAGGCTCATGACCTGAAGACCGATGGTTCAAATCCATCCTTCGCTACTATTCTCCAAACGCAAAACACCCACTTGCAAGTACTACACAGTCAACACAAGTGATAACAAGAACATTCCAACAAGCAAATGTCCAATTACAACCCCAACCGCCAACTTCCCATTTGTACTCATATTTTTCCACCGTAACGTGGACAGCACAGACATAACACGACTCACCACCCCACTCGATTCACGTGTTTCAGTCGTTCCTGTTGTTGTCACATTATCACTCCCACGAGCAACACCATACGGCTCATCATCTTTTGGCATACGAATCAACCAACCAGTCTTGTTCTTGCTAATCGGAATCACAACGTCCTTAAGAGAAGTCGTGTCTAATCGTGACACATCAAACGGCAAACGCTCATCCTCAATCATTTGAACAATTTTGTACTCTTCACTATACCTATCAGGCCATTCAAAAACATCACTATCACGCGTTCCATTCTCACGAATAAAATCAATACGTACTTGATTTTCTTCTTCAATCTCATTCACAACCTCCACAATTCGAGCAGTCGGCCCATCCCATACTTCACACTGTTCCCATCGAAGCATGGCTAATCTTTCTTCAATCGTTAATTCAGACCGGTCATTATCTGGATTCACACCATGCATAATCTCTGCTTCTTCAGTCTCATTTACAGTTTCAGTCCCAATAGAATGAGTCGTGGACTGTTCGACCATAACCTCCTGACTTGTCATAATTATACATGTTGGTTGTACTCTCTTATAACTATTCATCAAAAACACACCACTCCCCTACGCATAACCGAAAAAATAAGTGTGTGGTACACGTATCATGACGTGCCACTATTACTGTGGTACTTGCTTGGCAAGCAAATGGTACACCGTTTCCCTTGTTGGCGCGAGGGCTTGCTTGCCCCTTTTGACGTTGAGCATGTTTCTTGATACTGGTGATTATGTTGACACGTGTTATTATTATGATTATTTTGTGAATGAAACGTGTGAATCGGGTGATTGTACACATGTTTTATAATGCTTCAAACCGTAATCTTGTACACTAACACATGTCGAGTAATGATGAATACGGAGCCGGTAATATCACAGTCTTAGAGGGATTGGATGCGGTGCGTAAACGTCCCGCTATGTACATTGGCTCCACAGATACAAGAGGACTTCATCACTTAGTGTATGAAGTTGTTGATAACTCAATTGACGAGGCTCTTGCCGGGCATTGTAGTACGATTGATGTTGAAATTGGGCCAGATAACACGATTCGTGTTGAAGACGATGGTCGTGGTATCCCTGTTGACACAGCAGAAGATGAAGACAGGTCGGCTGTTGAAGTTGTCATGACCGTGTTGCACGCTGGTGGAAAGTTCGACAGTGACAGTTACGAAGTGTCAGGTGGACTACACGGTGTCGGTGTGAGCGTTGTAAACGCGCTCTCTGAATGGCTTACGGTAACTGTGAAGCGTGATGGTGGTATTTGGCAACAGAAGTTCCGCCGCTCTGGTAAACTGACCGAGTTGGAGCAAATCGGAACGCTTGATGATGACGAGGAAACGGGAACAGTTATTGAGTTTAAGCCAGACGGTGAGATTTTTAGCACAACAGAATACAGTTACGAAACGCTTGAAAATCGTCTGCGTGAACTTGCATTTCTCAATTCTGGTGTTAAAATCACGCTCCGAGATACGCGTGATGAAGAACCAGTAGAAGTTACCCACAAGTACGATGGTGGTATCAAAGAGTACATTGAGTACTTGAACGATGTTAAAGAATCATTGTACGATGAAGTGGTGTACTTTAGTAATCGTGAAGACGGGATTGATGTTGAAATTGCGCTCCAAGCAACAAACACGAAACAAGAGTCCATCAACACGTTCGCCAATAATATTCACACTCGTGAAGGTGGGAAACACCTCACCGGTTTCAAAACGGCACTCACGCGTATCGTGAACGATTACGGAAACAAGAACGACTTGTTGAAAGAGGTTGATGGAAACCTGAAAGGTGAGGACGTTCGAGAAGGACTCACGGCTGTTGTGTCAGTAAAACACCCAGACCCACAATTCGAGGGACAGACAAAAACCAAACTCGGAAATAGTGAGGTGCGTGGTGTTGTTGAAGGAACAGTTCACAGTGGTTTGTCAACATTCTTTGAGGAAAACCCGGACATTGCAGAGAAAACTGTACTTAAAGCAGTTGAGGCAGCAAAGGCTCGCCAAGCGGCAAACAAAGCAGAAGAATTGACCCGCCGAAAGAGTGCGCTCGACTCAACAGCACTTCCCGGTAAACTGGCGGATTGTGGGAGTAAAGACCCTAAGAACGCCGAATTGTTCGTTGTGGAAGGCGACTCAGCAGGCGGCTCAGCCAAACAGGGACGCAACCCTGAAACACAAGCAATTCTTCCAATCAAAGGAAAGATTCTCAACGCTGAAAAGAACAGACTTGACAGAGTGTTGGAAAATGATGAGATTCGTAGTCTTATCACCGCGATTGGAACAGGTATTGGTGAAGAGTTTGACCTTGACGAAGCACGATATAGCAGAATCCTGATAATGGCTGACGCTGACGTTGACGGAGCGCACATTCGCACGCTCTTGTTAACGTTCTTCTATCGGTACATGCGCCCATTGGTTGAGAACGGGTATATTTACGCGACTCAACCCCCACTCTACCGCATCCGTAGTGGTGGAAACACGTATGACGCAATGACAGAAGAAGAACGAGAACGAATCATTGCAGAAGAGTGTGATGGAAGTCCCGACCAAGTACAGCGATTCAAGGGTCTTGGTGAAATGAACCCCGACCAGTTGTGGGAAACAACAATGAACCCTGAAAACCGCCGCCTCAAACGAATCACAGTAAACGATGCCGCCGCCGCTGACCGAATGTTTACTGTTCTAATGGGCGAATCAGTCGCTCCCCGAAAAGAGTTCATCAAGAACAACGCAAAAGACGCCGAATGGGTCGATATTTAACCACGACACGAATGTTCGGACACACAACAAACACAAACACTAAAACCAACATCAACAATGAGTAGTGAAACACCACAGAACCCGATTGTAGAACCGCAAAACGTTGACTACGCCGCCGAAGTAGAAGACACAGATATTGCCGACGAAATGGAACAATCGTATATTGATTATGCGATGAGTGTCATTGCCGGTCGGTCACTCCCCGATGTTCGTGACGGCCTCAAACCCGTTCAACGACGCATTTTGTACGCGATGGACGAAGAAGGCGTCACAAGCCGAAGCAGTCACCGAAAGTCATCCAGCATTATTGGAGACACGATGGGTAATTACCACCCACACGGTGACAGTTCAATTTATGACACGCTCGTGCGAATGGCACAACCATTCTCAATGCGACACCCATTAGTCGACGGACAGGGTAATTTCGGTAGTGTCGACGGCGACCCGCCAGCCGCAATGCGGTACACAGAAGCACGAATGACTGCGTTGAGCAGTGAACTATTGAGCAACATTGGAAAGAACACAGTTAACTTCCAACCAAACTACGATGACCGATTAGAAGAACCCACTGTTCTACCAGCCGGATTCCCGAACCTGTTAGTTAACGGTTCATCGGGGATTGCAGTTGGTATGTCCACAAACATCCCACCACACAACCTTGGTGAGATTATTGACGCAACAACCCACTTGATTGATAATCCTGATGCGACCGCTGAAGACTTGATAGAGTACGTTGAAGGGCCTGATTTCCCCACAGGAGCGAAGATTGTGGGCCGAGACGGGATTTACAGCGCGTACAAAACAGGACGCGGCAAAGTGCGAATGCGGGCCACTATTGAAGTGGAACAAAATCCAAATGGGAACGACAAAATCCATATTGTCGAACTACCATTCCAACAGAACAAGTCACGATTGGTTGAACGGATTGCCGACGACGTAAACGAAGGCGATATTGAAGGTATCACTGACCTTCGTGACCAGTCCGACCGTAACGGTATCAATATTGTGATTGAGGTAAGTCAGCGTGCCCGGACAGATGTTGTCAAGAACAAACTGCTTGACAAACACTTGGAGAAAACGTTCGGCATTATCAATCTTGCACTCGTTGACGGTCAACCACAAGTGTTGACGCTCAAACAAATGCTCAATGAATACCTCAAACACCGCAAAGAGGTTGTTCGTCGTCGGACACAGTACGACCTTGACGAAGCCGAACACGAAGCACATATTCTTGCCGGACGATTAACCGCTCTTGAAAGCATTGAAGACGTTGTAGAATTGATTCGTAACGCTGAAACCCGTGACGATGCACGTGATAACCTCACCGAAGAGTTTGACCTTGATGAAGAACAGGCAAACCATATTGTTCGAATGCAATTGGGGTCACTCACGTCAATGGAAGAAGAAGAAATTCAAACAGAGTACGATGCTACGTTAGAAGAAATTGACCGACTCACAACGATTCTTGAGAGTGAATCCGAACTATTCGGTGTCATCAAAGATGAGTTGGAAGAAGTCAAAGACAAGTACGCTAACGACCGTAAAACACAGATTATTGAAGATGTGGGCGAAGTCACCCATGAAGACCTGATTGCAGACGAAGAAATCGCAATCGTACTCACAGATGATGATTACGTAAAGCGGATGAGCCTTGACACGTTCAGCACGCAGAACCGTGCTGGCAAAGGCGTTATTGGAATCAACCTGAAAGACGGTGACAACGTGAATAGTGTGTTCCATGCATCGGCTCACGACACGCTGTTATTCTTCACAAACCATGGAAAGGTTCACGAGATTAAAGCGTACAACATTCCAGAGTTTAGTCGAACCGCGCGTGGTACGTCCGCACAAAACCTGTTCCGACTTGACGAAGGTGAAGAAATCATGTCAGTCGTCACGGCGGACGAATTAGATGATGACTTGCAACTCGCACTTCTCACAGAGAAAGGGTATATTAAGCGAACCCATGTTGAAAACTTCAGAAGTGTACAGAGTGGCGGTATCATTGCGATTACGCTTGGTGATGATGACAAGCTTGTTGATACAACAATTTCAACAGGCAATAATGATTTCATGGTATCGACACGGAATGGAAAAACAATCCGGTTCGATGAACAAGACGTGCGCTCTATGGGACGGAACGCACGCGGTGTCGGTGCAATCAAGCTTGACGACGATGACGCTGTGAGTGGGTTCGTAACGGTTGAAGATGGGCAAAAAGAAACCCTGTTAACCATCACAGAGAACGGTTACGGTAAACGCACAGACGTAGATGAGTACAGACAACAATCACGAAACGGAAAAGGCGTGATTGACATTAAAACGGACAGCAGAAATGGTAGGGTCAAAGATGTGAAGAATGTGTCTGATGGTGATGAAGCACTCATCATGACAGCAAACGGCCAAATCATGCGAATTGGTGTAGAAGACGTGTCCGTTGTGAGTCGAAATACAAAAGGTGTGAAAGTTATGACGGTTGCCGATGGAGACATGGTTGCAAGTGTTGCAGCAATCCCGGCTGACGCGCTTCCCGACGAAGAAGAATAAAACACCCCCGGTTATTTGTTGTTTTAACGCGTAGTAGTAGTTTATTTTGTTACTATTTGACAATAATACGCCGTATAATAAGTTATCCATAACTTACTCATATTGTACGGGTTGGGTCAACCAAAAGTATTATAAGGTAATGGTTACTATATATTAATATCTATGACAGGATATTATGATTATGTACTTATGGCAATTCCGGGTATTATGGGACTCGGTGTTGGTACAAGTGCAGTAACAAGTATTGGTACAGAGTTGGTAATGGGTGTGGCAACTTTACTTACGTTCCCAATCCTTTTCCATGCAATGTTTGTCCGTGCGCCAACCATGGATAGTGCATCTACCGCCACGAAAAACACCATGAAGGATGTTGCTGAAAAAACAAAACCAGTTTCGACCGCCACAAAAAACACTGGTAAAAATGTTTCAAACGCAGGCAAGAAAGCTGTTGGAGAAACGAAAAAAGCAGTTGATGCAGGAACAAAACCTGTACGTGAAGCCGCGAGCGCGGGGAAGAAAGCTGTTGGGGAAACCAAAAAAGTAGTTGATGAAGGTGCAAACTTAGATACTCAGATACCATCTGCATCCCCAACCGACGTAAATAATTAATACCAGTCTTTCAAACAACCCCCGTATTTTAAGCCGCATTCCTTTTAATCCTGCAACTACCAATTATACATATAGCGTATAGATTACCGTTTAAACGGGAAAAGATAAAGGCCGGACAAAATAAACAGCAACATAACACAAACCCCTGTATACTATGAGCGAGTCAAATAAAGAGAAAAATACCGATGGTGAACTTAACTTTGGTTTCGGTTCCATCGAAAGCGACGAAAACGTTGATGATAGTTTCGATTTCGATGATAGTGACCCAACAGAACTGAGTGTTGATTCATCTGAACTTGACGGTATTTTCGAGACAAAAAAAGAAACAATCGAAGAAGAACCTGACGACACTGTTCAGGATGAAGAAACACTAAGTGAAGCACTTGGTTTGGGATTCGCAAGTGAAGACAACAAAGACACAACAACTGAACCGGAACCAGAACCAGAACCGGAACCAGAAATCGAATTAGACGAAGAAAAAACAGATAAATCAGATTCAACTGATGCCATTCCAATGCCACCAGTTGAAGACGAATCAGACGAAGATATTTTCGCCCAAGAAAAACAAGCCGCAACAGACGAAATTGAAAGCGGAGAGATTGATGAAACAGAACTATTCAGTGACGAGTTTGGTGATTTAGAAGACGAACTACTATTTGACGATGATGATGACGGTTTCGATGGTTTTGAAGATGGATTTACAGGGTTTGAAGACACGGAAACCGAAGAAACACATGACGATACTACCATGACAACTGATACAGATACAACTGAGTCCAGTGAAGAAGACGACAGTGAAGAATGGGATGACGACCCATTTGCATCTGTTGAAAGTGAGGAAACTATTGACGATGATATGTTCTCTGATGCGTTCGATTCACAACCAACAGAAACAGTAAACTATTCTGATGTTGACCCGGATGAATTGGTAGGTAATGACGAATCAGGTGATGAACTTGACTTTGGTGAAGACGTTGCAGATGTTGAAGTGAGCGACGATAATAATCCGTTTGTTGAAATGGATGAAGAACGTAGTCAGGATGAAGCAGAAGATAGTAGTAATGATGTTGTTGAAGGCGAAGAAAACGTAGAAACTGATGACGTTGTTGAACCACGAGAAGTAGACCCAGACCAGACTACAAGTGTAACACATGAGTCAGACGGAGATATTAGTCTGATTCCATCTAACGATGAACCAGAAGAAGTCGTTGAGACAGACGTTGTTGATGACGAGCCGGAAGAAACCGTTGATGAACCAGAAATAGTTGACGAATCTGACGACGTTGTTGAGGTAGATGATGAACCGGAAGACATTGATTCACCTGATTCTGATGATGTGATTGTAACAGAACCAATTAATGATTCTGACGATGTTGTTGGGGTGGCTGACGAGCCGGAGGAAGTTGTAGAAGAACCAGCAGAAATGGTTGATAATGAACCGGAAGAAGTCGTTGAAGAACCCGAAGACACTGTTAAGACAGATGTTGTTGACGACGAGCGGGATGGATTCGTTGAAGAACCAGCAGAAATGGTTGACGAATCTGACGACGTTGTTGAGGTTGATGATGAACCGGAAGAAGTCGTTGATGATGAACCGGAAGACACTGTTGAGACAGATGTTGTTGACGATGAAACAACAACCGAGATTGAAAACGAAACTGTTGATGACGCGTTTGATAACTCTGTGCTTGTGGAAGAAGAGTCTGATGACGAAACTGATAAAGAACCCGAAGAAATCAAAGATGATGATGTTGATGATTCAAAAGGCTTCTTTGGTAGTCTGATTGAAAAGATTAAAAACCTTTTCTAAACTTTGGGGTTGGACAATAATTCTTGTCAATCAACGTGTTGACTGACTAATTATTTAAAGAATGAAATGATTCGTTGGGTGAGCGACTTGGTTTCAGTTTCGTCGTTTTCTGTGGTGTCTGTCTCGGTGGTTTGTGGTTCTGTTTTCTCACTTGGAGTTTCTTGACTCTCTATCTGTTTATTATCGGTATCATCATGTGTTGTCTCACTATTATTGATGATTTTGCTAACAAGTTGTGTTGGTGATTTGAATAAATTGTTTCCAACCGTGTCTGTTAGTTCTTCTCCAATATCGTGTTGTTCTTGTCCTAATAATGGATTGTCAATCGTGTGGTCTGGAACTGGGGGCGATGTGTACTGATTTAATGATGGTGCAGCAAGTAATGGTTCACCATAAATTGTTATTTTATCACCGTACTTTTCAGTAAGAATTTTGAGACGTTCTTTTTCTATGAGTGCAAACGCCCATTTGTCTTCTCTTGGTTTGAGCAACACGTATGAAACGTCTCTATGGTGTAAGTGGTTTTTATTAATATGATGAATGAGTGATGGGTAGTTGTTTTGTTTTAGTTCTGTGTTTGGGTATGTGAAACTGGTTCGTGTTTGTCCAATTTGATGGTTGTACTTGTCGTTTACCAGTACAATATCAAACTCTAAATTCGTGTTTTGAGAGAAGAAATCCGTGTAGTTGTCCCCATCACTATCTTGAAACTCAATTTTGTACCCGTAGTCACATAACGTGTCGCACAAATCGTATTGTGGAACATCATTCCAGTATTTGGTATCAGATTTGATGCCTCTTTTTGAATTAATGAGAATTTCGTAAATCACTTCGGTTGGGTGAGCAGTGAACTGTTTTTCGCTCGTGTTTGGTTCTTGGTTGAAGCATTGTTTAATCAACAAGCGTGAACTAAATAAGTGTGTTTCAGAAGTATCAATTCGTGACTCAATAATAGCTTCATGAACATCGTCATGGGTTAACCCAAATAGTTCAAGCACACACATTGTAGTGTCTGTGGCTGAGTCAATGTTTTTTGGGAGTGATGGGGAAGATTTCATGTGAAACAACGGTTGTTAGTCTCTACTACTATGTTCAGTAACTAAAACATACTCCATTTAAGACGGGTAAATAATCTGATTGAGAGTACAAATGTTTATGTTTCTTGTCTCCTACGTATTTATACGAGTTACATACATGGCTGATAACACGTTTTCTACACTTGTTCGGCAAGGGGTTCGTTTATTTCGGAAGCCACAGTTAAATGTTCCTGAGTATGACCCTGATGAGCATGGGTCGTTGATTAATTATTCAATTGAGGATAAGTATGAGGAAATTGACCGGTATTGGGTTAATTCACCGTACTCGTTTGTGGTGATAAAGTTTGACCCGGTTGAACGAGAGATTTTATATGAAGTTGTTGAACCAGACCTTACTGAGTTTCAACAACAATTATTGCGAACACTGGTAAACGATATTCAAGATTCATACGTATATCGTATTGATAAAGATGAATCAACAACAGAGTCATTAAAAACAAAAATGATGACACTGATTGAAGAATACGATGTTGATATTACTATTAACACGTTCTACCGTATTTATTATTATATTGAGCGTAATTTTGACGGGTACGGTAAAATCGACCCCATTATGGAAGATGACCGGATTGAAGATATTTCATGTGTTGGGTATGGACTACCCATATTCGTCTATCACGAAGAATACACAAGTGTTCGGACTAACATAACGTTCGGGCGTACTGACTTAGACAATTACATTGTTCGACTTGCACAACAATCTGGTAGACACATCAGTATTGCCGACCCAATCGTACAAACAACCCTTCCAAACGGGAGTCGAGCAGAACTTGCACTTGGAGATGAAGTAACTCCACGTGGGTCGTCCTTCACTATTCGGAAATACTCAGAGAACCCATTCACACCGATTGATTTGATTCAGTTTGGAACGTTTGACGTGTCCCAAATGGCATACTTGTGGTTTGTGATTGAACACCAAAAATCAATCTTGTTTGCCGGAGGGACAGCATCAGGAAAAACAACGTCAATGAACGCGGTTTCCATGTTTATTCCACCAATATCAAAAATCGTCACAATCGAAGATACTCGCGAACTAACACTCTATCACGATAATTGGTTAGCAAGTCTAACGCGTGAAAGTAACGATGCTAATAAACGAATCGATATGTACGATTTACTCCGGTCATCACTCAGACACCGACCAGAATACATTATTGTTGGTGAAGTTCGTGGTGAAGAAGCAATCACACTGTTCCAAGCAATGAATACTGGTCACACAACGTTTTCAACAATGCACGCAGACAGTGTGAAAACAGCAATTAACCGGCTTGAAAATAAACCTATTAACGTTCCACGTTCAATGGTCACGTCATTAGACGTGCTATGTGTACAACGATTACTCAAAGTCGACGGTGAGCGCGAACGACGAAACGCAGAAGTTGCAGAGATACAAGGAGTCGGTTCACGCAATGACTCACTTGAATACTCTACAACGTATGAATGGAATCCAGAAAATGACACGTTCAACAGTAAAAGCAGTGATATTATTGATGAAATCAAGAATGAAACAGGCCAATCACTAACTGACGTAAAGAAAGAAATCAAACGTCGAGAAATTATTCTGGAATACTTGGTTGACGCTGGAATCAGTAACTACCGAGAATTCACACGCATCATTAATCAATACTATGTTGCACCTGAAAAAGTTATTGAAATGATTGAAAAAGACGCAACTACAACGGTTGAAATCCCTGACTCCCTCAAAACAGTCACCGTAGATAATAGTGTGATTGAAGGTGTTGTTGATGAGAGCCATACCACTCCTAATACTGACTCACAAACATTCACATTTGATGAGAATATTGCCAAGTATGACCCGGTGACTGATAGAGAAAACACTGTACAACACAACATTGAACATGACGAGACAACCCACGTAGAACCCCAAGCAGACGACCACCAAGACCAAACAAGCAATCAGAACGAAAACGCCCCTCACAATAATGACTTATTGTTCGATGTTGATGATATTAGAACCACAACAGAAGAAGACGAAGAAATAACAAAAACTGAAGAGGAACCAACACCAGAAGATGCTGACTCACAAAACAACACAGAATGATTACAACATCAGTGTATTACGCGATTCTCATCATCACACTATTAGTAGCTGTTGGACTCCCATTCATCCCACACACAGTACGACCCAAATGGGCGTTTAGACGTATTTCAATCAAACTGTTTGACGACTACACCCAATCAAACAAAACCCTCAGAGAAAGCAAACAACAACGATTATTACAACAAGCCCACATGGGGCAAACAAAAATAGAATACCAGTCAGAAACCCTCCTATACTCGGTTCTATACGCAATTATTGGTGCAATCATCGGCCTCTATGCAACATCGTTCCTCATCAGTATTTTTGCAATCACACCAGAAGAACTTGCGACAACCCTCCCTGAACAATTATCATTCCTTATCATCCTTGCCGAAGTAGAGGGACTAACCATTCTGGACATTTTCTTATTATTCTTATTTGGAATCTTCACGTTTGGAATGTTCAGTGGGTATGGGGTCTACCTACTCAGATGGTGGCTTCCACAAAAAATTGCAGACCATCGTGCAGAAGAAATTGATGATGAACTTCCTCAACTCGTCGCATTCACTTACGCACTCTCACGAAGTGGAGCCAGTTTCACAGAAATAATGAGAACCGTTGCACAGAGCCAACAAAGTTACGGAGAAGCCGCAAAGGAGTTTAACATCGGTGTCACTCAAATCGACGTGTACGGGAAAGACATTGTAACAGCACTCAGAGAAATGAGTGCCCGAACACCAAGCGACGATTTTAGTGAGTTTTCATCCAACCTTGCCAGCGTGTTAGAAAGCGGTCAAAACATTCCAGAATTCCTTTCAAACCAGTATGAACGCTACCAACAACAAGAAGAACAACAACAACGCGCGTTCATTGACATAATCGCAACGCTCGCAGAAGCATACGTTGCTGCGTTCGTTGTTGGCCCCCTTCTCCTCTACACAGTCCTCGTCATTGTTGGACTATTCGGAATCGGAGAAACCCTATTCATCCTCCAACTACTCATCTACTTAATCATTCCATTAGCAACAATTTCCTTCCTCCTCTACTTGAAAGACTACACCAACACGTATGAACAAATACCAGATGTAAACACGGATGTCACACGCCCATCAGACAATTACACGTCACTCCGTCCAAACACTACGGAAGAAACCCCACTCGAAAACGAATCACAAAACAGTGACAAACTTGACACGTATGAACACGTTCGACAATTCAAACAAACACTCCAAACACCGTTACAAACACTCCAAACAAACCCAGCAAGTATTCTCTACGTCACGGTTCCAATCATCACCCTCATCACAATCATCAGACTTGGAATTTTATACACCAATAACAACATCGCACTCACAACAGTTGACCACATACTCATCCAAGGCGCTATTGCAATCATTGTTTCATTAGCCCTTGCGTATCAATACTACTCAAACTATATCGAAGGAATTAGAAACGCTGTCCCCGACTTCCTCGACAGATTCGCAAGCGTGAACGAAGCTGGAATGAGTCTTATCAATGGTTTCAGACGCGTAGCCAACAGCGACTTAAACGAGTTCAACACTGAAATTAACCGAATCCAACAAGACATAGACCACGGGGTTGAAATCAGTAACGCGTTCCAACGAATGGAATCCCGTGTCAGAATCCCACTCGTCACACAAACAGTCACACTCATCAAAAACGCAATGAACGCGACAGGACAAATCGGGCCAGTCCTTCGTATTGCTGCCCGACAAGCACAAGAAACACGACGCCTCCAACAAAAACGCCGAGACGAACTAAAAACCTACCTCGTCATCATTTACCTTGCATTCTTCGTGTTCCTCATCATCATCGCCGCCCTCACAGAAGTCCTCATCCCAAGCATTCCATTAGACACAATTGGAGAACTTGACTCAGGAACACTCGGATTCGAATTCCAACCACAAGAAATCGAAATATTCAGCGTCATTCTATTCCATGCCGCTCTAATCCAAAGTACAATCTCTGGATTTATTGCCGGAGTAATGGGTGAAGGAGATATTAAAGCCGGAGCAAAACACGCATCAGTCCTCATGATTATTACATACATCATTTACATTTTACTCATCTAACACACAATCATCTTAAACCCTAACCACGACCGAATAAAATGACTGAGTAATGGAATATAACACAGAAATACAATACAGAGGAAGTGACGACACGTTCTTCATTGCATTCCCAAAAACACATGTTACGAACACACGGTTTGAACAACCAACACAAGTAACACTCACCGGAATCCTCAACAAAAACAATATCACAATACACGTCACACCAACACAACCAACCAATTCTAACCATCAAAACGAAACAACACGACAATTATGCTATCGAGGTTCTAACACGAACGAAATCGTACTAAACCTACCCGTAGAAATTATCAACACGTTCTCACTCCAAAACACACCCGTCACATGTACAATCACCCAAGAACAAATCACTATTTCTATCACACCACCTGATACAGAAACACCCAACCACGGAAAAACAACGTTTTCTTCTCACTCAAAAACAGCACAATACTCATCAGGACACTACGTGCTACGAATCCCAACAGAAATAGTTGGAACACAAAACGCTATCAAACACACCAATAGTTCAGGCGATAGTAGCCCAAATACGTACACAGGAACCGAGTACAAACGAAGTATTAACACAGACAATAAAACGGTCGCATTACAATTAATCATTGAACAAGACACGCTATGCTGCCATATTTACACAGATACAAATGATGCCCCATTCAATAGTAGAACGATAACGATTAACCCCAAGTTCGCATATCGAAAAGCCGGAGAAATAGCACTTAGTATCCCACGACCCGTTGGCAGTATGTTTCCACTTGACAGAATCCCGTTTGAATGGGCGGAACAAGATGGAGTGGTGTATGGAAAATCACGCATCAGTCTAAGTGACATTTAAATAATAATTATGCGTATTGTGTAATTATATCCTGAAAATATTAGATAAACATGTATTTTCCGAGGGGAATGTTTAAGTGATTTACGTCCTACGTTTATATTGATGTCCCAAACCGTTGTTGCCGATACGTTCAAGCACGAAGACACAGGCAAGATTCACTTGGTGGATGTGTATTATCCGGGCGTGATGTGGCACTGTTTCTGTTCATTCGTACAACACCACGAACCAACAGAGCGTGAAGTTGACCTTGACAATCCAGACGTGTGTAGTACGTGCGCTTCAGGATACCGTGAAGAACATGGTGTTGTAGAAGAAGAACCCGACGACCCACGAACAACATCAGAAACAAACGAAGATTCAGCCTTAACCAGTACTGCAAGTGCGCTTCAATCTGAAAATGAGACTGACACTGGCACTGACAGTGAAACTGAAACGAAAAAGGTTGACACAAGCAACACTGCTCTCGCATCAACAGAAACAGTGTTAGACAGTTAAACCCCGTTTATTCTGCTTATAACTCGTATTAACACATTACACACAGTTTTCCACATTCTCACAACAATTTCATTCAAATATTAATAAGTGATAATAATTGTACTGCGTTGACGTGCTTTCAGTCTAATTATTTTCGCTAATTATTCTTTGAATAGACAGACTGCGGCGCGATTGATATGAAAATCAAACGATACTTATTTAAGCGTGGCATATAATACTTTTAAATGGAGGTAGATAAACATGGTACGACAAGATGGTAAGCGAAATTTTGTACTACGAGAGAATGGTGAAGAAACAAGCGAGTTTTCAGGTTCGGCTCCTCGGCAGGCCGCACTGAAAGCCGCCCGTCGTCTTGACCCTGCTAACAGTGAAGACGACGCGCGAGCAAACGCAACCGAAGTTCGACTGCGTGAACGTGGTACTGAAAAGGTTCACGTGTATGAAGCGTGGGCTTGGGAAGAAGAACCTGATTCGGATGCCCCGGATTTCCTTGGAAGTGTTGTTACACAGGGTAATGTCTCCAAGGTTGGGACAGAATACCCCAACGAAGACGACGAAGACGAAGTAGAAGTCGAAGCCGAAGAAGAGTAACTAACACTCTACAACAAACCCCGTATTTTATTGACACGAAACATAATGTGAACCGGATAGTATCAACATTGTATCAAACAAGAATATGTTTACACCAACAAGTACAGTTATGAAAACAACAAAATAAACGAGACACGCTATTCGTCGTCGTTATTTCTTTTTTCACGTAATTCTTTCACAGTCATTGGACGCATACGCTCTAAATCATCTTCTGTTGCAGATGGATGAAATACATACCCTTCTTCAACATCTTTTGCATACTCTTTTCGTTTAAGTACACGAAGCGTATCACCAACCGTTGACGGCTGAATATTACCAATCTTGTTTGCAATCTCCCGACGCGTTAACGGTGCGTCCGCCTCAAACAATATCTTTGCAACTTCGTACTGACCCATACACAGTACTTCGGATACATATAGTTTAACATCTGTGGTCTTCAACACGAAAAACGACCACACATACGAATCGAAAACAACAACATATTAACTATTCCAATCAAAAGAATATATCATGTCATCCACCGCCACACCAAACACATCAGCAACGATTCGATACTTAACACATATTATTTACTGGCCACTATATTTGAGTGTGATTTTTCCAATCCACGCTATTATTAAACTCGCATTGTACTTCATTGTTGGAAAGTCACCACTAACAACAATTCTTCTACTTCCAGTCAATCTCGTCCTTTCATACCGATACTTATACTTCATGATACCATTCTCACGGTTTAAATTATTCATTAGAAACTCATGGATACTCACACCAAGTGATATTCTTCCGTGGATGATGGAAACCAAAGAATACAACGAAGATAGCACGGTAGAACGACAAACAAACCCACGTAATTGGGATACAATCAGAAGACAAGTGTATCGAAGTGATGATTACACGTGCCAATGTTGCAATGCAAAAGGCGGGCCACACGGAGACACTGAACTTCATGCAGACCATGTAATGCCAGTCAGCAGAAACGGCAGTCATAAAATGAGGAATTTACGAACACTCTGTCGAATGTGCCACCAAGCACGCCATTGTCGATTTTTTAAGTAAGACACATCTTACGAATTGTAAGACAATGACAGTTTTATGAGGAATTAAACCAACCAAAGGGGCAAGATATTATAATACATGGGTATCATATACAATCAGATGACCGTTAACATGGAAAATGTCGTCGGCTCTGGCAATATTGGGCGCGAGGTCGACCTGAACAATCTTGCCACTGATGCCGACCCAGACGATGCAGAAGTAGAATACGATGAAACAGAATCACACTGGCTCCGTACCACATACGACAATGGTGTTGTCTTACTTTTTAGTAGTGGGTCTTACATTATTGTCGGCTGTAACTCACCAACCGAACTATTAGAAGTGCGTGATAAGTTCATTTCAATGCTTTCATCGTTCGGTATTGTCGATGAAGACGTTGAAGACAATTTCTCTGTGAAAAACATTGTTTCAACCGCGATGTTAGACAGAGAGCCACCAATTAATCTGAACGCACTCTCAATCGGTATCGGACTCAACACTGTCGAATACGAACCCGAACAATTCCCCGGTCTAATTTACCGACCAACAGATGTTGACTGTGTTGTAATGGTGTACACAAGCGGAAAAATCGTGATTACTGGCGCACGAAACAAAGAACAAGCAGAACAAGCCAAGGACTCGATTAACCAAACAATTGAAGACGTGTTCGGAGGTATTTAACCACACCCCCACAACACGCCCAATCCCACTATCAATCATTACTCTTTTATCTATTGAACCATAACCATACGAACACGCATGCCAACCGTATTCTTCGGAAACAAACCAGACACCGATTATGAAGAGTACTACATTCACTACTACCCAAAAGTTGGGTACTTATCAGAAGTCACCGGAGTAACAGACGACAATCTTGAACACCCAAAAGAAACAGACACCACACAATACAACCCCGACCATTTCGACACGGATGAACTACTCATCCAAGAAAAAATAGACGGTGGCAATTTCAGAATCAGAATCGAACACGGAGAACCCATCATATACGGGTCACGTAAACACGTTCTTGGAACAGACCCAACCACGTTCAACGGCTTCTTCCAACGACCAGCCAAACATATTGAAAACACTCTCACACAAACCAGTATTAAACACGTTACTGACGAGTACGGCCCTCTCACAATCTTCGGTGAAAACATGCTCTATCACTCAATTGATTACAACTGGGAAAACGTCCCACCGTTCATCGTGTTCGATATATGGTCACACAACACCGAATCATTCCTCCATTTCGACACCACACAAGAAATTGCAACCCAATTAGGATTTGAAACAATCCCAATTATTGATAGAGTCCATCCGAACAACCTTTCAGTTGACGATTACGCAGAACGCCACTCACACTACGGCGAAAACATCACCGCAGAAGGTATTGTGATTAAAGACTACACCAACCAATCATTCGCTAAACACGTCAACAAAGAATTCCACGAAATAAACACCAAACGATGGGGAGAAACACAACGCGACAGTGAAACCGGAAAAGGACTATACGAAGTTGACTACACCAAATACCTCAACGCAAAATACGTCACAAACCAACGCATCGAAAAACACATTCGGAAACACGTAATCGAAAACGGAGAACTAAGCATGAAAATCACCAAACCAGTAATCAAAGACGTTTACACCGATATTTGGGAAGAACACTTACACGACATTATCACGTCAGGACAAACAATCGACACATCACGCCTACACCAATACGTTGCCGAACGTGTTCGAGAACGCCTCCGCGCAATTGTACGCAACCGCGAACTACTCGAAGACATCGATGACGACATCACCGACGCAAAATATTTGGACTTAATGGCAATTGGAGAAGGAAACCGGTCAAACTAACCATAAACACGATACCAGAACAGTAACATTATTACCATAACACCATCAATACCTAAACTAACAGGCTCTCACTACCCATGCTAAATCCGAAAATACTTGTTGTGGACGACGAAGAAGAACTCGCTGACCTCTACTGGGCGTGGATAAGCGAAAAGCACGATGCAGATAAAGCATACAGTGGCACAGAAGCATTAGACACAGTTGACGACACATACGACATTGTATTCCTTGACCGTCGTATTCCAGATATTTCAGGCCAAGAAATCCTCTCCAAAATCAGAGGAAGAGGGCTTGAATGTTGGGTTGTCATGGTAACAGCAGTAGACCCCAAAGAAGAAATTCTCGACATGGAATTCGACGCGTACTTATCAAAACCCGTCACACAAAACGACTTACTAACTGCTGTTGAAGAAATCAAAGAACGAGCCGAGTATAATGAAAAAGTGCGCGAATACACAGCCACCATGTCAAAAATCAACGCGCTCAACCAAACAATGGACGAATCACGCCGCGACTCAAGCCCATTCTACAAAGAACTCGTTGACCACGCCGAAATGCTCAAACAAGAACTATCCACAACTGTTGACCATTTTGAAGGGTCTGTGTTCAATATTGAAGAAATCGAAGTGAAAAACTAAGAGCCACCGTCCACAACACCGCTCTCATTCTACACCCAACTCCAAACCCACTACCAACACGGTTACGAAACACACGTGTTTACACGTGATACTGTTAACCAAACTCACGAACTTGCTGCCACTATTTCACCACGCAATAATTTTCACACCAAAACAAAATACGGCTGTTCAGAACGTTTGAACAACGAGTATTAACGATATACGTTTATTGATTAATAGCACTAACCGGAGTAAAACAACGTCTAAGCCGTGTTTCGATTTTTCACTTTCACTGAGCTGTTAACGGGGGTTTATATGGGATGGACACATAGCACCAATTGCTATGCCAGACGACCTATCAGACCTTGACGGTGTTGGCCCTGCAACCGAAGAAAGTCTTCTTGAAGCAGGTTACGAAACATACCTGTCGATTGCTGTTGCAAGCCCGGCAGAACTTGAGGCCGCAAGCGTTCGCAGTCCGCACGATGTGATTCGTTCAGCCCGTAAGGAAGCAGACCTTGATGGATTCAAAGACGGTGGACAGATTCTCGAAAAACGACAACGCGTAGGCAAACTGAGCCTTCAAATCCCCGACATGGACGACATGTTCGGTGGTGGTATTGAAACCGGATGTATCACCGAGTTTTACGGCGAGTTCGGTGCCGGTAAGTCACAAGTGACACACCAACTTGCAGTCAACGTCCAAATCCCAATCGAAGAAGGTGGACTCCACGGACGATGCATTTTCATTGACAGTGAAGACACGTTCCGCCCAGAACGAATCGATGAAATGGTTCGTGGGCTTGAAGACGACGTGCTTGTTGCCACGATGGAAGCACACGGAGTCTCACCCGCCGACCCCGAAGACGAAGATGCAATGGATGAACTTGTTGCATCCGTCCTCGATAAGATTCACGTTGCCAAAGCGTTCAACTCCAACCACCAAATGTTGCTCGCAGAAAAGGCAAAAGAAATCGCGGCAGAATACGAAGAAACTGACTGGCCCGTTCGACTCGTGTGTGTCGACTCACTCACAGCCCAGTTCCGTGCCGAATACGTTGGTCGTGGTGAACTTGCAGAGCGACAACAGAAGCTCAACAAGCACCTCCACGACATTGACCAGATTGGAGACATTTACGAAGCCGCTCTCGTCGTAACCAATCAGGTCGCATCGAACCCCGACAGTTACTTTGGCGACCCAACACAGGCCATTGGTGGACACATTCTCGGCCACAAGTCCAACTTCCGCCTGTACATCCGCAAGTCCAAGGGTGACAAACGAGTTGTAAAGCTTGTTGACGCACCAAACCTCCCCGACGCAGAAGCCGTAATGCGTGTCACAACCCCCGGACTCAAGCCGGAATAACACAACGAACCCTTTTCTATTTCGTAACGCAGAGAATTAACCACACACGCCCACTATTAATCATAAGTTTTAATACTCACCAGTAACAAGTATATACCGTACACATGGATTTCAGCTTCTTCGCACGATACGCAGAAAAAATGGAAAACACAAGCGGCAACGCAGTCACCGCACACTGTACTGAACTTTTTCAATACTGTAACGCAGACACTATCAACACGAACGAATACGGAGAAACAGACGCCCTTGCTATCACCGCGAACTTCATCCGAGGCGAAGTATTCCCCGACTGGTCAGAAGCCAAGCTCGGTATCGGAAACAAACTTTGTTACCGGGCACTCGCACGGTCAGCAAAAGAAGACCTTACTGCTGACGACATTGAAAACAAAGTAGCCGAAACCGGTGACATCGGAACCGTCGCCGCAAACCTCAACTACGGCCAACAAACCGGACTCGACGCGTTCGGAAACAACGGAAATCTCACTATTGAACAAATCTACCAAGAATTAGAAACCATTAGTACCACGTCAGGCGCAGGAAGCACTGACGAAATGATTCGACTCCTGTTCGGACTATTTAATGACTGCACTCCAACAGAAGCCCGATACCTCTCCCGAATTGTTGTTAACGAAATGCGAATCGGGGTCGGAACTGGAACCGTCAGAGACGCTATTATTAGTGCGTTCAATGTTGAAAAACCACTGGTAGAACGCGCCCTACAAGTAACAAACGATTACGGTGAAGTCGCCCGTACAGCACGCGACCACGGCAACAACGGCTTGAAAGATGCGAGCGTTTCAATTGGTCGCCCAATCAAAGCCATGAAAGCCAAGAAATCAACCAAAAAAGAAACCATGAACGATTGGGACGAAACCGTTGTTGACGTAAAATTCGACGGAGCAAGAGGCCAAATTCACTACAACGGTGATGACGAAATCAACATTTTCTCCCACAAAATGCAAAACATCACCAACAGCCTCCCCGAAATCGTAGAAACCGTTACTGAATCAATCGACACACCAATCATTCTTGACACTGAAATCGTCGCGTATGACGACAACGGAAACCCACTCCCATTCCAACAAGTTCTCCGACGAATCCGCCGTAAAGAAAACGTCGAAGAAATGCGTGAAGAAGTACCAGTCACGTTCTACGCGTTTGACTGTCTCTACGCAAACGGCACTGAATTATTAGACGAACCAGTAACCACACGGCACGATGCTGTCAAACAACACGTTCCTGATGAACACATAGCAACACAAACCATTACTGGTTCGCTTGAAACCGTGATTGAAACCGAAACAAACGCATTAAAGAACGGGCACGAAGGAATCATGCTCAAAAAGCCCAGTTCAACGTACACCCCCGGACGACGAGGCAAAGAATGGCGAAAAATCAAACCCGAAATTGAAACTGTTGACCTTGCCGTGGTCGGTGCAGAATGGGGTGAAGGACGCAGAGCCAATTTCATGGGTTCATACTTGCTTGGTCTGTACAACGAAGACACGGATGAGTACGAATTAGTCGGGAAGGTCGCTACTGGAATCACTGACGCTGAACTTGACGAACTAACAACGTTACTCGAACCACACGTGATTAGTGAAAATGGAAAGAATATTGATATTAAACCAGAAATCGTGTTTGAAGTTGGGTACGAAGAAATTCAACAATCACCCAATTACAATTCAGGATACGCACTTCGATTCCCCCGATTCATCGCTGTCAGACATGATAAGGACGCAACTGACGTAGAAACAACAACACGCATTAAATCCCTTTACAACAACCAATAACGCCCCGCGCTTAGTACAGCCCAATAACCTGATTCATTTCAGAATCTATCACATCACCAGAATCAGTCACATTATGCATTTCTTCAACACGGTGTGAAAACAATCCGACTAAATCAGACACATCACTCATAAAATCATCATCACAATCACACTCATCATACGAATTCGTTAATTCAGTACACACATTCCGCAACATTGTGTTCGTCCCACAAAACTTCACACACTTCGCATCAATATTTACACTCCCAACAATAACATCATCGGGAGATACAATCACTCTATCAGTACACTCATCTACACAGGGTGGTGTTGACATGGTTGGCTCGTATTATAACACACACAATCAAGCGGTAAAACACCCATCATCGAAACAGCTAAACAAGAATAATGAGAACAAGTAACACGTACCCAACAGTGTAACAGGGTACACGGGTCAGGTGTCCGGCATACAGCCCCCATTCACATGGGGAACGTCTTTTCAACAACACAACCACCAAAACGCATAGTTCAACATGCTTAAATCATAATACGATGCACTCATAACATATACACAACATGGTGGTTTCAACACTCAGCCTATCTCTCCTCTTTCTCGGCATTATCACGTCACTCATAGCGTTCGCCATTATCAAAACCACACTCCCAACAAACACAATCACGCAAAACTGGCTCCAACACGCACTCACACCCACGCGAACACCAACCAGTAAACACAAACTCAACCAATACATTGACTTCACAATCGGACTCCCAACACGAGTCAAACAATCACTCATCCAACTCAAAGCAGAATACTTAGACGTAATCGAACCAAGCAGAATGGGAAAAACAAGTGATGAATATGTACGCCTCAACGCCACACTCAAAAGCGACACTGAATTTCGCTCCCCACTCACAGGCACTCAATCAGTCCTCACCAGTCTCAAAATCGAACGCAAACAAAACAATCACTGGACAACCGTGTACCACGGCAAACAACAAACCGACGATTTACGCCTCACAGACGGCAGTGGAACACACGACGTAAACCTCCACGATATTGACCCACAAAACATCACATGGACAGACACAAACAACACAACAACCATCACTATCCCATGGGATACACCAACAACCGAACGAGACGAATACTGGAACAAATACAACCACGCCCTTCCATTCAACCAAGAAACATTCTCACAATACGTCCAACTTGGCGGTGTAAAAATCACAGAACACGTATTCCAAGCCGATGAACCCGTTATCATCACGGGAGACACTGTTGAATACGCCAACGAATTTGGCTGGCAAAACGAAATCACCAAAGAAAAACACCCATTCCAAATCGGTGGCACAGACGTACACACCGTCAGAACACACGCCCAACTTAGAACCCTCCAAACACTATTCACAACCGGACTCGGACTCATCACAACCGGACTCACACTACTCATCCTCTCAACCATCCTCTCAATCGTACTCTAACCCACACCAAACACCCAAAAACACCCGACTCACCATTCACTCACAAAACAAGGTTTTTTATTATTGGTACTGGTAGGTAGTAGTGATGACGAGCAAACAGCAAAATCTCGGTGGGATTGCCGAGGAACTTGCAGAGAGTCAACGGGAAATCTCTATCGCTGAATTCTTCGAGAAAAACAAACAAATGCTTGGCTTCGGAAGCCACTCACGCGGCCTTGTAACCGCGATTAAAGAAGCCGTCGACAACGCGCTCGACGCCACCGAAGAAATCAACGTCAAACCAGAAATTCACGTTGAAGTCCAAGAACACGACGACTACTACACCGTGATTGTCGAAGACAACGGGCCGGGAATCACCAAAGACAAAATCCCCAAAGTGTTCGGAAAACTCCTCTACGGCTCCAGATTCCACAAATTAGAGCAGCATCGCGGCCAACAAGGAATTGGAATTTCCGCCGCCGTTCTCCACTCACAAATGACAAGCGGCAATCCAGCACGCGTCACCAGCCGCTCAAAAGGACTCCCCACCTCACAATACTACGAACTAACCATTGACACAGAAAGCAACGAACCCAATATTAGAACCGAAAAAGAAGTTGAATGGGACAAAGAACACGGCACTCGAATCGAACTCGACATGGCCGCAAACCTCCGCGCCCGAAAACAACTCCACCGATACATCAAACACACCGCCACAGTCAACCCACACGCCCGCCTCACATTCACCGAACCACGAATGGACGGCGTAGAAGTGTACGAACGCGACGTTGAAGCCGACCTCCCAACCGAAACCGAAGAAATCCAACCCCACCCACACGGAATCCAGTTCGGAACCCTCCGACAAATGCTCGAACAAACCGACTCATACAGCATTTCAGGATTCCTCCAAGAAGAATTCACCAGAGTCGGAAACAAAAGCGCCAACGACATTCTCAACACGTTCCGCGACCTCCACCACGGCAAAGAAATCGCATGGGACTACCACGAACCCACAACAGAAGACGAAAACACGCTCGAACGAACCATCAAACTCGCCGTCGTAAACAAAGCACGAGAAGAAGTCGAAACATTCGGAAACACTGTAGCAGAAGAAATCAAAACCCAATCACCTGTCACCTACACCGACATCGAAAACATTGTTCACAACACGGCTGAACACGTTGAAAACAAGTACGACACCCGATTCGGCTCCACCGTTCGAGACAAAACCACCAAAGCCGCATGGAACTACGTCACACAAACACGCTACACCGACTTCCGAACCATTGTTGACAACGCAACGTCAAAACGCAAAAACGGGGGCGTAATCGACGTAATGGCAGAAGAACTACTCGTCCAATTCATCAATAGCGCAACCAGCACAGACGAATTTGACGAAGAATACACGGTTCACGATGTTGACCAAACCGCTCACGCGTTCACCAAAGACCGCGTAACACCCAAACAACTCAGCAAACTCATCGAAACCGCCGCAAAAAACACGAGCAACAGAACAGACAAATCATTCGGAGACACCGCCCAAAACAACATCCAAGAAGCCCTCGAAAACCGGATGCAAACGGTTGAAGACGACATTCCCAAACTCCGAAAATTCACCAATAACCGAAAAATGGCCCAAACACTTGCCGAAGCCATGCAAACAACCAATCTCATGGCCCCACCAAGCAAGTGCCTCTCCCCCATTGGAGAAACCAATATTGAACGCGGACTCCGCAAAGAATTCAACGCCGACTTCTACGCCTCAGCCACACGCGGCGCAGACGTACACTCCGGCGACCCATTCATTGCCGAAGCCGGAATCGCTTACGGCGGCGACCTCCAAAAAGACCAAGCAGAAATCCTCCGCTTCGCCAACCGCGTCCCACTCGTGTATGCACGCGGCGGGTGCGCCACCACAAAAGTCGTCAAACGAATCAACTGGAAAAACTACAACCTCAACCAACCCGGCGGCAACGGCATCCCAAGCGACTCCGTAATCATCATGGTACACATCGCATCCACAAACGTACCATTCACAAGCGAATCAAAAGACGCTGTTGCCGACGTGGACGTGATTAAAGACGAAGTAGAAGGCGCACTCCGACAAGCCGCCCGAAAACTCAAATCCTACCTCAACGAACAACAAAAACGCAAACAAAAACGCGAGAAACAAAACACGATTACCGAAATCCTCCCCGAAATGGCCGCCAAACTCGGCAACATCACCGGAAAACCAACCGCGAATATTGACGCCTCACTCGCCGGAATCATGAACAACGTGCTGGTCAACAGAGAACAAAACGGTGACGAAATCACCCTCACCATTCACAACTTTGACAACACCAGCACCGACGAATTCACCATTAAAGAACACTTAGACACAAGCCCATCCAACGTCAGCACCAACGCAGACGTAATCCGCGCCGAAAACGGATACCTACTCAAATGGACAGGCAGTATCAGTGCCGGTGAACAAGAAGAAATCACGTACACGATTGACAGCACCGCCACAGTCAACACCAACGTCGAAGGCATCATAGACGAAAAACTCACCGCCAACATCTAACCACACACAAACACTGCACACTCCAACCACCTCAACACTCCAACCACCACTACCATGCTCGGCCTCCCCGGAACACGAAAAACCATTCTCGGCCACACAGCCACAATAGGAGTGTACACCCTCCTCGCAACCACACTCATCCTCTTGCTCACCACCATTACCCTCACCCCACCACCAACCACCACAACCCCACTACACCACCCAATCCAATTCACCACCCACACCATCATCCTCACCAGCGCACTCCTACTATTCATCACCATCCGAAAACCAAAAGAACGACCCGCAGACACACACCCAATGGGAATACACGCCCAAAACCTCAACACACCACCCTACCTCGCACTCACCATACTCAGCATCACCATCATCCCATTCGCAACGATTGCACACCTACTCATCACCCATACAATAGGAATCGCTCACACCGCGCACGACCCACGAATCACTACTGTACTACTCATGACACTCACAACACTAACAATCGGCTCACGAGCCTATTACGCCACGAAATACAAGCTCCAAGCACGACCCAACACCAACCAAACACGCACTCATCACTAATACACACAAACAACACGTTCACAACCACCAGACGAAACCAATAATATAAAAAGGAGTACCGATAAACAAGTAACAGAATCGAAACAGACCCACGAAACACACTATCACAACACAGTCACCAATCAAATCATGACAATGCAACACAACCAAACGAACGACGAAGCACAAGCACAGTTAGTCCAATTAGCCCGACACATGCAAAAACAGTTTGAAAACGGAGAAATCCCCAATGTCGAAATCCCAACCCGAACCAAGAGCAATATTGAATTAGACGAAGACAGCGGGGTATGGCTCCTTGGCGACCGAACCAGCAAACGGTCAGCCAACAGCACACGCGGCGCACGAAAACTACTCAAACTCATTTACACAATCGACTTCCTCACACAACAATTAGAAGAAGACCGCTCATCCACACTCCGAGAACTATACTACCTCTCCGAAAGCTGGAACAACAACCACGCACAATTCAACGACCAAGACGAATCCAACGACGTTATCGAAGACCTCGAAATCGTGAGCGGCGTCACACGCGAAGACTTCCACATGCGCCCCGAAGAAAGCGGCGCAACCATTATCGGCCCACTCAAAATCCGCGAACAAACCCGACGCGGAAACCGAGAAATCCACTGCCAAAAAGACGTAGGAGAAGGCGGCTACCAAATCCCCAACAACGCCGACCAAATCGAATTCCTCAAAAACGACGCAGACTTCGTATTAGCCGTCGAAACCGGTGGTATGCGCGACCGACTCGTAGAAAACGGGTTTGACGACGACTACAACTGCCTCATCGTCCACCTCAAAGGACAACCATCACGCTCCACACGACGCATCATCCACCGCCTACACAACGAACTCGACCTCCCAATCACCGTGTTCGCAGACGGCGACCCATGGTCATACCGCATTTACGCCTCCGTTGCATACGGCTCAATCAAAAGCGCACACCTCTCCAAATACCTCGCCACCAAAGAAGCCCAATACATCGGCATCCAACCCACCGATATTGTCGAATACGACCTCCCAACAGACCCACTCAGCGACTCAGACGAAAACGCCCTCAAAAGCGAATTAGAAGACCCACGATTCCAAACCGACTACTGGAAAGAACAAATCAACACCCAACTCAAAATCGGCAAAAAATCCGAACAGCAATCCCTCGCCTCACGCGGCCTCGACTTCGTAACCGACACATACCTCCCAGAACGCCTCGAAGAAATGGGAATCATCGACTAAAACCCCGGCTCAACCCCAACAAACACCCATCCACCACCACGAAAACACCCAACACAATACGAAAAACAAAAACACACCAATTCCTCCCAATCACAACCAACCCCATTATACCAGTACCCCTCACCATTCAAACCACAACAAGAACACACACCGTTCCATTCATTGCAGTATGAGTCATAATCACTGACCTACTGTTATACACTTCACCACGCAGACTACTACGACAAACACTACTAACCCCCATACTAAATAGAACCATTTTACAAACCCGACCGCACCGATAACAGGCACACGCATCCCACCACATTACAAACTATTACATAATAATACTGGTAAGAAGAAAGTCCCGACGATTTCTTTCACCACCCCGACAACGTACCACACTTTTAAACAAAACAAATAATAATTACATACAAATAATTACACTAAACACCCCACTCTAAACGTCCCAATTAAAACCATAAGATTTAAATACCCGCAACACGAATACAACACCATGTACAAAAAAGGCCACGTCGGAATCACCGCCCTCCTATACAGCCCAATCGCTTACACCCTCGCCCACTACAACCACACCGCATACGCCATTATTGGCTTCATCACCATCTGGTTCTTCGCCGGACTCCCAGACATTGACCAAAAAATCCCCAAAGTAACCCACCGAGGCCCAGTCACACACAGCATCTTCTCCGCCATCGGAACCACTATTCTCACCGGAACCATCCTCACCCTACTCACCTACACATACACCATCCCACTCACCACACACAACATCACGTTCATCTCCCTACTCATGGGCTTCATCATGCTCGCACACCTTGCCGGAGACATAATCACCTACTCCGGTATCACCCCACTCAGCCCCATCAAAAACACGAACTACTCCCTCGAACTATGCGGAGCCGACAGCACCATCCTCAACTGGACATTCTTCCTCACAGGAATCCTCTCCACCCTCACCGCAATCGCACTCGGAACAAACCTACTCACCCTCCACTAACCCCACTCACTCCGACTCATCATCCCCACCATCCAACCGCTCCTTCTCAGCAGACGCAATATCACTCCCACTCAACCGAACATCATACGCATCCTTATCCTCACACTCCGGGTCAGCCAACTCATCATCACGAGACGGCCCCTCCAACCCACGACTATTCCCAACCGAACCATTCCCCACACCAGAATCCTTATTCTTCACAAACGCCGGGTCAATCATTCTCGACTCCCCATCCATCTCAATAGACGAATGCAAAATATCCACCAACATCAAACTCGACAACACCGCCCCAACCACCGCCACAAACAAAAACAACCCACTCTCAAACGCATCCCCATCAACACACCCCGCCCCCTCAACCGTCCACAACACATCAAAACACGAAACCGGGTCAGTAACCGGAGACATAACAAGCCCCCCAATAAACAACAACAAACCAGTCAACAACCCCATTACCTTACGATACTCCATACCAATTCACTTACTCAACAATCAACACGCCCACATAATAATCCTTACTTATAATACGCGGCTTATAATACGCGCCTTATAACACACCCACCAAACACCCATACTAATCACACCCTCACAAAACCCAATACATTAACACCACACCAACACACAAATAACACTATACAATGACCAGC
>LFCJ01000077.1_pt1 | contig 50958 bp, 54 predicted proteins | sample 643141 | NCBI WGS metagenome assembly LFCJ01 (sample SAMN03766243, study PRJNA286221) | soda lake metagenome | biome: soda lake; feature: Kulunda steppe; material: water; isolation source: sample B1-Br-g2 brine of Lake Bitter-1 | place: Russia: Kulunda steppe | collected 2010-07
CACGGGCTCGGACCATTCTCTAGTAACGTGCTTATCGCACCGGATGAGTTGCGGTCTCAGCCAGTCCCTAGTGCCTCGTTCACGGCCTAGGCCCTTAGCTGCGGGATTTTCATGGATTCTCTATATTTACCACGACCGCTGAAACTGATCACCTACTGAGGGTTTTAACAAGGCCGGTGGCACTGGAATCCCCGGTGGTCCGTCACCGGTATCACATCGGTTTGGGTGCTTTCGCCGGGCCGACCGGTCGAAACGTTTCAATGAGTCCCGTCCAATAGAGAAATCGATGACCGCCGACAGCGAAGATCCGAACGCTGATGTACAGTATCACCTCGAGGTCGGTCCGGCCGACGTTGCCGACACCGTCCTCCTGCCGGGCAATCCCGAACGGCTCGAGACGATCGTCGCCGACTGGGACAACCACGACGTCGTGGCCCACCACCGTGAGTATCGGACAGCGACCGGTAGCTACGAGGGAACACCGATCTCCGTCACCTCGACCGGGATCGGGAGCCCGTCGGCAGCGATCGCCGTCGAAGAACTCGCCCGCGTCGGAACGGAGACGTTCATCCGGGTCGGCTCCTGTGGCGCGATCCAGCCGGAGATGGCGGTCGGAGATCTCGTCATCACCACCGGGGCCGTCCGCCAGGAAGGGACCAGCGAGGAGTACGTTCGAGAGGAGTATCCGGCGACCGCGGACTACGAGGTCGTCTCGGCGCTCGTCGCTGCCGCAGAGCGGCTCGGCTACGACTATCACACTGGCGTGACGATGAGTGCCGATTCGTTCTACGCAGGCCAGGGCCGGCCCGGCTTCGACGGCTTCGAGGCAGCCGGTTCCACCGACCTCGTCGACCAGCTCGCCGAAGCCAACGTAAAAAACATCGAAATGGAAGCCAGCGCGATACTCACACTTGCGAACATCTACGGGCTCCGTGCGGGGGCGGTCTGTACCGTCTACGCCAACCGCGAGACGGGTGAGTTCCGGACCGAGGGTGAGTCACGGGCCGCAGAAACGGCGACGCTTGCGACCCATCTGCTCGCAAAGATGGACACAGTCAAACGCGAGGCCGGTGTCGATCGCTGGCACGCCGGGCTCTCGATTGCCGACGCGGAGTGAGTCGATCGGCGGCCTACGTGTCTCTCGTTCGCACGATTCCGTCCTCGAACACCTTCCGGTTCGGGACGATATACTCCTCGGAGTCGTTCTCGATCTTCGTCACGAACAGATCGACTTCCTGGACGATCCCCGACTGGTCGCCGATCGTGATCTCATCGCCAATGCTGTAGGGCTGGTTGAGAAGCAGGTAGACGCCGGCCGCACTGGAGACGAGGAAATCTTTGAACGCGTAGCCCCCGACCAGAACGAGGCTAGCCGCATAGATCGACAGCAGAATCAACAACGCGATGACGTGGACACCGATCTGGCCCAGTGAAATAATGAACGCGACGTAGAGGACCGAGTACTTGACGAGTTTCGGGATGATCGAGACCTCGGGGAGTTTGACCCCGCGAAGATATTCGCTTACCACCAGTTCCGTCTTGTCCGCGATGATGAAACCGAGAATGAGCACCAGAACAGCAATAAACACCTGTGGAATGAACTCCGTCACGCGCAGCCAGAAGGCGTCCGTATCGAGCAACTGGGCGATATGAATCGCCGTCAGCACCGCGATCCCGTAGATGAACCACGAACTCAACCGGGCAACGATCTCGACCGTCGAGGTCCCGATCGACTGGGCGGTTCGCTCGAAGGGTGTCCCCTCGACTGCCTCTGGCACGCCCGATGCACTGAGCAACTCTTTGTTGAGCCGGCCAACGAGAAAGCCGACGATCAGCCCGAGCGCCAGCACGGCTGCGGCTATAACCGCCGGCTCGTCGACCAGGGCCTGCCAGTCTAACATATCAGTAGGCCTCCGGATCGACCTCCAGGATGAGTTCACCCGCTTTGAACGCGCGAACGAGCCCGTCACTCTCCGAGAGCACGATCGCGATCGCGTTCGTATCCCGGGTGATCGCACCCCCGGCCATGTGGCGTGCACCCAACCCTTTCGGGATGTCGATCCCCTCTGCAGACGGTTCGAGATAGCGGTATGCCGAGACGATTTTGCCCGCGTCCGAAATCACGAACGCGCCGTCGAGTCGGGAGAACTCTTTGAGCATGACGTTGACGATCGGGTCCCCGACGTGGACGTGGGACTTCTCGAAGGGGTTGTACGATAACGGCCGCGACTTGTTCATCACCTTGCCCGCGTCGCCGACGATGAACAGGGCCCCGACCGGTTTCCCCTTCTGTCCTTTCTGTCCGAGTTCGATCGCCACTTCCAGCACTGCTTTGATGACTTCCGGATCCGCCCGCGATTTCGCGAAGAGATCGTAGATCCCAGTGTGTTGGTCGGCGTTCGCACGCACCCGGGAGACGGTATCGATTTCACTGTCGAAGACGTTCGTCGCACAGGCCAATGCGTCGCCGTCCTCGATGATATCCTGTTCGAGCGCGCCCTCGAGCCCGAATCGAATCCGTTCGGAAATCTCATCGAACGCAAGCGGGAGTTGCACGAACGTTTCGGCCCCGACAGTATTTTCGGTTCCGATGACGACCACGTCCAAGTCATCGATCTCCATCACCCGCTCGTAGTACGATCCACTCGGCGAAAAGAGCACCACTGCATCGACGTTCGAGAAAAGATCCCCGAAGACATCGTCTAATCCGGCCATTGCTCATATAAGCCGTTGCCGCGTGAATAAGCGTTGTGGACTGTCTGACGTGCGTCTGTCGTTTGGTACCGCGTTACACGGATTGAATTATGTTACTCAAGCGTCACGGTTTCGATCACGATCGAGGAGAGTGCGCGGGACCGGATTTGAACCGGATGAAACCTCGCTCCGCTCGGTTTCCAGGGTTCAAATTGGTCCTGCTCTTCGCTCACTGCGTTCGGTCATGCGCGGGACCGGATTTGAACCGGCGGACCTCTACAGGACAGCGTCCTAAGCGCTGCGCCGTTGGCCTGGCTTGGCTACCCGCGCCCATCACTCGGTTTTCGCGAACCGAGTAAGAACCTGTCGATCCGTGCTACTCGTGTGTGACGGGTTCTTCCGGAGACCAATCTGGCGGGACGATGAACGTGACGTGTTCTGGATCGCGGAGCTGGTGGAGTTCTGCGGCTTGTTCGGCCAGCGATCGGTCCCGGTAGGGCATCTCGAGGCCACAGCCGGTACAGACGAGTTTGCACGTTGGTTCTTTCATGGACGGACGCGGGCCGCACACCGACAGCGAACGACGGGCGTCGATACATCGTTGGCGCTTCCCCTGTTTTAGTAGTCGTCTCCTAGTGAAACCGGCCGTGAACAGCCGGTTACCTGAATCGTTCGTATCTGAATGTTGGCCTGGCTAGCCGCCCATTGAAGACCGTTTCACTGATTTGCGACGGCCGTCGAGTGACTGGCTCAGCCCGACCGTGGATTTATATCAGCTGCAACGATAGCTCGTAGCATGTACAGCGCCCGGGATCGCGTCGAGTACGAACCGTGGCTCAAAGAACTCGAGGGCATCGCCGATCGGCTGGAGCTCTCCGAGGAGGCACGGTCGTGTGCTGTCGATCTCTTTCTGATGGACGTTCCCGAGGTCGATCGGTCGAAGCAAGCCGTTCTCGCGGCCAGTCTGTACGCGGGCTCTCTCGTTGCTGGTGATGGACGAACACAGGGGACAGTCGCCGACGCGGCCGACGTCTCCAGACTGTCCATTCAATCACGGTGGAAGGAACGTCTCGAGGCGGCGGGACTCGAACCACCACGCTGGTAGCGACTGTTTCACCGATCAGCCACCTGCTTCTCGACGTAAGGTGACAATACGTCAGCAAATTTGTGCGAACAGTTCAGGAGAGCGGACCGAGCGGCGATCGGTGGCGGTTCACAGTATAACAAGGCGGATGCCACGAAGCTTGACCCCGTGGAGGAAGCCGACATGAACGCTACTCGAATACGTATATTTCTAAGATAGATCTGAATAATGTGAAGCAACGATGGAGAACCAGCCGCGTCGCACCGTAATCATCAAACTCGATGTGTCGAGTGACGACGCTGACGCTCTCCATCAGACGAAAGACCAGTTCCTCGCCTGTGCAAACCGGACGAGTGACTGGGCGTGGCGACGTGATGAATACTGCATCACGAGCAAAAACAACGCTGAGAAGGACCTCTACGGCGGATTGAAAGAGGAAACTGACCTCACCGCAAATCTCGTCCAGAAGGGTATCAGGCGTGCCATTGAAGCAGTAACACACGGTGTAAATCAGCTCAAGAACGGCGAGAAGGCCAGCCAGCCACACTTCCAGTCATGGAGTGTGGTGTACGATAAGCGGTCAGCAACGTTCAACAACGACCATGCCACACTCTCGACGGTGGACGGTCGGATCACCGCTGAGTACGTTATCCCGCCGAAATCCGGACGCGAAGACACCCCGTTCGGTCGGTATTACGATTCCGAGGATTGGGACGCCTCTCATGCCACGTTACAGTATAATGAAGTTGCTGATGAGTTCGCCCTGCACGTCACCGCGAAACACGTCGGTGGCGAGGACAACTGCGAAATCCAAGAAGCCGAACACGACGATGACGGCCCCGAGAACGGAGTGGTTCTTGGCGTTGACCTGAACGTGAACGGCGCGTTCGCAGTCACCTCAACAGGAGCGTTCATCGGCTCCGCAGATCACCTCACGCACCGCCGCAACGAGTTCGAGAAGCGGCGCGGGCGACTTCAGCAAGTCGGGACGCGATCGGCGCACCTCTCGATCAAATCTATCGGAAGCAAATTCTCCGATTGGTCGCTCGACTGGCTCCATAATCGGGCGAACGAGTTGATTGTCGAGGCCGAGTGCAACGACGTCAACGGACTAATTTTTGAGAACCTGAAGCACATCCGCAAGCGCATCTCGAATGGGTCAAAGTTTCAGCAATGGGCGGTTGCTAAGTTCATCGAACTTGTGACGTACAAGGTCGAGGACACCGATCTGTTTGTTGATACGGTGAACCCGGCGTACACCAGTCAGCGATGCTCTCATTGTGGCTTCGTGCACGAAAATAATCGTTCGGACAAGGTGTTCAAGTGTCTGAAATGCGAGCACGAGGCGAACGCGGATTACAACGCGGCGAAAAACGTCGCAAACCGATACTGTGCGTATATCCATCGCGGGCAGAAGTCTCGGGATGGATGGGCCACCAGTCAACTGGCCCTGAAGTCAGGAACGTTGAACGTGAACGGCGATTTCAACGCCTCCCCTCTTCTCGAGGGGTAGAACCGGAGTTCACTGACAAGCCTCGGGGCTTGACCCCGAGGTTGTTGACCGAAAAGCAAAGACGACGTGACTGAGATAGCCGCCGAGTGGGCGACTCGCCTCGCGGCGGCCGCTGAACAGGAGGGACTCAACGCCGAGACGGTCGTCCGAACTGGGACTCCGGCAGCAGAAATAGCCGACTATGCGGCGGCACTCGATCCCGATCTGATCGTCATCGGAACCGCTGGTCGAACCGGCCTCGAGCGTCGAATCGTCGGGAGCGTCACCGACAGAGTCGTCCGGACGGCACCCGTTCCGGTCGTGACGGTGTGGCCGGACGGCGAGGTCGACACAGCGTCGTCAGGGCCGCGGGCGGTCACCCGAACTTCCCGGTGATGTAGTCTTCGACCCGATCGCTCTCGGGATTTTCGAAGATCTTGTTCGTGTCGTCGAACTCCACGAGATGGCCGCCGGTGAGGAAGACGGCCGTTTTGTCGGAGATGCGGGCCGCCTGTTGCATGTTGTGGGTGACGATGACAACGGTGTACTCCTCGGCCAGTTCCTCGACGAGATCCTCGATCTTCGAGGTCGCGACGGGGTCCAGTGCGGACGCGGGTTCGTCCATCAGGATGACTTCGGGATCAGTCGCGATCGCGCGGGCAATACAAAGTCGTTGTTGCTGACCGCCGGAGAGATCGAGGCCGCTCGCGTCGAGTTGGTCTTCGACTTCATCGATCAGGGCAGCCCGTTCGAGTGCGGTATGGACCTGTTCCTCGATGTCCTCGTCGTCTTTCCCCTGGACACGGAGCCCGTAGGCGACGTTGTCGAAGATACTCTTCGGGAACGGGTTTGGTTTCTGGAAGACCATCCCGATCTTGCGACGGAGTGCAACAGGGTCGACGTCCTCGTCGTAGACGTTCTTCCCGTGGAAGTGGAGGTCCCCATCGACGCGAGCAACGTCGATCAGGTCGTTCATCCGGTTGATCGATCGGAGGAACGTCGATTTCCCACAGCCCGAGGGACCGATCAGTGCCGTGACTCCCTTTTCGGGGATATCCATGTTGATGCCGTGAAGCGCCTGCGTCTCGCCGTAAAAGACGTCAAGATCGCGAGCTTCGATGACGGCGTCGTCGACGCGAGGTGTTCCAAGCGGTGCATCGGCGGTCACCATGTCGACACCGCCCGTCGTCGACGCGCTGTCAGCCCCGTCTTCGGTCTCCGTTGTCACCGTCTTGGAGTCACTTTCTGTGGATGCCATCTCGGTTGTCTTGGCATTCGTCTTCAGGATGTTATCTGTTATGAAACGGTTGCCACCGGAGACGATCGATCGAAACCGCCGCGAAAACCCGCCGGACTGGGTACCCGTCTCGTCGCTCATTACCGTCACTAACCTTCGCGGACAATAAATAGTATACTATGTTCGTTATATAGTGCTATAGAGATCACGATCGGATCCGGAACGACAGTCACCGGGACCGGACGTGGAATCAGATCAAGGCAGATCGAGAGCCATCGATTGCTACTTGACAGGCGCTCAGCTGCGGGGATCGTACTTGTTCCGGATGAAGATCGCAACTGCGTTCATCAGCAACAGGATCGAGAGCAAGACGACGATCCCGGCGGCAGCGACGTGCTGGAACTCGGCTTCGGGGAGGGTCGCCCACTCGAAGATCATCATCGGCATCGCGCTGAACGGACTCGTGAGACTGTCGGGCGCGACGAACAGCGACGTTGCCGCACCGACCATCAGGATCGGTGCCGTTTCACCGATTGCCCGCGACAGTGAGAGGATCGTCCCGGTCATGATGCCGGGCAAGGCTCGCGGCAGGACCACGTCGCGAATTACCTGCCACTCCGTCGCGCCGACGCCGTAGGCCGCCCGTCGCTGGGAGTCGGGAACGGCACGAAGCGCCTCCTGTGTCGCGACGATGACGATCGGCAGTATCAACAGGGTCAACGTAAGTGCGCCAGCGATGAGACTTGCGCCGAGTTGGATTCCGCGGACGAAAATCGCGAGGCCGAGCAGGCCGTAGACGATCGATGGGACGCCAGCAAGGTTCGCGATGTTCGCCTCGATAAACGATTTCAGCTTCGTCTCGGCTGCATACTCTTCTAAATACACTGCTGCACCCACGCCGAGGAAGACGGTGAAGACGGCCGTCAGCGCGATGAGGAAAATCGAGCCGACGATCGCGGGATACATTCCGGCTCCCCGGCCAGTGGGGAGGAAGTTCTCGATGACCTGCGAGGGGGGATACGTCAGAAACTCCCAGGTGACCCAGCCCCACGACTCATAGAGGACGTCGGCGATCAGGGCAACGAGGGCGACGATCCCGACAAGCGTCGAGGCAAAGCAGACGGCGACGAAGAGCCGGCCGATTCGGCGTTTCCGTTCGATGTTTTCGGTTCCGTCGCTGAAGGGGTTCGTCGTGCTCATTGGTACTCCTCCTGGTACTGCGATTTGACCCACAGGCTGATCATGTTCATCGCGAGCGTGATGAGAAACAGCGTCATCCCGACCGCAAACAGGCTCTGGTAGCCGATCGAACCGAGCGAGACGTCACTGATCCCGATCTGGACCATGTACGCCGTCATCGTCTGGATCGGTTCGAAGACGTTCGTCGTGATCTGGGGGTTCATCCCGGCAGCGAGCGTGACTGCCATCGTCTCCCCGATCGCCCGCGAGAGCGCAAGGATATAGGATGCGATCACACCCGACAACGCGGCGGGGACGACGACGTTCGTCGACACCTCGAACTTCGTCGCACCGAGTCCGTAGGCAGCGTTCCGAAGGTCATCAGGCACCGCCGACATCGCATCCTCACTCAGACTGGAGACCATCGGAATAATCATCACCCCGACGACGATCGCACCGGCTGCAGCGTTGAACGTCCCCGTTTGTGGGAAGAAATACTGAATGATTGGCGTAATAAACGACAGCGCGAAGAAGCCGTAGACGATCGTCGGGATACCCGCGAGGATTTCGAGTGTCGGCTTGACGACTTTCCGGACCTGTGGGTCGGCGTACTCGCTCAAGTAAATCGCCGTTGCCGTCCCGACCGGGATTGCGATGAGTGCCGAGCCCACCGTGATGATAAGCGTCCCCCAGATCAGCGGGAGGATGCCGTAACTGCGCGGTCTGATAACGGGTGACCAGCTCGTTCCGGTCAGGTACTCGACGAGCGAGACCTCCTGAAAGAACTCGATCGATCCCTGCAACAGGACGATGATGATCCCGAGCGTCGTCAGGACGGTGACGAACGCACAGGAAAAAAACACGTACCGGATCAGATCGTTTTTTCGGTCGTCGATACTACTGCCGTTCGACGTAATCGTTGACTCTGCTTGGCTCATCTGGTCACCTCGTCGATCCGCTCGTTGAGCGTTGCCCTGCTCCGGTCGACCTGTTCGTCCGGAATCGCGTAGTAGCCCACGCGGCGGGCTGCCCACCCCGTCCAGGTCAGCTCCTCACCCGGCTCGACGATGTCCGCGTCGAGTGCGGCACCCTCGATCGGCTCGAAGTAGAATCGCGCAAACGCCCGGACCTCCTCGCGCTCGAAGGCGTCCGCTCGGAAATACGTATACAGTGGACGTGTTAGAGGCTGGTAGTCACCGCTCTCGATCGTTTCAAGTCGTGGCTCGACCGGTCCGTCGCCGTTGTCGACGCCGAGCAGTTTGAGATCGTCCTCGTTCTCGTAGTAGTAGCCGGCCCCGCCGAAGCCGAGTGCGTACTGGCTCCCCCGAACCCCACGGACGATGACGTTCGTGTCGGCACTCGCCGAGTAATCCGATCGAATGTTGCCGATTTCGCCCGTGAGAGATTCCGTAAAGTAATCGAACGTTCCGGAGGCAGGGTCCCGGCCGTAGAGTTCAATCTCCTCGTCGGGCCAGTCGCTGCGAACGTCCTGCCACGTCTCGACGTCCGACCCCGACTGCCAGATCCGATCGAGTTCCTCGACGGTGAGCGAGTCACACCAATCATTAGCGGGATGGGCAAAGACGGCGAGTCCGTCCAGTGCCGTCTCGAGTTCGACGAACTCGATCCCGTTCTCGTCGCAGAGGCGCTCTTCGTCCTCGAGAATTGGGCGACTCGCGTTCTGGGCGTGTGTATTGCCGCCACAGAACTGTTGAAACCCCGATCCCGTTCCGGAGCCGCGAACGGGGATCTCGACCCGGTTGTTCCGCCACTGAAACTCTTCTGAGACGACGGCACTGTGTGGGAGGACGGTGTTGCTCCCATCGACTCGAATTTCCCCCTCGAGACCACTGTCCTCCCCCCGAGCGAGACAGCCGGCCAGTCCGGACAAGGCCACCCCTGTCGCACCGAGCAGGACGCGACGTCGTGACCAGGCCCCGTCCCGCCCCGAAGTCGGCTCGTGTACCATTGTCGGTGGTAAGCACATGTCGTCTAAATACCCTACTATGATTTCTATATAGGTCTATATGTGTTATTTATCATCATACACTCAGATTCAGTGTCCAGTTTAGAAACAAGTCTGCTTAGCGCCTCAGGGCTCGATTCACTCGTTCAGACGGATCTGAACATATACATAGATTTGAGCGGATTTATACGATCGCCGAACGAACACCACGTATGGAGACGCGCAAGGTCCAGATCACCGGTGGCTCTACGTATACCGTATCGCTTCCAAAAACGTGGGCAACCGAAAACGGCGTCGAGGCCGGCACGACCGTCGAGTTTTATCCTGATGGGAACTCCCTGCTGCTGACGCCGCGATCGGAGACCGGTCGCCAGGAGGGCACCCTCGACGTCTCGAGTATCGAAGGGGAACGGCTCACTCGTGCCGTGATGACGATGTACGTCAGCGGGTTCGATATCATCCGCCTCGAGGCGAGTCGGATCACGACGGAACAACGACGCGCGATCCGGGAGGCAACACAGAGTCTCGTCGGCGTCGAGGTGTTAGAGGAGACCACCGACAGTGTCGTCATTCAGGACCTGCTCGACTCGTCGGAGCTCTCGATCGTCAACGCTGTCTCCCGGATGCGACTGATCGCAGAGTCGATGCTCGAAGACGCCGTCGTCGCACTCATTGAGAACGACGACGATATCGCCCGTGATGTCATCGAACGCGACGACGACGTCGATCGCCTCTGGCTCGTCGTCTCACGGATTTTCCGGGCCACGTTGCGATCGCCACGTGCAGCAAAGGAACTCGGCGTGGCCCGAGAGGACTGTTTTGATTATCACTCGAGTGCGCGTCAGCTCGAACGGGTCGCAGACCACGCAGCCAAAATCAGCAATCTCGCCCTGAAACTCGACTCCATTCCGGCGGACGTCGCCGACGCACTCGTCGCCCTCCACCAAGACGCCACGGATGTGCTCGAAAAATCGATGGACGCACTCGTTGCCGAGGAAACTGACGAGGCCAATCGTTTCGGCCACGCCGCCCGGGAAGCGGTTCTCGACGTCGACCAGCACACCCGGACGATCGACGACATGCTCCGCGAACTCGACCCCGTACAGGCCCAGTCGCTCGGGCTGATCGCCGACTCGCTGTCACGAAGTGCCGACTACGGCGGGAATATCGCCGAGACGGCACTCCAGAAGGCAGCACCCCGCCCCTGACGTCGTCGCCATCTCCGGTGTCAGGTGTTCGGATATCTATCTGGGATGGACTGTTCGATAGCTGTGGAAATCAGCGTTGGCTGTGAGTTTTCGAGGCCAGCGAACGGACGCGCTGACTTCTCAGTAGTCGGCGTGTGGGAACCGCAAAACTCGTCTCGGAAGAGAGTTACTCGTCCTGCAAAACGGCGTTGACTTCGCCGGTCTGGCCGGGGCGGGACGTCACGCGGGCAGTGCCTTCCGACGTCTCGATGAGAGCTCCTTTCGTGATGATGTTTCGCCGAACGTAGTTCGGGTTCGCCTCGTTCTCGACGACGTCTTCGATCTCTGCGCTGACGGTCTCTGCACCCTTGTTGACGCTTGCGACGTTCGTCGCCAGTGCGCGCGTCTTGGTGCCGTTTCCGCGGGCATCAATGGCCCGGAATCGGGGTTCGCCGACCTGTGTCTCCGTCGGGAGTCGCCCGAGTTCGTTCTTGCGGCGTTTTCGGACGTTCTTCAGTCGGCCACCGGTTCGCTTTCGCGTCGATCGTCCCTGGTCTTGCATACCCGACACCAGTCGCGGCGGCTATTTGAATGCAACGAGTCGGGTCGCAAGAATTGGACCGATCACCCACGTACTGGGATCGTCGATCGCCGGGGTTACTCGTCTTCTTCGACGACTTCGGGATCGCTCATGGCGCTCTGGAGACTGTCGAGTCCGTTGATCCACTCCGTCACGAGCCCATACTCCAGGTCCTCGGCGACGCTGATATCGAGTTCCTCTCCGTCGACAATGAGCGTGCCAGCCTGTGCGGCGTAGCCGAGTGCGGCGTCGAGGTCCTCTTCGGCTTCGGCGTCCGCAGCGGCACTGAGGTAGTCACCGACGCTCCCCTCGTCGGCGGGGCCGTTGGCGATATACTCTTCGGCGGCAAAGAAGACACAGACGAGACTCGTCTGGACGCCATCGACGAGAATTAGCTTCTCTTCGTCCTCGATATCAACTTCGCTAAGGACGATTTCACGGACGTCGTTGATTTCTTCGAGCGCTTCCTCCTGGCCGAGTTCGTCATCGTCGTACGCCGCGACGATTTTCGCGATCGCGATCGCCGTATCGTCTTGGAGATTCAACAGCAGTCGGGCCGACGATTCGTCTTCCGGATCGATCTCTTCGTCTTTGATGCGACCGATCCAGTTCTGCCAGCGTTCCTCCGAGTAGAACTCAGTGGGCGGGTTGCTCATACAGACACCTACACCGGCCGCTTGAAATGCCTTTCTCTACGGCAGCTTCCATCGCTGACTGTCACGATTGATAACTAATTATGCCGGAAACAGTCGCTTACTGACCAGTGGACGAGCACGTCGCTTCCGTATCGATGCCGTATACGAGTGCAGGTGTCTCGACGTGGGCAGTTCTGACTGCCTCGTCGTACCCGTTCTCGAACAGCCAGGAGACCCGCCGCGGCACCGTCTTGGGGCCCAGGACGGCACCCGGCCGATCGGGGTCGTCGATATAATCGGTCTCCATCAGGAACGGCTCGCCCCGTTTCGCGGCGACTTCGAGACGATCTTTCTCGCTCATGACGCTGGGAACTGGCCCGTCGAGCCGACCACCTGCATAGTGTTTGACGACCTTGGTGGCTGGCAACCCCGCTGTCTCGGCCCAGTCGGTGACCTCGGTCATGTCCTCGCTCGCTTCGGCGTGCAACTGGACGGCACAGTCGAGATCTGCTCCGTGTGCGAACGCGTGTCGCATAACTTCGTTAGCGGCCTCCCAGACGGCATCCTCGACCTCGTAGTGGGGCCGCCCGGACTTTAGCGCCAGCGCCTCGCCGCGATCGACGTACTCAGCGGCGACGTCGATCCCACCCTGCATGATCTCGCCGGCCTGCTCGGGTGTCAGGCCTCGATCGTCGACCAGTCGCGAGATCAGACCGGGATGGACACCCAGGACGGGCCACGCCCGGCCGTCGAGTTCGGCGGACGCCTCGTCGACGATTTCGATGGTTCGTTCGAACACTGGCCGGAAGTCCTCGCCGGTGTCCGCCTCGACACCGAGATGCCAGGAAGGCTTGTTCACGACGAGCAGGTGCGTTCCGCCCAGGCGGGCGAAGTCCCGAACAGCGTCGATGCCGCGGTGGTGGTCGGGGTCGAGATGAAGGTGATTATCGAGGACTGGCGTCTCGTCGATCATGGCTATCGATGAGTGGCCCCGACTCGAAAAGTCACCGACTTGTCGCCAACTCGTCGTCTGCGAGCCAGCCCAAATGTCCAGCAGCACAGAACGGAGTCGCGATCAACTGCCGAGCGTGATCGCTTCGTCAGCAGCGTTCCGGAGTGCGTCGGATCGACCGTGTGCACCCGGTGCGATCGCGGTGGTCTCGACACCGATGGTGCCGGCGTACTCGAGAACTGGTTTGAAATCGGTGTCACGCGAGGCGATCGCCAGCTGATCGAACGTCTCGTTTCCAGCAAGTGCGACCGCGTCGACGGCGAGTTTGACGTCGACGTCGCCGCTGGTGATGATCACCTCGAAACCACGAGCCTCAGCAGCCTGAATGAGTCCCGGTGTGGCGTGTTCGTCGAGATAGAGCCTGAGAACGCTGATACGCCCGAGTTCCTCGGCCACACTCCGGAGATCGTCGAGGTCCACGTCGAACTCGTCGCGCAAGATGTTCGGTCCGTCGACGAACAGCCCGACGGCCGGTTTGGTGTCGGACTCGGATGCGAGACGGGCACGAACGCGGTCGAACATGGCCATCGGTTTCCACCCGCCGGAGATAGGTGTGACGAAAGCCACCGCCGAGAGCGCCAGCCGATCGACGCCGGGCGACCGACGAAAAGACATTACTATTTCGGGAATGTTCTGACGAGTATGCCGCTTCAGACGCCGCCGTTACGTGGGATTCATGATGATCGCGGAGCGAAATTCACGGAGTTTGGCGGCTGGGATATGCCAGTCGAGTTCGATTCGATTCGCTCGGAACACGATGCCGTCCGCACTGATGTCGGGCGGTTCGATGTCTCTCACATGGGTCAGATTCACGTCACCGGACCTGACGCGACGACGCTGATGCAACGGCTCACGTCGAACGACGTCAGCCGGCTTGACGTAGGGGACTCGCAGTACTCGACCATCACGAACGACGACGGCATTATCATCGACGATACGGTGGTCTATCGACTCCCGGACGAAGCGGATGAGCCGACCTACCTCTTCGTTCCCAACGCGGGGACCGACGAAGCGACCCACGAACGCTGGATTTCCCACCGAAACGAGTGGGGACTGGAGGCGACTGTCGACAACCAGACCGACGAGTACGCGATGTTTGCAGTCCAGGGTCCAAACGCCCCTGCAGCGGTCGATGACGTGGTCGCGGAGTCGATCACTGACCTGGATCGATTCGAGGCGAGAGCGGCGACGATCGCAGACGTCGACTGCTGGATCGCCCGCACTGGCTACACCGGTGAGGACGGCTTCGAGCTGATGGTCCCCTGGAACGAGGCCGAAACGGTCTGGTCGACGCTCGATTGTCAGTCCTGTGGGCTCGGTGCCCGCGACACGCTACGAATCGAAGCCGGGCTGTTGCTTGCCGGCCAGGATTTCGACCCCGAATCGAACCCCAGAACGCCGTACGAGGCCGGTATCGACTTTACCGTCGATCTGGACACCGAGTTCGTCGGTCGCGACGCGCTCGCAGCAATCGCCGAGTCGGGGGTCGAAGAGCGACTCGTCGGGTTCACGTTGATCGATCGCGGTGTCCCACGCCACGGCTACGACATCACGAACACGGACAGCCGTGTCGTCGGAACGGTCACCAGCGGCACGATGAGTCCGAGCCTCGAGCGGCCGATCGGTCTCGGATACGTTCCGATCGAGTATGCCGATCCGGGCACGACGTTGCAAGTCGTCGTTCGTGGCCGGTCGAAAAAGGCAAGAGTTGAAACCACCCCCTTCATTGACACAGTATAACAACCATGAGTTTCGAAACCCCTGACGACCGACGGTATCTTGAATCGCACGAGTGGGCCGAAGAACGCGACGGCGTCGTTCGCGTTGGCATCACTGATTTCGCACAGGACGAACTCGGCGATGTCGTCTTCGTCGAACTTCCCGACGAGGGTGACCCGGTCACGCAAGAAGATGAGTTCGGCGTTGTCGAGTCGATCAAAGCGGTCTCAGATCTCTACGCCCCCGTTAGTGGCGAAGTCGCGGCAATCAACGAGGCACTGTTCAACGCGCCCGAACTCGTCAACGACGAGCCGTTCGGCGAGGGCTGGATGCTCGAGATCGACCCCGACGACCTGAGCGAACTCGACGACCTGCTGACCGCGGACGACTACGACGATCAGATCGCCTGATCGATCGCTGTCACGTGCTGATGGTCGTTCTGTCCTACCGGCTCGCCAGGCAGCCACAATCACGGCCATCGCCATCCTCGTGGCGGTGTCGCCTTTGATATCCTCGTGCTACTGTTGTGTTCGCACAGCTGACTCGTCGTTGCTGGCCCGAGTGGCTTGAACGCCGACGAACGACCGGAATCGCGTGGATCGACCAGCGGACTCACGTGAGTAGAGCGAATTCGCGTGAGTAGCGGTGACCGGGAGCGGATGCTGGCTCCTGTGACAGTTACAGACCATCGAGTCGACTCGTTACTCCTCGACGGGCGTCGATCGGTTAACCAGCACCAACACGGCCCCAGTGAGGACGACCATCGCGACGCCCCAGAGGAGCCAGCCGATCGACTCGTCGAGTGCAACGACAGCGGCGAGTGTCACACAGAAGAATATAAACACCACGACCGTCAGGCGTTCGCTCCGATCGAGTCCTGAACTGGGGTGGCTCACGGTTTGGTCACTCGAGGGTGACGAGGTGGTCGAGTATCTCGTCCAGCGGGTCGGTCGTTACCGCCAGCGAGTAGCCGTCGATTCGGGCTAGATCGCCAGCGTGATCCCAGAGGTCGGCCTCGTCGAGTCCGTGTAGGATGACGGCGTTGGGTGTCGGATTGACGACTCGCAGCGCGACCAGTGGCGACTCGCCGCGCGTGACGCCCGTGAACACGAGCACGCGATTCGTACTCTGACCGTAGAGTCGAAAGAACTCCTCGCTTGAGAGCCGCGTGATCGCCTGGATGCTGTCGATGACTGTGTGACCGCTGATTCGATCGGTCCCGCCGGTCGCGATTTCGGTCGCACCGATCTCGTCGTACACTTGCGACAGCGGGATGGAGGTTGCATACTCCCGAAGGTCGTAGACGACATCGCTATCGAAGCCGGCCGACAGTACGCGGCCGTACTGCCGGATGCGGTCCCCGCCACGACGTTCGTCGATCGCAAGCAGTCCGTCGACGAGTCGACTGACGACACCGATGCCAGGGCTCTGCCGCCGGCCACTCTCGTAGTCGGAAATAACAGACGAGGAGACGTCGATCTCGGCTGCCAGATCGGTCTGGGAGATATCGAAGTCAGTTCGCCACTTGCGCAACGTGGCGCCAGGATCGTCACTTAGCGTGATCTCTCCGGCGATCTTCTCTGCGAGTTCTCGTTTCGGCCCACGTCCGCCCATGTGCGTCGGTTGCGTGGTCACACCAAGTAGCTTCTGGAGACCGATCGCAGTCGACTGGGCTGTGCGACGCCGGTTCTCGACGGTGGGTGCGACGTCACGCAGCAACTGGGTCTGGTGGATCGTCACTTCGGTCGAGTGCGTATCGCTACTCAGTACGTCTTGATCCGGTAAACAGACTGATCCGACAAAAACGAAACCGCGTGCCACCCCGTCATATCTGGGCAGCCCCCGTCGCTTTGGTTCCCGTCCCCATCCGTCCTCTCCCGACGTCGTCGGGAGTGCGTTCCGGGTGATCGACCATCGGTCCCCCAACCCATGGTGCTCAGTTTAGGGCCTCCCCCCAATTGCTTCTCAGACGTTGTTCATCCGTTGACTGTCGCGGTGGCCACAACGCTGGCACTCTCTTACTCGGTAGGGTTCGCGCGAGTACCGAGCGTTCTCCCCGCCCGCTGCTTCGGTGACGAGCTGTACGGACACCTCGTGTAATGTTTCGATCTCACACTCCGCACACGGCTCGGTCATCCCGTTAGAGACGCCATCTGTCGTTGCCATACCAGGCTCTCACACCGGACAATCATATATCCGTGACAGTAACTTCGTCCGGGGAGAAGGGGTATATATAGGTATTTTCGCAGGCTGAGAACGCCCCCGGAACTGGCCCCCGCTGCTGATAGGGAGTGCCTACATCGAACCGATCGATAGCTATCGTCACTCCATCTCTCTCGTAGCGTGACCTTTCAACGACTGGGAAAGCCTTTTGCTCTGTCTCGCTAGAGAGTCTGTACATGGATGACGAGTCCTCCATCGAAGACATTCTTGATATGATCGGGGACGAGCACGCCCGAACGGTTCTTGCCTCGATTAGTCGCGAACCCTCGTCAGCGAAGGAACTGGCAACCCGATTGGAGCTCTCCCAGCCGACGATCTATCGTCGCCTCGAACTCCTCGAGGAACACGATCTGATCAAGCACCGAACCCTCGTCGCAGACGACGGGAACCACTACAAAGAGTATCTGTCTAACTTCAATAGTACGGTCATCTCGCTGGAGGACGACGAGTACGACGTTCGTATTTTCCGTGAAGAAAACCTCCCGGATCGGTTCTCACGGCTCTGGGACGAGCTCGGTGCAAACTAGATCGGACGATGATTTACAGAGACTGCCGTTCGGATGGGGTGGGGGCCACGCGAGGTGACCGGTGTGATTACTGAGATCGCTGACGTGACGCTCATGATACTGCAGCTGCTCGTCTTTGCCCTCGCGCTGGGGCTGACGCTCATCAGTTTTCAATCATACCGACAGAACCAGTCCAAGCGCCTGGAGTCTGCGTTCATTGGGTTCGCGTTCCTCAGTATGGGCGTCGGACTCACGACGATCGTGTCTCAGATTTCGGTGCTGCCGACGCTGTTTGCGATCGTCGAGACGATCCCGTTTATTATCGGGTTCGGAATGCTCTACCTCTCGCTGTATCGCTAACGCACGTATTTTAGACTTTAGCTCGACGGTCGATCGGTCCCGGAACCGATGTCAGGACCAGTGGACGATCGGTTCGTCAGTTCCTGCCCGACGGATGTACTCGGTTTGCATCTCGTGGACGGCAGCCTCGAATTCGGCTCCCTCATCGAGGTTCGCACGGACGCGGTCGAGTTTCCACTGACTCGGCGTCGTCCGCTCCGTCCAGCGCGCTTCGATCGGCGCGAGATACGTCTCGATAGTGGCCTCGGAAACCCCCTGCTTGCGGAGGCCCGAACGCGCGAACGAAAAGAGTTCGTCGTATATCTGAGCCCGATCGGACGTCCGATCGCCCTCGGCAGTGACCCACACGAGATCGGCCTCGATCCCGTCTGCGACCGCGTTGTAGAAGCTTCGCTCGGCTGCGTCTCGGTCGAGGCTCACGATCGGATGGTCGGCTGCACACAGCCCGCGAATCAGTCCGGCGACCAGACATTGCAGTCCGATATTGTCCGTGACCGTCGGCTGCGTAGGGAGCGGTCGGTATTCGATCCGAATCGACCACTGGTCGCCCTCGTCGACTGGTTGGCCGCCAGTGACCGCGCGGAGCCACCGCCAGTAGGTCCCTCGCTTGTGGTGGAGCTCCCAGAACGTCGCCGGGAGCGTCTCCCGATCGTCGTCTTCGAGCCACTCCCGGAGGAACGGCGCACACGTCTGATCGGCGATCAGCTGGTCGATGATATCGGTCGTGGCCGTAACGTCGTCCGGGAAGCGAACCTTCTCCCATGCGTCGTTGATCGATTGTTCGAACACCTCGATCCGGAGTTCGTGGGGCGTCTCCTCGAGCAGCCGGTATGGGTCGTCGACGTCGTACAGGTCCGATGGGAGCAGCGGCGAGTTCGTCGCGAGCGCGAGCACCGGTCCGAGCGTCCGAACGGCGGTGTTGTGGTAGCGTGGATACGCCTCGACATCGGGGATCTGGAGGTGCGGCTGGATCGAACTCGCAAGCGACTCGAACAAGATCGACGGAAACCGACAGTCGGCTCCCGGGACAGACAGGGTGACCTCCCCGCCCATCGCTCGTAACAGATCGTTGTCGATCGCACAGTACCGCGGGGAGGGCGTCATGTTCTCGGCGATCGTCGTCTCACCCTCCTTGCGAACGGTCGCAAGGTAGTCCTTCGACCCTGTTTCGGGTGGAATGGTCCACATGGCATCCAGGACGATATCCGTCCCTGCCGCTCTGGCAGCCTCCTGGACACGTCGATACTTCTCACGAAGCTGTGTCGCCTGTGAACGGACTCCCGCCTCGTCGAATCGGTTCGCCTCGGTGTTGAATTCGACGTTGTGGAGCCCGAGTTCCTTCTCACAAGGCCCCTCGAGGACGGCCTCTGGCACTCGCGTGAGTCGTCCGTCGTCGTCGACCGCGTAGGCTTCGAGCTCCATCCCGAGCCCGAAGCAGGGGTTGTCGAGTCGGCCCGCACGGCAGGCCTCGGCAAGGTGGGCAGCTTGCTCGTCGACCCGCCGATCGAACTCGCTCCGTGTCTCGTCTCGAAGCGATCGGGTGACGAGATCGATAAACTCCGTCATTGACGAACCAAAGTAATTCCAGTCGTTTAGCGTTACTGGCGTCATCGCCGGCAGATCTGGTGTGAGTGAACTGCGATCTCGATTCGCTGTACCGGGTGTGGTACCCGACAGTTCGCAAAGAGGCGTAACGAACCACAGTAGCTACTCTCACTGATGGGTATCTCGTCCGATTCGGGGAATATTTTTATCCTCGCCCATCATACAGCGAAATATGGCTGATGCATCGCTAGACGACCGTGGCCGTCTGACACTTCCGAAAGAGATACGTGAGCGGTACGGCGAACGGTATCACATCGTTCAACTTCACGACGGCATCAAATTAGTCCCAATCGCCGACGACCCGCTCGACGCGCTCAGAGACGAATTCGCGGATGTCGACAAGTCGGCCGACGAGCTTCGTGCAGACGCACGAGCGGCGGCCCTCGACGAGGCTGGACGATAGATGTATGCGGAAACCGATTTTCTGCTCGCGCTCATCAAGGATGAAGACTGGCTTGGAGCCGCCGCCGAAACGGTATATCGGGACCGACGAGACGAGTTATGGACGTCGCAATTCACACTCATCGAACTCCTGATGGTCGCCTACCGCGAAGAACGGGATACCGAACGCGTCGTCGCGAACGCTGCCAATCTCGTCGAAGTACGTGGCGACGTGGATACGATCGTCTCCGCAGCGACGTACGTCGAAGACCACGGATTCACGCCGTTCGACGCGCTCCACCTCGTCGAATCGAACGGGGAAACCATCGTCTCCAGTGACGACGCATACGAGGGTATTACATCTCGACTCGACCTGAAGTCAGTCGACGAGGAGTAACGCTCCGCAACCACTAAACGCGATTCACCCTAATCACGAGTCAATGAGTGACTGGACCGAGACGTACCGACCGACGACACTGTCGGAGGTACGGGGGAACAACAAGGCCCGCGATCAGCTCAAAAAGTGGGCCGAGACGTGGGAGGACCACCGCAAGGCAGTGATCGTCCACGGCAGCCCCGGCGTCGGGAAGACCTCCGGTGCCCACGCGCTTGGCAACGACATGGGGTGGCCGGTGATGGAGCTCAACGCCAGCGACAACCGCAAAGCGGACGTGATCGAACGGATTGCCGGCGAAGCCGCACAGAGCGGTACGCTCACTGCAGGCGGAGCCGGACGTCGGCTCGTCATCTTGGACGAGGCGGACAACTTCCACGGGAACGCCGACTACGGCGGCTCCCGCGAAGTTACTCGTGTCGTCAAGAACGCCAACCAGCCGATCGTTCTCATCGCCAACGAGTTCTACGACATGAGCCAATCGCTTCGCAATGCCTGCGAGACGATCGAGTTCCGCGACGTCTCCAAGCGATCGATCATCCCCGTCTTGCGGGACATCTGCCGCCGCGAGGGCGTCGAGTACGAGGAGAAGGCGCTCGAACGGATCGCCGAAAACACGAGCGGTGACCTCCGATCCGCAGTCAACGACCTGCAGGCGGTCGCCGAAGAAAGCGAGGTGCTGACCGTTGACGACGTCGTGACGGGCGGCCGAGACACGACGGAAGGAATCTTCGACTACCTCGATGCGCTGATTAAAGAAGAAGACGCCGAGGGTGCGCTCCGTGCCTCCTACGACGTCGACGAGACGCCTGACGAACTCCTGAACTGGATCGAGGACAACGTGCCGAAAGACTACGAGGGAGCCGAACTCGCGGACGCCTACGAGTTCCTCTCGAACGCCGATCGCTGGCTCGGGCGCGTTCGGGCCACCCAGAACTACTCCTACTGGCGGTATGCGACGGACAACATGACCGCCGGTGTCGCCGCCTCCCGTCGCGAGCCGAAAGGCGGCTGGACCCGATACGGGCCGCCGAGCTACTGGTCGAAACTCGGCCGAACGAAAGGGACTCGAAACACTCGGGATGCGATCGCCGAACGCATCGCCGAACGCGAGGGGACGAGCGTCGCGACGGCCCGCCGCGAGATCATGCCGTTCCTCTCCGCGATGACTCACCACTGCAAGAACCGGGATCTGACCGTCCGCATGGCCGCCATTTACGACCTCGACGAGGGAGAGGTCTCCTTCATTACTGGCAGCGGGAAAGACACCAACAAGGTCCAGTCGATCGTCGAGGACGCCGAGGAACTGCGCGAAGAACAGGCCGTCGCCCACTCCCAGGACGCCTTTTTCCAGGCTGAGCAGACGACTGACTCGGCGACTGACGAGACCAGCGATCAGGAGACAGCCGGCGAATCGACAGACGGGGACGGACAGCAATCACTCACGGCCACCACTGGATCCCCTGGCGGTGACGACGGCTCCAAGACGGCCGCGGCTGACGAGCAGGGAGAGACGTCCGAGAGAGGCGAAGCCGACGACCAGAACGACGATACTGAGACGGCCACGGCCGACGAACCGGACGACGATCAGTCCGGACTGGCGGATTTTATGTGACGTCAGCCACTCAACGCCCGTCGATCGCGTGATCTGGGCGTATATCTGGTTAATCTATCATTACATAGAACAATCGACACTATTACGTCGGTGAGCGACGACAGTGACTGACGGTGAACGGCTATACATGAACGACCACAACTGTCCCCTCTGTGCGGACACGTACGGCCAGCGGACGAACCTCCAAGTCCACCTCGAGGTGGAACACCGCAAGTCCGAAATCGTCTCGCACCTCATCGATCGGATCGGTGACGTGGGAGAGTCCACGGCCGAAAACGAGAGGCGACGTGTCGAAACCGAGCCGCCGATCTCCCCAATCTAATTTTCGGCCGCCCCGTCCCAGAGCCGGCTGAGAAACGACGGTGACAGCGCGTCGCCAACGCCCTCGGCCAGCGATCGTGGCTCGGTGCCTGCAATCGGTGGTTCAGTCTCGACGGGGTACTCCGTCATGCGCTCCAGTTCGTCCGGGTTCGTTCGCTCGGCGAGAGTCGTCCCTTCGTACTGGTTACAGACGATCCCACGAACCGGGACATCACGGCGCTGGAGCGCCTCGATCGAGTTCGCCGTCTGGGTTAGCGTTCCCAATCCCGATCGAGTGACGACGATCGCCGCCTCGGCACGTCGAGAGTATCCGTCACAACAACCCGACCTCCTGGCCGGCGGCCTGAAACGCTTCGAGACAGGTCACGACGTCGTTACGATCGTGTGTCGCCATCGGGACGACGCGGAGCCGACTGGTTCCCTCGGGAACGATGGGTGGACGGATTGCCGGTGCGACGACGTTTCGCTCTCGAATCCCCTCGGCCAGCGCGAGTGCGTCACGTCGATCGCCGACGAGGACGGGGAGTATCTGGGAGTCGCCGAGAACGCGAAATCCCATCGACTCGAGACCGTCCCGGAGATGGGCGACGTTCTCCCAGAGTTGCTCGCGGGCGGTCCCGTGGCGGGCGACGTGTAAGGCTTCGCTCGCGGCCGCGGCGGCCGGTGGGTTCAGCCCGGTCGAAAAGGCGAACGATCGGGCGGTGTTGACCAGACACTCGATCAACGGGTCGCTGCCGGCGACGTAGCCGCCCTGGCTGGCGAGAGCCTTCGAGAGGGTTCCCAGTTGGATCTGGACCCGGTCTTCGAGTCCTTCTGCCTGCACGACTCCGCCACCGTTGGCGTAGAGACCGGTGGCGTGGGCTTCGTCGACCAGCAGCCACGCACCGAATTCTTCGGCGAGGTCACACAACTCAGTGAGTGGTGCGACAGTGCCGTTCATGTTGAACACGGAGTCGGTGATGATCAGCCACGACTCCGTGTCGGCAGCGCCGCGTTCGGCGTGCGTTTCGAGTGTCGATCTCAGACTCGAGACGTCGCAGTGATCATAGACGACCGTCTCGGCACCCGAAAGCCGACAGCCGTCGATGATACTGGCATGATTGAACTCGTCGGAGAAGATCACGTCCGGTTCCAGTGCTGTGATCGTCCCCACGTTGGCCGCATAGCCGGAGGAGAACGTCAGTGCGCGATCGGTACCCTTGGTCTCGGCGAGCAAGCGCTCGAGATCCTGGTGGACCAGCGTATCGCCGGTCACCAGCCGGCTTGCTCCAGCCCCTGTGCCGACGGTGGCAGCCGCCTGACGGGCCGCGTTTTGAATCCGCTGGTCGTCGGTCAGTCCGAGATAGTTGTTCGACGCAAAGACCAGTGCTTCTGCACGATCCAGAACTGGCAGGTCACCCCCAGATGGTTGCGCAAAGTACCCTCGCTCTGCGACTCGATCGACGGGTGCCAGTGTCCGCTTCAGATCGTTCGCTTCGAGGTTGCAGACTCGTTCCTCGAGATCGAACCCACGGTCGCGATCGTCCATTCGAGTGAAGGGTGTCAGTGACAGGGTTTCACCTTCACGGTTCTGCCCGGCGCGATCGATGCCGTGGGTCGAACCCGAACACCCGATCGGCCCGATGCTCCTCAGTCGTCACCCGGTTCCGGTCCGGTGCTCGCGGTCTGTTCCTCGGTGTCTGCTGTTCCGTCACCACTGGACCGGGCCTTGACTTCCGCCGGATCGAACTCGTTGACGTCCATGTTAGGCTCTAAACCGGCACGTTCGACGATCTCGATATCCTCGCCGGGTGACTGTCCCTCGGTCGTAAGATAATCGCCGGTGAGGAGTCCGTCAGCCCCCGCCTCGAGTGGCAGGTGTTGCTCCTCTGGTTCGAGGTTGACCTCGCGGCCGCCAGTCAGTCGCACCCGGGATTCGGGATGGAGCAGTTTGTAGACGGCGACCGTTTTAACGATCTCTTCGGTCGTGATTTCGACATCTTTCTGGGCAAGCGGCGTTCCTTCGACTGGATTCAGGACGTTCACCGGGAGCGAAGAGATGCCGATATCCTGGAGCGCGATCGCGGCGTCGACTCGATCGGTCGGCGTCTCGCCCATGCCGAGGATGACGCCGGCACAGAGGTCCATGCCGGCTTCTTTCGCAATCTCGAGAGTCTTCACGCGATCCTCGAAACTGTGGGTGTCGACGATCTCGGGGAAGTACCGCGGCGAGGTCTCGATATTGTGATTGTAGTGGTTGATCCCTTCGTCGGCGATGATCGCGGCTTCCTCTTCGGTGAGGATCCCCAGGGAGGCGTCGACCTCGAGGTCGCACTCGTCCCGGACGAGTCTGATCGATTCGAGGACTTCGTTCCACTCCTCGGGGCGGTGTTCTTTCGAGACCCCCTTCTCAGCGACGACGATCCCAAACCGCTGTGCGCCGTCGCGTTCGGCTCGCTTGGCGGCGTCGAGAATCTTTTCGGGACCGAGAAAATCGTACGTATCGATGCCGGTATCGAAGTGGACCGACTGCGCACAGAAACCACAATCTTCGGCACAGTTGCCCGCTTTCGCGTTGACGATCGAACAGGCGTCGACAGTCCCGTCGCCGAACTGATCGCGAACGGTCGCCCCGGCCTGTGCGAGCGGGTCGACCGGCTGGGCCATCAACGCGAGTCCGTCGGTTCGATCGAGTCGTTCGCCGGCCAGCACCCGCTCGAGTGCGTCGTCAACCGTCTTGTTGCTCGTCTCGTAAACCACGACCGAATTTTCGGTTGACGAGCCTATAATTGTTGGGGATCGTCACATTCAGTGTGTTCTCGTGGGTGTAAGCCGGTCGATGTTCTGGTATCAATCTCATTGGTCTCAACCAGGAGACCTATGCCGGTCGGGTCGGCGGTCTGTAGCGTCTGTTCCGATACCGTCCCCCTGCTCGAAAGCGAACGGTCAAAGCCACCGCTGGATTCGGATGTCGCGTCGTCGGGGTGTCGCGATCTCGGTGTCGTGATCAGCAGACCATCGGTCGACTGGACAGTGCGATCGTGGCTCCCGTTTTGGAGCCACTCAACTGATTCGAAACGGCTTTGAACGGCACTCTCGGGCGCTCTCGGTTGGATATACCTGTTCTCTCCGGATTCTCGGATCGCGAACTGAGCAAACGTCTGATCTATCCGAGATTATATTTTGTTTGTTAATTTGTTTCCTTCACAAAACACAGCTCGGCCATCACGTTCATATCTAAGTTTTCTCGTTCGGGCTAGTTGACAAAAAATGCAAAAGTTAAAGATGTGTGATAATGTAGTACTGAAGAACGAGAGCATGACTGACAGTACCGCGAACAGAATCACGAATGACGACGAGTTCGACGCGGGACCCAGCGCGGACGAACTGTTCGGAGAGATTAAAGAGTCGTTCGCGGCGGAGTCAGCCGATACAGAGACAGCCGACACGTCACCGAAGGACGAACAGATCGAGGATCAGACTGCAGCGGACGTATTTGATCAACTTCGAGCTGACGTTACCGACGATGCAGACGGTGTCCTTCTCGACGAGAGTCCGGACGATATCATCGCGAGTGCGGACGAACCGGAGCAAAAAGCAGCCGTCGACGAGTCGTTGCTCGTCGATGAGAGTGAACTCACGGATCTCTTGCTCACCGGTCGAACGAAAGACCAGGAGTTCCTCTGGGTCGCTTCCGAGGGTGATACGGCCGAGTCCGACGACGTAGCGAGTGAGGACTCGACCACATCCGAGATGGTTGACTGGTCAGACCAGTCACCAGATGCGAGCGAGGAGCCGACGGAGAACGACACTGGCACCGACACGCAGAGTGCCGACGCAGACACTGCTGTGCAGTCCGACACGTCCGTCGAGACGGACGATTCGATCCAGACACCGACAGCCGAATCGACGGACGATGCCATTGAGGCCGAACCCGCGAACAGTGCGGCTGAGACGACAGCCGAACGGACAGACAGTGCGGCTGAGACGACAGCCGAACAGAGAGACAGTGCGGCTGAGACGACGGCTGATAGTGTCGACACTGAACCATCTGCAGCTGCTGCCGATGACGGTACCCAGGACACGGTCGCCGACGAAACCGACGCCGGTTCGTCGGCAACTAACCCAGAGCAGGGTCCGGAAACAAATACCACGGAAACCTCACTCGTCGTCAAAGACGACGAAGAAGGACTCGTCACGACCGATGACGACGATACGGACTCCTCCGGTGTGCTTGGCTGGCTCCGATCGAAACTCCGGAATCTGTTCTAAAACGGCCCCGTACAACACTGGATCGCGGGACCTGTGTTCAGTCAACACGAAACGAGTTCGCAGCCGATAAAAACGTCTTCAGTGTCGAAATCAGGAGACGCGAGACTTCTCTTCTAGTCGAGGAACCCTTCGATGTGGTCGGCGACTTCTTCTGGCGTGTCGCCGACAGGAACACCGGCGTCGTTCAGGGCGTTGATCTTGCTCTCTGCAGTCCCGGTACCGGAACCGGAGACGATCGCGCCGGCGTGGCCCATCCGTTTCCCTGGCGGAGCGGTACGGCCAGCAATGAAGCCGGCCACAGGTGTTTCGACGTGGTCGTCGATATACGCTGCGGCCTCCTCTTCGTCTTCGCCACCGATCTCACCGCACATGACGATGGCCTCGGTTTCGGGGTCGTTCTCGAACAGTTCGAGGGTGTCGACGAAGTCCGTGCCGATGATCGGGTCGCCACCGATGCCGATCGCGGTGGTCTGACCGATTCCACGGTTCGTGAGGTTGTCGACGACCTGGTAGGTCAGGGTCCCCGATCGGGAGACGAGGCCGACGTTCCCCTCCGAGAAGATGTTTCCGGGGAGGATGCCGAGTTTGGCCTCGCCAGGCGTGATGAGGCCGGGACAGTTCGGTCCGATGAGTCGGGTGTCGGTTTCGGAGAGGCGTTTGTTGACCCGAGCCATGTCCTGGGTCGGGATTCCTTCGGTGATGGCGACCGCGAGGTCGAGATCGGAGTCGAGCGATTCGAAGATCGCGTCGCCAGCGAACGCCGGCGGGACGAAGATCACGGACGTGTCGGCGTTTTCCTCCTCGACGGCTTCGTGGACCGTGTTGTAGACGGGAACACCAGCGGCTTCCTGGCCGCCCTTGCCGGGAACTGCACCGGCGACAACGTTGGTGCCGTACTCCATCATCTGTTCGGCGTGGAACTTTCCTTCCCCGCCCGTAATGCCCTGTACCACGACGCGTGTCTCGTCGTCGACTAGTACGCTCATTGGTCGTTCACCTCCTCAGCGTAGGCGACAGCACGCTGGACTGCGTCCTCGAGGGTTTGTTCGACTGTCACGAGGTCTTCGTTCAGAATTTCCATGCCTTCCTCCCAGTTCGTCCCTGCCAGTCGGACGACGACCGGTTTGGGAATTTCGTCGAACTGTTCGAGCGCTTCGTTGATTCCGCGTGCGACCTCGTCTCCTCGGGTGATCCCGCCGAAAATGTTGAAGACGACCGAATCGACGTTATCGTCGGAGAAGACCATATCGAGCGCGTTCGCGATACGGGCGGCCTTCGCACCGCCACCGACGTCGAGGAAGTTCGCGGGTTCGCCGCCGTAGTGGTCGACCAGGTCCAGTGTGGTCATCACGAGGCCCGCCCCGTTGCCGATGATTCCTGTGTTCCCTTCGAGTCGGACGTAGTCGAAGTCGTACTCGTCGGCCTTCTGCTCTAAGTCGTCGCCGCCACTGGCCGCTTCTGCCTCCATCTCGGCAAGTTCGGGCTGGCGGAAGAGAGCGTCTTCGTCGATGTTCATCACGGCGTCGGCCGCGATGACGTCATCGTCCGCCGTCATCATCAGCGGGTTGATCTCGGCGTCTGCACCGTCCCGGCTGTCCCAGAGGTCGTACAGCGTCATCAGCACGTTCGAGACGTCACGCGCGACAGCCTGGTCGACGCCAGCGTCGTAGACGGCCTTGCGTGCCTGATAGGGGTGCATCCCAAAGGAGGGATCGACGTGCTCACGCGCGATCGCCTCGGGAGTTTCCTCGGCGACCGCCTCGATGTCGACACCACCTTTGGTCGACACCATCGCGACGGGTTTCCCTTCGCCGCGGTCCATCGTGATTCCGACGTAGAGCTCGTCCGTAAAGTCGACTGCCTCTTCGACGAGGACGCGATCGACGTGGTAGCCTTTGAGATCCATCCCCAGGATCGAGTCTGCGGCCTCGCGGGCTTCTTCGGCGTCGTCGACGAGTTTGATCCCGCCTGCCTTGCCACGACCACCGACCTGTACCTGCGCTTTGATCGCCACTGGATACCCGATCTCGTCTGCCGCGGTCACGACACCGTCGACGTCGGAGGCGAGTTGAGAAGCCGGCGTCGGAATACCGGCGTCGGCGAAGACTTGCTTCGCCTGATACTCGTGTAATTTCATAGCCATTCGAACGGGTGTTCCCCCCTTGCTTAAATCCTGCCAGTTCCCGCTCGGGAACGGATACGCAACTGGCACGTCCGTCCCCATCGTCTCTCCGTTTTTATAGTCGGTCGAGATTCGATCACCAGCGCGATCGGCGCGAGTAAATTAACTCAGTTCTGTATTAGAGTACCTTTATTAGCCATGCGCCTGTACCAAGGAGTGATGCCTGAAGTCACGGTCTCCGAAACCCTGTACGAAAAGCTCGAAGCAGAAAGCGACTCGGTCGAAGATGCGGTCTGGGAACTGATGTACAAAGCACGCCGCGAGACGCAACTGTAAGCGCTTTTTAGACGAGGACGTCGTCAGTCGGAAGAATCTGTTCGGTGAGTATCGGGCAGGTCGGTCGGCCGGGTGTTCTTCGGACGATACGACAGAGTTCTGTACTGAACTCAGTTACGACGTGTCATGCACGTAATACGCCTTTGAGTTCTCAGCAGGTAGATGCTCTGTCGATCGCACCCACGCAAAATTAACTCAATTACGTATTAGGGTACCTTTATTAGCCATGCGCCTGTACCAAGGAGTGATGCCAGAAGTCACGGTCTCCGATTCCCTGTACCAGAAACTCGACGCACAGACTGACGAAACGTTCGAGGACACAGTATGGGAGCTGATGTACAAGGCACGCCGTGAGACGCAGGTCTAACAGCCCGCCAGCGGTTCTCACCGCGTCAGTCAGTCCACTCGGCCGATACTCCTGGTCGGTCGACACCCCCCACCGGTCTTTTTGAGCGAACAACCTGATACGAGCGATAGTACCAGCGTCCGCTCACCGAAGCGTTTGACTCCGTACAGTACCAAGACTCTCCCGACCATTGCACCACGGGATCGTCGCCGGGGAGTGGGATCGGCGTCTCGAACAGCTCGCCGCCCGGATCCAGACCGCTATCCGAGTGAATTGCGTGGGCGTAGCTTCAGTCTCTAGTAGGCGCGTCCACGGGATCAGGTCACGATTCAATTTCGAGACAGCATCGACCCGCCGATCGCTTCGGGGAGCGGTGTCGAAATGACCACCTCGACCGCCACAGGGTGGCGTCACCGCTTGCTCGGCCCCCTTGCGACGATGCTTCGCGTGCTCGTCCACAGCAATCTCTTCATCTCGCTCGCCGCCGCAAGCGTCGTGGTCACGACGCTCGTTCTCGCTGACTTGCCGCCCGATCCCCTCCCGTTCGTCATCGTCTTCGCGGTGACCATGTTCGTCTACACCGTTAACCGGTTCACCGATCTCGAGGAGGACGAAGCGAACGTCCCCCAGCGTGTCTCGTTCATCAAGCGCTACGGCTGGCTCTGGCTCGCGCTCGGGGCAGTCCTCTATCTCGCGGCGATCTGGGTTGCGATCCGCCGCTCCATCCCGGGTGTTGGCTTCATGATCTTGCCCTTGCTCGCTGCCATCCTCTACTCGACGGTCGGTATCAAGCGGCTGTTCCTCGTCAAGAACCTGTTCGTCGGACTGGCGTGGGCACTGATTCCGATGGGCGTCGGGTACTACTTCGGCCAGCCCTGGACGTTCGAGATCGTCTTTCTTGCGGTCTATATCGGTGTGATGATCACGATCGCCGCGATACTCTTCGATATCAAAGATATCGAGGGTGATCGAGCAGAAGGCATTCGTACTGTTCCCAACACGTTCGGCCCCCGGTGGACCCGAATCGCGTCGCAGGCAGCCAACGTCGTCGTCGCCGGCGTCGTCCTTGCCATCGTCGCGATCGAACTCCTCTCGCCCGAGTACCTCGTCTTGCTCGCGTTCCACGGCTACATCGGTGCGTACATCCCGTTTGCCACACCCGATCGTGGGCCGCTGTTCTACGGCTTCGTCATCGACGGCGAACACGTGTTCCTGGCCGCGATCGTGGTCGCGTTCGAGTGGCTGCTCTGGTAGTCTACTTCCGACCGACAGCCCACATCGACGTACTGCTGTAACTCGGGATCACACGTCTGCGGGCCGTTTTGGCGGCCGTTTCACCTGTTTGGGGCGGTCGTCCCTGACCAATATCGGAACGAGTTTGCTACCCCCAGAACTGGTACTCTCTCAGTCCCGATCGGTCTCGCTCCAGTCGCAGTCCTGGCACTTCAGGCCGGTGACGAACTCGGTGACCGAGGGCATGTAGCCGACCTCGAGGACGCTGCCGCCACACTCGGGGCACGCTTCGTCGGCCTCCTCGATCGAATCGACCTCCATGACGGAGTCGTCTTCGATCAGTTCTGCGAGTTTCGTTGCGTTGACCATCCGTCCCTGAACGACTCGGTTCTGGCTCATACTCGACGTTCAGGCGGCAACGTCTGTAAACGTTTCCGGTTGCCGTACTGAATCATAAACCGTTACGGTCGACAGCGTAGCGACACCGTTACCAGCGGCCGATCGGGGACTCGGCGCCAACCGGGACCGTTTTCCTCGATCGACCGAAAGCAGTACGCATGACGGTCGTTCTGGCAGGTGTCGGTGCTGACAGCACCAATCTGGGGGCCCTTGGGCCGCTGTACGACGATGGCGGGTTCGAGTATGTCCCAATTCCGGAAAAGACACACCAAACAGACGAGACAGAAACACTCGGATCGTGGTCGTTACGGGGCCAGGATGGGACTGCAGCTGATCTCACGAGCCGGATCGACCCTCAGCCCGTCAGCGGCGAGGCAGAGTCTGTCACCGGCGAGGCGCTGGCAGACTGGCCGCTCCACCACGATCCGAATTTCGAATCGCTAACGTATGGTGAACACCGCACGAGTGGCTACGTATCGCGGCTGTCGGCGCTCGACCCCGGCGACGTAGTGGGCTTCTATGCCGGCCTGCGACGACCGGCGGGCGATCGCGCCCACCGCTATCTCATCGGCTATATGACCGTCGCCGAGGTGACGGTCATCGATCCCGGCGATCCGATCGACGATCGCCGGCGACAGCTTGCGGCCCATCCGGAGAACGCCCACGCCAAGCGCGCTCGGGACGGCGCGCTGTATCTCGACAAGCCGGTCGTCATCGTCGACGGCTGTACACCGGGTGGCCTCTTCGATCGCGACCCCATCAGACTCAGCGACTACTACGTCAAAGACGGAAACGAGCGCCCACAGTACTATCTCCGTGACTCGATCGCGTCGGCGTTCGATGTCAAAGCCGGCGGGCGAAACATGATGTACAAACCCGCCTACCGTTGTGGACTGTCGGGCCCCGCGTTTCGCGACCTGGTCGGCGTTCCCGGTGACCGAACGAGCGAGCACGCGACGATCGGTGGTAACTGATAGCGACGATTCCGACGTGACATCGGCACCTGCCCAGGTTCATTCCACTGGTGGCCCGACGGGACCCTGCCCGGGTTCATCCCACTGGTGACCCGACGGGACCCTGCCCGGGTTCACCCCACCGGTGGCCCGTCAGCACCCTGCCGGATCGATCGAATTGATACGTTGATAGACCGTACCCCTTTGACAGTGAGTGACGATACGACTCGCCGACACGAACGCGTTACCGCCCATCCAACACCCGGGCCCGGAAACTCTCTCGCTGAGTGGACTCGAGCACGCAGCCCTCTCCGGGTTGCGATCACGTATATCGTCGTCTGGCTCATCCGGGTCTCGCCGAGCCTCCGGCTCAAACGCTGGCTCCTGCGCCAGATTGGCGTGACTGTTGGCCCCGGGGTCTCGTGGGGACTAGAGGCGACGCCAGACGTGTTCTGGCCCGACCTGATCACCGTCGAAGCAGAAGCGATCGTCGGCTACGATGCGACGATCCTCTGTCACGAGTTCCTCCAGGACGAGTACCGTACTGGCGAGGTCGTCATCGGCGAACGGGCAATGATCGGTGCCGGGGCGATCGTTCTCCCCGGAGTCGAGATCGGTGCGGATGCGAGTGTGGCGGCAAACTCCCTTGTCACCCAGGATGTCGAGCCGGGAACAGTGGTCGCTGGGGTCCCCGCCCAGCCGATGAACAGCGAGACGATCGACGAAACCGACTCCGAAACGTAGCTTCCAGTTGCGTGTTATCGCGGTGCGATCACTCGCGGGAAACAGCCGGGAGACGATCGGCGGAGAAGTAGTTGCGGTCGCTGGTCACTCGGATGACTCTCGGTGAATACGTGTTCGCACAGCGAACCCGACACTCGACAGCACCACACCGGCGTGCTTACAGCGACGACCAGGACTTGCGGGCGCTGTTCCAGGACGCCATGTCGGCGATCCAGCGGGCGGCGATCATTTTCTTCAGGTTCTTCGCCGGGACGCCGCCGAAGGTTTCAACCGGAAGGGAGATGCCGAAGGCTGGCTTGATGTTGTGAGCAACGGCCTTCTCACCGACGGAGACGACAGTCCCTTTGTTGTCGTACTCCCAGGTCTTCAGTGGCCGGCCCTCGATCGCACGAGAGATGTTCTCTCCGACGAGTTCGGCAGCCTGCCAGGCGGCCTGTGCCGTCGGTGGCGCGGGCTGGTCACCCTGGTCGATGATCGCCGAGTCACCGATCGCGAACACGCGCTCGTCCGACGTCTGGAACGTCGCATCGGCGTGAACCCGGTTGTGTTCTTTTTCGACGTCGGCGTCGTCGAGGGCGTCACGACCCGTGATGCCGCCGGTCCAGACGAGGACGTCGTGCTCGAGCGGTTCACCCTCGTCGAACTCGATGACGTCTTCGGTGGCCTCGGTAATCGGATCATCCGTGTGGATTCGGACGCCGGCCTCCTCAAGCAGGTCTCGCAGCGCCTGCTGGACCTCCGGATCGTTTCCGGGGAAGATCTCGTCGAGCGCTTCGACGAGGTGGATCTCGATCGGTGCGCGATGCCTGTCACGGAACTCGGCGATCTCGCCTGCGGTCTGGATTCCCGAGAGACCGGCGCCGCCAATGATGACCTGTGCGGGGTCGCCACGGGTGGCTTCCTTGCTAGCTTCCGTAATCGTCGCATTGATTTCGAGTGCGTCGTCGAGGCTTTTCAGCGTCAGCGAGTGCTCGTCGAGACCGGGGATACCGTAGTAGGCGGTTTTCGTTCCGAGTCCGACCATCACGTAGTCGTACTCGACGGGGTCTTCGTCGGCGAGTTCGACGACCCGTTCCTCGGTGTCGAGACCCGTCACTTCAGCCTCGATGAACTGCGTTGATGGATCAGCGATCTCTTCGACCGGGATCTTGATGTCCGATTGAACGTTCGGATCTCGGATCACGCGATGGGATTCGTGGAGAACGAGGTGATAATCGACATCTGCGATCCAGGTTATTTGTGTGTCGGCGCCGAGTTCTTCTTGAAGCGTCTTGATCGAACCGGCACCGGCGTAGCCAGCACCGAGAACGACGACGTTTTCAGTCATACCCGAAAGTCAGCAACACTCCGATACAAAGCTGTTGGAAAACGAATCACTGTGCGCCATGTTCACACTGCAACTACGGCTGCTACAGAATGCGCTTCCCGAACGCACTTGCAGTGAGTTCTGCTGCGACCGTCGCTGTCTCGTTCGCCTCGTCAAGAATTGGGTTCACCTCGACGACGTCCATCGAACGAATCGCGTTCTCGCGTTCGTGGCGCTTCGAGACGGTTTCGAGCGCAGCGTGAGCTTCTCGGTAGGTGACGCCACCCCGGACTGGCGTGCCGACACCAGGGGCCGTCTTCGGATCGAGCCAGTCGAGATCGAGGCTGATATGGATGCCGTCAGTGCCCTCGGTCGCAACGGCGAGCGCGTCTTCGACGACTGCAGTCATGCCACGCTCGTCGATATCAGCCATCGTAAACGCGGTCATCTCGCTGTCACGAACCAGTTCGCGCTCACGTTCGTCGATACTTCGAAGGCCGACATAGGCGATCGAACTTTCGTGAAGCCCCGGTGCTGGTGCCCAGTCCTGGTCGGCGAACAACCCACGGCCAAGCGCTGCGGCGAGTGGCATCCCGTGGACGTTGCCACTCGGAGACGTCTCCGGTGTGTTGAGATCGGCGTGGGCATCGAACCAGATGGCACCGAGGTCGCCCTCGCGTGAGGAGCCGTGCATCGAACCGATCGCGACGGAGTGGTCGCCACCGAGAACGAGCGGGAACGAGCCGCCTGCGAGGGTGTCTGCGACCTCGTCGCCCAACCGGCGGCAGATGTCCTCGACTTCTCCGAGGAACTTGGCGTTCCCTCGACTGGGCTGGTCCGCGTTCGGATCGCGCTCTTCGGCTCGCGGAATGAGCAAGTCGCCGCTGTCGATCGGTTCGACACCCGCTGACTCGAGTTTCTTCCCTAGCCCAGCGTACCGGATCGCCGATGGCCCCATATCCACACCACGCCGGTCGGCGCCGTAATCCATCGGTGCACCGATGATACGAACGGTTTCTCCCATACATCTCCTACGGTGGAGGGGGTTTTGATCGTGGTGGTGTCTGGGGTCGACGGCGACAGACTTAGGGTTAGAACGATCGAAATACGCTCATCATGATGCTGAGCGACGTGATGGAAGACTATCTCAAGACCATCTATCAGCTCCAGCGAACGACCGACGATCGGATCAAGACCTCGGCGATCGCCGAGGAGCTCGATGTCACGTCGCCAACCGTTACCAGCATGATCGGGAAACTGGAAGATCGGGGGCTCGTCGACCGAGAAAAGTACCGCGGTGTCACGCTTACCGACGAGGGCGAGACGGTCGCACTCGAGGTGATCCGCCACCACAGACTCCTCGAAGCCTACCTGACCGAACACCTCGATTACGACTGGTCCGAGGTCCACGAGGAGGCCGATCGGCTCGAACACCACATCAGCGAGAACTTCGAGGCCCGCGTTGCGGACGTCCTCGGTGAACCCGAGGTCGATCCCCACGGCTCACCGATTCCCGGTGCCGATCTCGAACCACCCGAACGGTCCAGTGGCGAATCCATCACAGAGTTCGATGAGGGCGAGACGGTGGTCGTCGAAGAAGTCGCCGATCAGGATTCGGAGATGCTCTCGTATCTCGCCGACCACGGTGTCGAGCCGGGTGTCGAACTCGAACTCGTCGAAATCGCACCTTTCGGAATGGTGACCGTTCGATCGAGCATTCACGAGGAACCCGTCTCGCTTCCGGAACCCGTCGCCCACCAGGTTCGGGTGTCGGGAACCGCACACGTCGAATTATAACCGGTGTTCCTTCGCAAACGGGCGTGAATTTTCCCACGTGGATGGTTTAGATTCAATCTAACGGCAAGCGAGTGGATAAGATATATTATTAGGGGCATCTAAACATCGAGTAATGATTCAACGAATTGCTGTTCGAGGCGGTGACATAATCGATGCGTAGTCGATCGATATCGGACCTCCCTCGGTGGCTCCTCGCGATCGGGCCTGTCATCGTTCTCGGTGCTGTCTTCGGTCTGCTTGCGATGACATCGCCGTTTGGCAATCTTGCTGCCGTCGAGGACGCGAGCACACTCGAAATCCTCTGGATGCTGACGATTATCGGTGCGTTCGCGGGCATCATCCCAGTCGCGATCGGGATGCTCTGGTTCCCATTCATCAGAAATCTCAACCCGCGCTATCTACACGCGTTTCTCGCTCTCGCCGCGGGCGTGATGGTGTTTATCGCCATCGAGATGACCGAAGATATCTTCGAAAACGGTGCCGAAGCCGAAAGTACGGTTCTCGCTGCCGTCCTTGCAGTCGTCGGTGTCGGTGGAACCTTCGCCGTGATGTACGTCGCGAGCAAGTGGCGCCAGCGCAAGATGGCAACGACCCACAAAAGCGGGCTCCAGATCGCCTATCTCGTTGCACTCGCACTCGGCTTGCACAGTATCGGTGAGGGACTCGGTATCGGCGTCGCCTACATTCAGGGGGACTCAACCCTCGTCATGTTGCTCGTCCTCGCGTTCGTGCTTCACAACGTCATGGAGGGACCAACCGTCGTCGCCGCCGTCGCCAGAGACAGGGAGACACCCCCGCTTCGACACTTCGCAGCCATGGGCATCATCGCTGGTGGACCAGTAATCCTCGGCGGTTGGATCGGAAGCTTTGCCCAATCACCACTGCTTGCAGTATTATTCTTTGCGATCGCCGTTGGCGCGATCTTGCAGGTGCTCATCGAGGTCGCAGAACTCATTCGGTTCGATGCAGAAGCAGTGCTCACCCGTATCAATGCTGCCACGTTCGGTCTCGGCTTCGCGCTTATGTTCCTCCTCGAGGATGTCGTGGGAGATCTCGTCCTCGAAGGCTGGATTCCGGCTCTCTGAGGAGTCTGTCACGCCAGAGATGGCGGAATCTGCTGTATTGATAAACAGAAACTGCTTACTACTCACGGTTGCAACAAACATCCGGAACTGAAACTCTCACCGTGACCCGTCGGGTTTAAGGGAGTCAATTGCGAACAATTAACTATGTCATCAATCGAACTCACCCCGAGTCAGAAGAAAATCCTCCGCGCATTGACGAATCTTCACAAACAGTCCGAAGACGCGATCAAAGGCGAAGATATCGCCGAGCAAGTCGATCGTAACCCTGGGACGATCCGCAACCAGATGCAGAGTCTCAAAGCCTTGCAACTGGTAGAAGGTGTACCGGGGCCCAAAGGTGGATACAAACCCACTGCTGCAGCCTTCGAAGCCCTCGAGATCCAGCAGATGGACGATCCGGCCTCGGTTCCCCTTACGCATGAGGGCGAGCCTGTCGAAGACGTCATCGTCGAAGAGATCGATCTCTCGTCTGTTCACCACCCCGAACTCTGCCGCGCCGAGATTCATATCCAGGGAACGATCGATGGGCTATCGGAAGACGACTCGATCGTTGTCGGGCCGACGCCGCTCTCGAAACTCGTCATCGAGGGAAGTCTCGACGGAAAAGACGATACGAACAACATTCTCATTCTGCGCATCGACGATATGATCGCGCCGGCCGAAGAGCCAGAACACTAACCGAGTCGAGCCGCCGGTTGGTCGGTCGTCTCTGCGTAGTCCAGATCGGCGATCGTACTGAGACGCGACCACCCCGTTCTCTCGGTACCTAACACCTGATCTTGGCGGTGAAACGCTGTGTCATCACGACGACAGCGGATGCATCGCGCTGTCAGTTTTCGGGTGCCTCAACCGTCTCAGCGCTACTCTTTGCCGTTGTATCCGCCGGAATCTCGTCGACACTGGCGACCGCGTCGTCAGCGTCGACGTCCATTACGATCACGCCCATCGTGTTGCGCCCCACCAGTGAGATTTCGTCGACGCGCGTGCGAACGATCTGGCCACGTTCGCTCATCATGACGAGCTGGTCATCGTCGTCGACGGCCTTGACTGCCGTGACAGGGCCGTTCCGATCGCCGGTTTTGATATCGATCAGTCCTTTGCCGTACCGCGACTGAGTCCGGTACTCCGAGAGTCGAGTCCGCTTGCCGTACCCGTTTCGTGTCACGGTAAGGAGTGCCTGGTCGTCGCCCTCGTCGGTCGCGACCAGCCCGGCGACTGCGTCGTCCGCTTGCAGTTTGATGCCGTTAACGCCGCGTGCAGTGCGCCCCATCGCGCGGACTTCGGCCTCGTCGAACCGAATCGTCATCCCGCCTTCCGTCGCGATGACGAGGTCCTGGCTGCCGTCGGTGACCTCGACATCGACGAGTTCGTCATCCTCTTCGAGATTGGCCGCGATAATCCCCGTCGATCGGATGTTGTCGAACTCGTCGCCTGCGGTTCGCTTGACGTAGCCGTTCCGGGTGGCCATCGTCACGTACTCGCCATCGCCGAAGGCATCGGTGTCGACGATCGCTGTGATATCCTCACCCCGTTCGAGATCGAGGATGTTGACCGCCGATTTGCCGCGGGCAGTGCGGCCCATCTCTGGGATCTCGTAGGTCTTTAGCTGGTAGACCTTCCCGTGATTGGTAAAGCAGAGGAGATAATCGTGGGTGTTCGCCCTGAACACCGTCGAGACGCGATCGCCGTCTTTGACGTCCGCGCCGATGATTCCTTTGCCACCCCGCCCCTGGGGATCGAAGTTCTCGATCGGCATCCGCTTGACGTAGTCGTCTTCGGTCATGACGACGAACACCTCCTCCTGTGGGATGAGGTCCTCGTGGGTGACCGTCCCCTGGTCTTCGATGATCGAGGTGCGCCGATCGTCGGCGTACTCCTCGCGGATCGCTCGCAGTTCGTCTTTGATGACGCCGAGCAGTTCGGCCTCGCTTTCGAGGATCGCCGTAAGACGCTCGATCTCGGCCTGGACCTCCTCGTATTCGTCCTCGATCTCGGCGGTCTCCATCGAGGTCAGACTGCCCAGTTGCATCCGGACGATGTGTTCGGCCTGGTCCGTCGAGAACTCGTAGACCTCGCACAGGGCCGCCTTTGCAGCCGATCGATCCTCGCTGTTACGGATCAGTTCGACGACGTCGTCAGCGTTCTCGACGGCCGTCAGTCGTCCCTCGAGGATGTGTGCGCGGTCTTCTGCCTCGGCGAGATCGTACTCGCTGCGTCGGCGGACGACCTCGCGCCGATGGGAAACGTACTCCGCGAGCGTCTCCTTGAGCGAGAGGACCTGTGGCTGGCCGTCGACCAGCGCGAGGTTGATGACGCCGAACGTTCGCTCTAAGTGATTTTCGAGCAGTTTGTTTTTGACGACCTCGACGTTGGCGCCGCGTTTGCACTCGACGACGATCCGGACCCCGTCTCGATCGGACTCGTCACGAAGGTCGGAGATCCCCTCGATATCGCCGTCAGTGACGTCTTCTGCAATACGCTCGACGAGGCGTGCCTTGTTCGCCTGGTATGGCAGTTCCGTGATGACGATGCGTTCGCGGCCCGATTTCCACTCCTCGACCTCGAACTCGGCCCGAACGCGGACGCGCCCACGGCCAGTTTTATACGCCGAGTAGATCGCATCGCGGCCGACAATATTTGCACCGGTGGGGAAATCTGGTCCCTTGACGTGCTCCATCAGGTCTTCGACCGTCGCCTCCGGGTTGTCGATCAGCTCGATCGTGGCGTCGATCACCTCGCCTAGATTGTGCGGCGGGATGTTCGTCGACATCCCAACGGCGATCCCCGAGGAGCCGTTGACAAGCAGGTTCGGGAACGCTGCGGGCAAGACATCGGGTTCCTGTAAGCGATCGTCGTAGTTCGCCGAGAAGTCGACAGTGTCCTTGTCGATGTCCTCTAGCAGTTCTTCGGCGACGGCTGCCATCCGCGCCTCAGTGTACCGGGGCGCAGCAGCCGGATCGCCGTCCATCGAGCCGAAGTTCCCCTGGCCGTCGACGAGGGGATACCGCATCGAGAAGTCCTGGGCCATCCGGACGAGCGTGTCGTAGATCGCGCTGTCGCCGTGTGGGTGGTAATCACCCATCGTCTCCCCGACGATCGAGGAGGATTTTCGGTGGCTACTCCCGGAGGAGACGCCCATCTCGTGCATCGCATAGAGGATGCGCCGATGGACCGGCTTCAGGCCGTCCCGGACGTCCGGGAGGGCACGACCCGCGATGACGCTCATCGCGTAGTCGATGTAGCTTTGCTCCATCTCGTCTTCGATGCGGACGGATTCGACCGCCCGTGCCTCTACGTCAGTCGGTTCGGGTACGTCTGAACTCATGTAGTTACCTCACCTCGTCTCCTAGATATCGATCCATTCGGCCTCCGGCGCGTTTTCTTTGATAAACTGTTTCCGTGGTTCGACTGCATCGCCCATCAGCACCGAGAACATCTTGTCGGCAGCCGCCGCGTCCTCGACCGTGATCCGCTTGAGAATGCGGTTTTCCGGGTTCATGGTCGTCTCCCAGAGCTGTTCGGGGTTCATTTCGCCGAGACCCTTGAACCGCTGAACTCGAGTCGGATTTCCGTCACACTTCTCTGCGATAATCTTGTCGCGTTCGGCTTCGGTCATCGCGTCGTACGTCTCGCCACGGTACCGGACCCGGTACAGCGGTGGCTGGGTTGCATAGACGTAGCCACCCTCCAGCAGCGGCCGCATATGCCGGTAGAAGAACGTGAGCATGAGCGTCCGGATGTGTGCGCCGTCGACGTCGGCGTCCGTCGCCATGATGATCTTCTTGTACCGGACGTCTTCGACGTCGAACTCGTCGCCGATCCCCGCACCGATCGCGGTGATCATGTTCCGGATCTCGTCGTTTTCGAGAATGCGATCGAGTCGGTGTTTCTCGACGTTCAGAATCTTCCCTTTGATCGGGAGGACGGCCTGAAACTCCGGATTGCGGGCCTGTTTCGCGCTGCCGCCTGCGGAGTCTCCCTCCGCGATGAACAGTTCGGCCTTCTCGGGATCTTTGGTCTGACAGTCGGCCAGTTTGCCTGGCAGCGATGTCGATTCGAGTGCGGATTTCCGGCGAGTCAGCTCTTCTGCTTTCCGGGCTGCCTTGCGTGCTTTTGCCGCCTCTTCGGCTTTGGCGGCGATCGCTTCGGCGGTGTCGGGGTGTTCTTCGAAGTAGGTGCCAAGCCCTTCGTGCATGGCGCTCTCGACGATCCCGCGAACTTCCGAGTTGCCGAGTTTCGTCTTCGTCTGGCCCTCAAACTGCGGATCGGGATGTTTGATCGAGATGACTGCGGTGAGTCCCTCGCGAATGTCCTCGCCTTTGAGGTTCTCGTCGAGATCCGTCAGGAGGTCGTTCGCGTCGGCATAATCGTTGACGACGCGCGTCAGTGCGGTTTTGAACCCTGTCAGGTGGGTTCCACCTTCGCGTGTGTTGATGTTGTTCGCGAAGGCGTGGATCGAGCCCTGAAGTTCCTCGGTGGCTTGCATCGCCACCTCGACCTGAATGTCGTGTTCGCTGTCCTCGAAGTAGATAATGTCGTCGTGCATCGCCGAGCGAGTCTCGTTTAGATACTCGACGAACTCGCGGATCCCACCCTCGTACTGGTAGGTTTCCGTGGTGTACTCGCCCTCGTCGTCAGTCTCTCGTTCGTCTCTGAGCGTGATACGAACGCCAGAGTTGAGGAAGGCGAGTTCGCGAAGCCGGTTCGACAGCGTCGAGAAGTCGAACTCGTTGCCCTCGAAGATGCTGTCGTCGGGCCAGAACCGAATCTCGGTTCCAGTTTCTTCGTCGGGTTCGATATCACGAACTCGTTCCATATCGCCGACCGGTTCGCCAGCCTCGAACGCGTGACGGAAGACGCCACCGTCACGCTTGACCTCCGCTTCGAGTCGCATCGAGAGTGCGTTGACGACGCTCACACCAACGCCGTGGAGCCCCCCAGAGACCTGGTAGGATTTGTTGTCGAACTTCCCACCTGCGTGGAGGACAGTGAGAATGACTTCGAGTGCGGGCCGGTCGTACTCCTCGTGGGTATCGACCGGAATCCCACGCCCGTCGTCGGAGACACGCACCGAGCCATCGTCATGGATCGTAACCTCGATTTCATCACAGTAGCCTGCTAGCGCTTCGTCAATCGAGTTGTCCACCACTTCGTAGACGAGGTGATGGAGCCCTCGAGAATCTGTAGAGCCGATATACATCGCCGGTCGCTTTCGGACGGCTTCCAGGCCTTCCAAGACCTGAATCTGTCCGGCGCCGTACTCGCTTTCCTGGGACATGTAAAACCTGGTTAGGGGTAGCGCCTGGCACTTTATAAAACTTCACGTACGCGCGCGAGCGCGAGATCGCCGAGAGGAGCCGATTACACGCCTGATACGGCCGAGAAGAGTCGATCGAACCCCACGAAGACGTTTTAGAAGCGATCGCCTTCCGTCCCGACGTGGCTCCGAGCCACCGATCAACGCCCCACCGCTCGAACCGTAAGTGTTAGACCGGCGGCTCTGCTGAACCGATTCACTGACCCAGTCTATGCTCCCGTTGCCGTTCGAGCTGTCCATCGTGCTGTTTCTTGTCTCGATAGCGTTCTTCGCCGGCATCGGGATTACGACAATCGGTCCCGGCGGCATCTTCGTCACGATCGCACTCTACTCGCTGACGACGCTCCCTTCGAGCCAGGTCGCCGGCACCGCTCACGCGATGTTCATCTTGACTGGTCTCGTCGGTAGCGTCGCTTATTTCCACTCCGGCGAGATGGCCACCGGTGAGAGCCGAGCGATCGCAATCCTCCTCAGTGGGACGAGTATGCTCGGGGCACTCCTCGGTGCGGCCCTGAACAGCTACGTCCCGCGATCTGTGTTCGGCGTGCTCCTCGGTGGCGTTTCGATGGCCGTCGGCGCGACCATCCTCTACCGAGAACGACGCGGATTTACGCCCCTCATCGAGATCGATCCACGAACGCGGTCGGGCCGACTCGGCCTTGGAGGGCTCGGACTTGGGCTAGGCATCGCCAGCGGACTGCTCGGGATCGGTGGCCCAGTACTCGCCGTGCCTGCACTGGTGCTCGTCGGAATCCCCATGCTGGTCGCCGTTGCCGTCGCCCAGGTGCAGTCGATCTTCATCGCAGCCTTTGCGACGTCGGGGTATCTCCTGCAGGGAAACGTCCTGTTGCCGGTCGCTGTCGTCGTCGGGACACCGCTGTTGTTCGGCGTCGTCGTCGGCTGGAAAGTCGCTCACGTGGTCGACCCCGATCGGCTGAAAGTCGGCCTCGGAGTCGGTCTCCTGGCCGTCGGGCCTTATCTGGCACTTTGATCACCCCTCACGGCTGAAGCCGTGGCTTTCGCCCGTTTTTTCTCGATCGTCGCTGCACTCTGCCACTCCACAGACTGATCGAGTGTGGCCAACGGCTGTCCAACTCCCCGACGTCACGTTTGCAGCGACGGTTTCCGGAACGAACGCGATCGCTTCGAGCACAGAATAAAGCCCGTGGGCAACAGCAGTGAGAACACATGTCCAAGCGGATCCTCGTCCCGTTCGACGATTCAGAGCCCGCCCGCGAGGCACTGCGGTATTCGTTCGAACTGTTTCCCGACGGCGAGTTCGTTGCCGTGACCGTCGTCGACACCACTGCGCTGCCGTATATCCCAAATGCGGCTGACGATCCGCTCGCTGGAGAAGAGAGACAGGGCCTGCTTGGCGATGCTGCGGACACGCTGGGGGCAGCCGAACGGATCGCTGCCAACCACGGGGTCGACCTCGAAACCAGGCCGCGTATCGGCTCACCCGCCCAGGAGATCGTCGACTGCGCCGAGGAGGGGCCGTTCGACCACGTCGTCATGGGCAGTCGCGGCCGATCGGGTGTGAGTCGAATCCTCCTGGGAAGCGTCGCAGAAGTCGTCGTCAGACACTCGTCGGTTCCGGTGACTGTCGTTCGCTAGTATTCCACTAAAACGAGACGAGGGAACTGTCCGGTGGGACTGTCGATTGCCGCTAAAAAAGCCATAACGGAGACAGTCAGGAACAGGAGTGTTGGTATGCTTGCACAACCCATATTTATCGGGTACTGGTAGCGTCCACGAATGCTCCCGTTTGCAGTGCTCACAGTCGTTCTCCTTGCCACAGCGATCGTTCTCGAGATGGTATCGTACGCTGCACTGAAACGAATCCCGGCAGTCGCGACCGAGGAGTTCCCCGAGATCGATCGGGAGCTCTTGGAGAAGTTCAGCAGTTTCGACCCGGAGTTGGGCTGGGTTCCCCAGCCAAACCGGGAGAAACAGAAAGACACTGGCAACCATCTTCCCGGCGAAGAGGTCCGGACGGTGGTCACGTACTCGACGGACGAGTATGCGAGTCGGGTCTGTCCTGCCAGAGAGCGAGACGAGGACAGCGACGTCACCGTCTCGACGTACGGCGACTCCTACTGTTTCTGCAGGGAAGTCAACGACGACGAAACGTTCCAGCACTACATGGCCAAGCAACTCGAGACACACGTCGCTAACTACGGCGGCGGGAACTACGGGCTCGACCAGGCGCTGATGCGACTCAAACGCAAGTATCCGGAGGACCCGACAGACTACGTCTTTATGCTCGTCACCGCCTCCTCGATCGCGCGGATCCTCTCGGTCTGGAAACATTACCAGGAGTTTGGGAACATTCTCGCCACCAAACCACGGTACGACATGGAACACGGCGAACTCACGCGGATCGAGTGTCCGGTCGACGAGAAAACGGACCTCCTCGATCTCGAATCGAAGGCCGATTACCTGCGAGCCCACGACGTTCATTACGAACACTGGTTCAAACCCCACCACGCCTCGATCCCGTACACGCCAACCTTCCTCGAGAAGCCCGAACACTTCGGATACGCGGTCTGGACTGCTGGGAAGGAACTCGAACGCCGTGTGGGCCGATCGATTCCGGGGGTCGACTTCGATCAGGCCCAGACCAAGTCGGCCCTGCGGATGGAACGGCCTCGCGTCCGGTACCACGAGCGACTGTTCGACACTCACGAGATGCTGTTCGACGCACTCATAGAGGAGTTCGTCGACTACGCGAACGACCAGGAGTTCACACCGGTGTTCGTGATGGTTCAGCAACTCCGGTACGCGACGTACGAGGCAGACCACGGGCCGATCTACGGCGATCTGGTCGATCGACTCGGCGAGAGCTACGACGACCTCCAGACGATCGATATGGCCAGCCATCTCGATCCGGACGGCGATGTCGAGTCACTGTACGTCGAACGTGGCGAAGGCGGCCACTACAGCCCGGAAACGAATCAAGACATTGCCAGCGTGTTGGCCGATATCGTCGAAGAATAGCGATTGCGTGGTCGACGTCGATCGAGTACTGGAGTCAGCGCGGTGCCGACCAGCACCGGGAGCCACTGATCTACTCGTCGACCGGTGCGGCGAGTTCTAGATACGGGTAGAGTACCTCGGCGTCGACCAATAGCGACACGGTCTCTGTATCGGCGTCGTAGGACACGAGTTCGGCGTCGTTCAGGTGTGGCAGATGGGTGTGAACGAGTCCGGTAAGAATTCGTTCGTACTGATCGCGTGTTTTGAGTCCATCCTTGATGGTGACGTATTCGGCGAGGTCTCCGACGACCACATCTCCCGGTCTGAGAACGAGATACTGCAACGCATGCTGGCGGCGTTCGTTCGATAGGGCGGCGAAGATCGTCGTCGGCGACACTGATTCGGCAACGGCAGTCCCGGCCGGAGGATTACGGGGGTTGGATTTCATACTGACATCCGTCTCGGCCGATTGAAACAGGTGCTATCGGGCACGTCTCTCTGCAATGTCGGACGAGTACGTTCGGAGCATGGTCCGATCTAATCATATACTTTTCGGCGTAATTATCCGTCTGAATACGTGATTGTCGGCACAGAAAGGGGGTTTCTGTGTGGGGGCGATACCACGACCAGTCGATTGGGATGAGAGTTATATTCAGTGGGTAGGTCTACAGTTAGTCGTCGATGAACTCGGGGTCGTAGGCCTGATCGTCGTCGTCGTACGTTTTCGTAATTTCGACCCGCCAGTTAGGCGCAGCGGCCGCAGGAACGGTAATCTCCCAGAGTTGTTCGATAGTCGCCCCATGAGCGAACGCCGTCGTGACCAACTCCGCCAGCTCCTGCTCGAATTCGGCAGTCGGTTCTCCGTTTTGGGGTACATCACTGGATCCCATTGCACTCACTGAGAGCCGATCGGACAGCGTCGTCTTAGGTCGACTCTACCCGTGGTGGATGCCACACGAGAATATAATTCCATCGACGTTTTAAATAGTTCCTTAGGACGCTTACTGCCGTTTCAGTCGGTGTCAGCGTTCCAGAAGTATGCACCAGCGGTAGCAACGAGCGGTCGAGAGGCCGAACGAGGAACCGACAGATATGATACCTCAGACGGAGGTCGGATCCCGCTGTCTCGACACCCGCATCCACGACCGATCCCGGTCGGCTTCGATCGTCGTTGAAAAACACGTGTCAGTGACCGGGCTACCGTTGACGACGCTCGGTCGTGTACGGGTTAGAAATGCAACCGCTGTTCCTCGGTGCCGGGATCGTAGTGCTCGTGCTGGTCATCGTAGACATCATCTGGACAACTCTCTGGGTCGACGGCGGCTCCGGTCCGCTTTCGGGGCGGCTAACGACCGGTATCTGGCGCGGCCTCCGGTTCGTGTCGCGGGACGACTCGAGAGTGCTCAGTCTCGCTGGGCCGCTCATTTTGACGCTCACGCTCGCGATGTGGATCGCACTACTGTGGATCGGCTGGACGCTGTTGTTTGCAGGCGGTGACAACGCGCTCATCAGCACCCACACCGGTGCCCCCGCCGACTGGGCGGGCCACTTCTACTACGTCGCGTACACGATGTTCACGAACGGGAACGGCGACTACACGCCGACCGCAAGCCGGTGGGAAATCGCGAGTTCGTTTACAACCGCGACGGGAATGGCCTTCGTCACGCTCGGCGTCTCCTATATTCTGACCGTCCTTGGAGCAGTCTCTGATAAACGATCGTTCGCCAGCAGCGTCACGGGACTGGGCGAGCGAAGCGAAGCGTTCGTTCAGACGGGCTGGAACAACGAGGAGTTCGACGGCCTCGACCTCCCGATCGAGACGCTCGCCGAACAGCTCTCTCTGCTCGCCGACCAGCACAAAGCCTACCCGATTCTCCACTACTACCACAGCGAACAGGCCTCGCGTGCGTCGGCGGTCGCCGTCCCGATCTTCGACGAGGCGACCACGATCTTCCGCTACGGCGTCGACGACGACACCCAGCCGGCCCCCGCACTCGTCGAAAACGCCAGATCGGCAACCGAGAGCTACCTCGACACTCTAGAGACGGCGTTTATCGAGCCCGCAGACGAGGTGCCACCGCCGCCGGAACTCGATCGGCTTCGAGAGGAGGGTGTACCCACGGTCGACGACGGCTCGTTTGCAGCGGATGTAGCGGCGTTGCGCGATCGGCGAAAGCGGCTCCACGGGGTTGCAAAGGCCGATTCCTGGCCGTGGCCGCCAGTCGAGGAGTAAGTCGGTTCGACCTTCCCGGAGTCGCCCCGCAGTGGACTGGTAGCCACCCACATTCACTTTCACTCCGGTAGCACACGACTTTTAGCCCCGCCGTTAGTAGACAGTGAGTGATGACGTTTCAGTCGACACTCGGTGACGAGCCAGGGATCGCCGAGGAGCTGGCCGAGAGCCAGCAGGCGATCTCGATCGCCGAGTTCTTCGAGAAAAACAAGCATATGCTCGGCTTCGACAGCGGAGCCCGGGGTCTTGTCACGGCCGTCAAGGAGGCCGTCGACAACGCGCTGGACGCCGCAGAAGAGGCCGGAATTCTCCCGGATATCTACGTCGAGATTCAGGAAGACGGAGACTACTACCGTTTGATCGTCGAGGACAACGGGCCGGGAATTACGAAAGAATCGCTCCCGAAGGTTTTCGGGAAACTCCTCTACGGGTCTCGGTTTCATGCCCGCGAACAGTCGCGTGGCCAGCAGGGAATCGGCATCTCTGCGGCCGTCCTCTACTCACAGCTGACCAGCGGGAAACCTGCCAAAATCACGAGCCGGACGCAGGGCTCGAGTGAGGCGGAGTATTTCGAACTCATCGTCGACACCGACTCGAACGAACCCGAGATCAGTGTCGAGGAGACCACCGCGTGGGACCGACCCCACGGCACGCGTATCGAACTCGAGATGGAAGGGAACATGCGTGCCCGCCAGCAGCTCCACGATTATATCAAACACACGGCGGTCGTCAACCCCCACGCCCGTCTCGAACTGCGCGAACCGAACGCACATTTCAAGTTCGAGCGGGCAACCGACCAGCTTCCCGATGAAACCGAGGAGATCCGTCCACACCCTCACGGCGTCGAACTCGGCACCGTGATGAAGATGCTGACGGCGACGGACTCCCAGACCGTTTCCGGATTCCTCCAGGAGGAGTTTACCCGCGTCGGGAAGAAGACCGCCGACTCGATCATCGATGCGTTTCGCGATCGCTACTACGGCCGAGAAATGCGCTGGCGGCCACCGCAGCCCCACGAAGAGATCGACCTCGAAGCCGCAGTGACGGGCGCGACCGCGAACAAAGGAGCCGACGCGACCGCTGCGTTCGCCACGGCGATCGCCGAGGGCGTCGCCGAGTTCGATCGGATCGCCCATCACGAACTGCTGGAAGTGGTCGACACAGCCGCCGAGGACGTCGCAGCCGATCACGGGACGACTTTCGGCGACACGGTTCGTGAGAACGCTGTCGATGTCGTCTGGCAGGCGCTTATCGATGCACCCACAGAGGAAGACTCCGCCGACCGAAGCGAGCCTGCCGACGAAACCGACAGCCAGAGCGACACGGCCGAATCACGCCTGGTCGCCGACCTTTACGTGCTCGCAGACGGGGCGACGAGCACGCGCAAAGACGACGCGGTGATCCGGGCCTTCGCCGAGCGCCTTGCCGGCCGGTTCGAAGACAAGACCGCGGACGATCCTCGACATCGACTCACCCACGATCGGCTCCGGGAGTACGTCGACCGGGCCGCCGAACTCACCGAGGAGTACGACGACGTCGCCTTCGGCGAGACGGCCCGCGAGAACGTCACCGAAGCTGTCTGGGATGTGATGGCGACCGTCCCGGACGATCCGCCGCTGGTTCGTGAACTCGACGGCGATCGCGACGCAACGAGCAACCTCGTCGACGGAATGCGTGCGACTGACATCATGGCACCGCCGACGCGGTGTCTCGCACCGATCACCGACGACCTCATCCAGGCCGGCCTGGAAAAGGAGTTCGACGCCGACTTCTACTCGGCGGCGACCCGCGACGCTGGGGTCTCGGGCGGCGATCCGTTCATCGTCGAAGCCGGGATCGCCTACGGCGGCGAGATTTCGGCTGAGGGAAGCGCTGACGTGTTGCGGTTTGCGAACCGCGTTCCGCTGGTGTACCAGCGGGGTGCCTGTGCGACGACCGACGTCGTCAAACAGATCGGCTGGCGCAATTATGGGCTCGATCAGCCCGGTGGCTCAGGGCTGCCAAACGGCCCGGCCGTAATCATGGTACACGTCGCCTCGACGAACGTCCCCTTCACGAGCGAATCCAAAGACGCCGTCGCGAACGTCCCCGAGATCGAAGACGAGATCGAACTCGCCATCCGGGAGGCGGCTCGCGAACTCAAAAGCTACCTGAACAAGCGCCGCTCGATGCAAAAGCGTCGCAAGAAACAGAACGTCCTCGGGAAGATTCTCCCGGAGATGGCCCAGAAAGTCGCCGAAGTCACCGATCGAACCGAACCCGACATCGACGACGCGATCGCCCGGATCATGAACAACGTGCTCGTCGAACGGCACGTCGAAGAAAACGGCGACGGACAGGCCGTCTCCGTTGTCGTCGAGAACCACTCCGGAACGGGTGAGTCACTCGAAGTGACTGATATCGTCTCTGCGGAGCCACGAAATCTCTCCGATGGTGCGACCGTCGTCGAGATGGACGGCGAGTGGTTCGTCAAGTGGGAGCCCGACGTGTCGAGCGACGACGAGGCTGCCCTCGAGTACGAGGTCGCCACCGGCGCATCGTTCGATCTCGACGTCAAAGGCGTCGAGAGCGAGAAACTCACCGTCACTGATTCCCAATGAGTATAGATACCGACGCAGACGCCCGAGAACAACTGATCGATCTCGCAGCACAGTTTTACGACCAGTTCGAGCTGGGCGAGATCCCCCACATGTCCGTTCCAACGCGGACGAAAGCCAACATCGAGTACGACGAGGACATGGACGTCTGGGTGTACGGCGATCGGAAATCAAAACGATCGGCCAACTCCGTTCGTGGGGCTCGTAAGCTCCTCAAGGCGGTGTATACCATCGAGTTCCTCTCGAACCAGCTCGATCAGGGACGCTCGTCGACGCTGCGTGAACTGTACTACCTCTCCGAAAGCTGGGACAACAAGGAGGCACAGTTCAACGACCAAGACGAGTCCAACCAGCTGATCGAGGACTTAGAAATCGTCTCGGGAGTTACCCGCGAGGACTTCCATATGCGCCCCGAGGAGTCGGGGGCGACGATCATGGGGCCACTCCACCTCCGCGAGCAGACTCGCCGTGGCGAACGCGAAATTCACTGTCAGGAAGACGTCGGCGAAGGAGGCTACCAGATCCCGAACAATCCGGATACGATCGAGTTTCTCGACACCGACGCCGACTTCATTCTGGCGGTCGAGACCGGTGGGATGCGTGATCGACTCGTCGAGAACGGGTTCGACGACGAATATAACGCGCTGATCGTCCACCTCAAGGGCCAGCCCGCGCGAGCGACCCGACGGATCATCAAACGGCTTCACGACGAACTCGACCTCCCGGTGACGGTGTTCGCTGACGGTGACCCGTGGTCCTACCGGATCTACGGCTCGGTCGCCTACGGCTCGATCAAGTCCGCTCACCTCTCGGAGTATCTCGCGACGCCGGCCGCCCAGTATATCGGTATCCAGCCCGCAGATATCGTCGAGTACGATCTGCCGACCGATCCGCTGAGCGATTCGGATATCAACGCCCTCGAAAGCGAACTCGAAGATCCCCGCTTCCAGACGGACTACTGGAAAGAACAGATCGAACTGCAACTCGATATCGAAAAGAAATCCGAACAGCAGTCGCTTGCGGCCCGGGGACTCGACTTCGTCACAGACACCTATCTTCCGGAGCGCCTC
>LFCJ01000078.1_pt1 | contig 50781 bp, 45 predicted proteins | sample 643141 | NCBI WGS metagenome assembly LFCJ01 (sample SAMN03766243, study PRJNA286221) | soda lake metagenome | biome: soda lake; feature: Kulunda steppe; material: water; isolation source: sample B1-Br-g2 brine of Lake Bitter-1 | place: Russia: Kulunda steppe | collected 2010-07
GGTTTTTGTGCTGTGTGGGCTCTTTTGTATGCTGCTTGGAGCCTCGATTGTCCCACCGGTGAAACAACGGTTGGAACAGCGTCACTCGCCGCTGAAAAACGGCCGCGTTCGGTCGGTCGATGAGCGGATAATTAACGAACCGGAAACGCCCTGTGCTGGCTGTTTCGACGCCGTCGGTCGCGGCATCGAACGCAGCTACTGCGAGGAGTTTGTTCTCCTCGGCGTTCCGCTCACACAAAACAAGGAGACGAACTGCTACTGCCGGGCGTGTGCAAACGGCGAGGTGACAGCCGAGGAACAGCCCGGACGGACACCGGCGTCCGAACCGAGCACGACAGTCCAGTACGATTAGAGAATGCCCATTTCCTCGAGTCGCGTCGGCAGATACGTCTCCGTCACAAAATCAAGGCCGCGGGAGGCCAGTGCCTGCTGTTCGGCCTTTTTCCCAATCTCGAGTTGGAGCTTGATCTGTTCGTCCCAGTACTCCGTCTGGAAGCGAGGGTCCTCGAGTTCGCTCTCCAAGGCGTTGATATCCGAGTCACTCAGTGGGTCTGTCGGCAGGTCGTACTCGACGATATCGGCGGGCTGAATGCCGATAAACTGGGCCTCCGGCGTTGCCAAGTACTCAGAGAGGTGAGCGGATTTGATCGAGCCGTAGGCCACACTGCCATAGATGCGGTAGGACCACGGGTCACTGTCAGTAAAGACGGTGACCGGAAGCTCAAGTTCGTCGTGCAGCCGTTTCGTGATCCGTCGAGTTGCCCGAGCAGGTTGACCTTTGAGGTGGACGACTAACGCCCCGTATTCGGTGTCAAACCCATTTTCGACCAGTCTGTCGCGCATCCCACCGGTCTCGACACAGAGAACGAACTCCGCCTCGGAGTCAAGAAACTCAATCGTATCGGGATTGTTCGGAATCTGATAGCCCCCCTCGCCAACATCTTCCTGACAGTGGATGTCTCGTTCGCCACGGCGTGTCTGTTCTCGAAGATGGAGCGGCCCCATGATCGTCGCCCCCGACTCCTCTGGACGCATATGGAAGTCCTCGCGGGTGACTTCGCTCACAATCTCTAAATCCTCAATCAACTGATTCGACTCGTCCTGATCGGAAAACTGCGCCTCTTCGTGCTCCCAGCTTTCGGAAATGTAGTACAACTCACGCAGGGTTGAGGAACGATCTTGCTCGAGTTGCTCGGAGAGAAAGTCGATTGCATAGACGGCTTTCAACAGCTTTCGCGCCCCGCGAACGGAGTTCGCCGAGCGACTAGAGGTCCGGTCGCCGTACACCCAGACGTCGAGCTCTTCGTCAAAGACGATGTTGTTTTTCGTCCGTGTCGGAATCTCCATCTGCGGAATGTCCCCTGCAGCAAACTGGTCGTAGAACTCCGCGGCGAGGTCAATCAACTGTTCTCGGGCGTCGTCGGTGGTCTCGGTGCTCATTGGGTTATCGTGAGTTTTGCCGTTTCAACCCCTTTTACGTCGAGGTCGAACGATGCGTCGGAGGCAGTTTGATACTCGAGGACCGCCTCCTCGCCGCTTGGGACGTTAGCGGTCCATTTGACGAACCACTCACCGTCCATTTCGACGACCGTCGCGCCGTCGGAAAGTTCGGCTGGTTCAGCAGTCACAATATCGGTGATCTCGAGTGTCTCGGCCGTACTCGAGTGGTTTTCTGCGACCACGCGGACTTGCTGACCATCGCCGTTTGCCTCGAGTCGGCGTTCGACGAGGACGTTGTTCATGATTCGGGCGAGGGCGTCGTCGATGTTCGGTTCCTCGCGGCCGGTGACGGTGGCGACCTTGCTCGCCATCTCTGGGAGGATGTCGCCAAGGACGCTCTGTTTCTTCTGACGCTTTTCCATCGACCGGCGCTTGTTCAGGTAGCTTTTGAGTTCGCGGGCGGCTTCCCGAATAGCCAGTTCAATTTCGTCTTCCATCGCCGGGACGTTGGCAACGGCGTCTTTCGATTCGCTGGTGAAGGGAACGTTCGTCGAGGCGACGTGGATCATGATGACGGCAGGCCCGTTTGGCAGCCCGGAGCCACCCGGCTGATCGAGGCCGTAGTTTCGCCAGCCGATGGTTTTGACCACATCTGTGGTGGCACACGCTCCTCGCTGGTAGACCAGCGGTACGCGGTTGGCAAATCGGAGGACGTCGACGCTTCCTTCAGCGCCCAACTCCCCACCATAGGCGATGCCAGCTTCGACGACGAACGGGTCGCCGCCGTGAACGCCTGCATCACGCGTTGCCGCCGCGAAGAAGTCCGCCTCGAACTCCTTTCGCAATCCTGCTTCGATCAGTTCATCCGTAATTGGCGAGAGACACCGTGTTGGTGGGGCCATAATATCGGTCTCACGCATTCCCTCGACAAGGTCGCTCGTTGCGTCACGGTCACTCGTGAGTTCCCGAACGAGCGGCGGGTCGTCGGGAACGGTTACCATCACCTCCCAGATTGTCTCGAGGACGTTCCCCCGAGCTGTCTCGCCGAAAGTGACCTCGTCGTACTCTTCGGTGAGGGCGGCGGCGCGGTCGATCCGTTCTCGGAGGTCGACTTTGGAGAGCCGATGGCGGGCCTGTTCGTCGTCAGCCCCGGCATCAAAGGTGCCAGCGAGTCGGTCGGCAAAGGCGTGGATGACCGCATCGTCTTTGCGCGTACTCGTCGCCTCGTCGGCGAGTGCGTAGAGGTCGATTACAAGTCTGGAGTCTGTCGTGTCGTCTTCACTATCCTCGTCTATGTCGATGACGACCGCCCACGCAGCCTCGAGGGCATTTTTTCGAACCGTCGAGCCAAACGTTCGACCGGAGTCGGTTTCGACCGTCTCGGCTGTCTCTTCGATGATCGCTGCGAGTTCGTGGTGGGAGATGCGGTCGCGGGCTCGTACCGCCTCTGTGATTCCCGACGCGAACGCAGCCGTCGCGTCAGCTCCTTTGTTTACGGTTGCGGCGGTGACGGCCGCGGTGAGATCGTCTCCTTCCGGCGGCGTCCAACTCATCTCGCGACCGAAATGTCGATCACGGAAGGCGTTGATGACGTTTTCAGCGGTTTTCTTGCCGACCCGAGTGAACTCCTCCTGTAAAAATCCGGAGACGGAGTGAGAGTCAGTCGCCCCAAGCATCTTTTGGACGGTTCCGAGTTCGACGCCGTGTGGATGCGGTCGAATCTCCTCGGTTTCGTCGGGCAGTTGATCAGTTGCCCGCTCGAATTTGAAGTGGGCGTCGGGCTCTTTGAGCTCGAGGCGGGCGTGGGGATTGACGACTGCAGTGTGTTTGATGTAGTCGTGGAGCTGGCTGCGAGCCCGCATGTTCGCCTCCATCTCGATTTCGATACGGGTTCCGTGGGGACGATCCCACGTCGTCGTCCGGTCGACGCTAATCTCGGGTTCGTTGCTGTCGGTGTCGATAATCAGCTCGAAATATTGGGCGTCAGCAGAGCCCTGCGTTCGACTCGTGATTTTCGCGGGTTTGCCGCTTGTCAGCTGGGAATAAAGCACGGCGGCGGAGATTCCGATTCCCTGCTGGCCACGCGATTGTTCGCGGACGTGAAAGCGCGAGCCATAAAGAAGTTTCCCGAACACCTTCGGCAGTGAGTCTTTCGTAATACCGGGCCCGTTGTCCTCGACAATGAGCCGATAGAGATCGCCTTCCTCCTGAATTTCGACGTAAATATCGGGAAGAATACTGGCCTCTTCGGCGGCGTCTAAGGCGTTGTCTACGGCCTCTTTGACGGCCGTGACGAGCCCTCGAGCGCCGCTGTCGAAGCCGAGCATATGCTTGTTCTTCTCGAAGAACTCAGCGATAGAGATCGACCGCTGGCTTTCTGCCAACTCCTCGGCGATCCCCGCCTCGTCCTCGAGTGTCGACTGGAACGACGTCATTGTCCGCTTATATTAGCGGTAGGGGTAAAAACTGTGCGCTACCGGGGCGGAAGTGAATACGGCCTCGACAACGGTACCATACCGCCTCGAGCGTAGCCTCATAGCTCTTCGTACTTTTCGTGATAGGTCGCAATCGTCGCTGCCAGCACGCCGAGAACGATTGGGCCGATAAAGAGGCCGGTGAACCCGAAGGTGTAGACCCCGCCAAAGACGCCGATAAGGATCACGCCAGGGTTTAAATTGGCCTGTTGGTCGATGACAATCGGTCGGGCGTAGTTGTCAATCATGCTCACGACCAAAAGGCCGTAGGCTGTTAGGAAGAAGCCGGCGGCGATATCGCCGATGAGAAAGAGGTACGCTGCCGCTGCACCCCAGATCAGAAACGCCCCGATCAGCGGTAGTAGGGCGAGTACGATCATGACAGCCGTCCAGAAGACCGTGTTTGGAATGCCAGCGAGATAGAGCCCAATCCCACCGACAATGCCCTGGACGACCGCAACCGAAATGTGGCCGATAACAACGCCCCACGTCGTCCGATGAATCTGATTGAACAGTTCGGTCGTCGCACTCTCTGGAAGCGGTGATCGAGTCGTCAACCACGACACAAACTGCTCGCCGTCTTTCAGCAGGTAGTAGACCAAAAACAACGAAAGCGTAACGCCGAGGGCTATCTGGAGACTCAGTGCAAACAGTTCCGGCACGTTGTTGAGCAGGGAATTGAGAATCTCCTCTCCAGCAAGCGTAAAATACCCCTCGAGGCTGAGCTCCTCACCAGTAAGCTCCGCGACTCTAGCCTCAAGTTCGAGAATTTCGGGTGAGGGTTCGCCGTCGATGAACTCCCGTAAGTCTTGGACAAATACCGTCCCGAGGTAGGCAAGTGGGATCACTGTGAGGACCACTGTCGCTGGGATGAGCACTAGCGGTGCAACGCGGTCGCCAACGAGTGGAACCAGCCGAACGTGGGCTGGATAGAGCACGTAGGCGATGATGATTGCCGCGAGGACGTACTGGAGGAACGGTGTGATGATTGCGACGCTGACAAGACTTGTCAGCGCAATGAGGAGGAGTAAGAAGGCGCGAGGACGGTTCATAACTGTCGAAAGGAAAAACGCATAGTAAAGTGTGATGATCACGGCACGGATCATCTCGAACTCCTCGAGTTTTCCGGCAAGCCCCGATAGCAACGGTGAGTGAAACAGTCGTTCGGTCGCGCTCGCTCGCGCGCGTACGTGAAAGTTTATACGTACCCGGCTACTACCCGAAGACAGGTTTTCATGTCCCAGGATAGCGACTACGGAGCCGGGCAAATCCAAGTCTTAGAAGGGCTGGAAGCGATTCGGAAACGTCCGGCAATGTACATCGGTTCTACAGATTCTCGAGGACTCCACCATCTGGTCTATGAAGTGGTGGACAACTCCATCGACGAAGCACTCGCCGGCCACTGCGACGAGATTACCGTCACACTTCGACCGGACGGAGGCGTCAGCGTCTCCGACGACGGCCGGGGCATTCCGGTCGACACCCACGAGGAGTATGGCAGACCCGCCCTCGAGGTGATTTTGACGGTGCTGCACGCCGGAGGGAAGTTCGACAACAAATCCTACCAGGTCTCCGGTGGCCTTCACGGCGTCGGTGTGAGCGTCGTCAACGCGCTCTCGAAACGACTCGAGGCGGAAGTCCACCGCGACGGCGGAGTGTTCAGTCACGCCTTCAAGCAGGGCGAGCCAATCGGTGACATGCAGCGAGTTCGGGATTTAGAGTCCGGCGAAGCGACCGGAACGACAGTGACGTTCTGGCCCGATATGGATATTTTTGAGAGCGATTCGTTCAGTTTCTCGCGGCTCTCAAACCGGCTGCGGGAGTTGGCCTTTCTTAACTCAGGTGTGAAGATTACGTTGCGCGACGAGCGGAGTGAGGGCGAGGAGTCAGCTGCCACCACTGAAACCTACCAGTATGAGGGTGGGATTCGCGAATTCGTCGAGTACATAAACGAGACGCGGTCGGCGATGCATGAGGAGGTGATCTACTTCCAGAACGAGTCCGACGGTATCCACGTCGAGATTGCCATGCAGGCGACCCAAGAGCTACAGGGCTCGATTCACGCCTTTGCAAACAATATCAACACCCGTGAGGGTGGCAGCCATCTCACCGGCTTCAAAACCGCTCTCACCCGGTTGATCAACGATTATGCAAACGAGAACGACCTACTGAGTGACTTAGACGAGAATCTTCGTGGCGAGGATATCCGCGAGGGGCTAACCGCCGTCATCTCCGTGAAACATCCCGACCCGCAGTTCGAAGGCCAGACGAAGACGAAACTGGGCAACAGCGAGGTACGAGGCATTACTGAAAGCATTGTTCACGGAGGCCTTGGCACCTACTTCGAAGAACACCCAGACACTGCCCAAGCGATCATACTGAAAGCCGCCGAGGCGGCTAAAGCACGAAAGGCAGCAAAAAAGGCCGAAGAGCTGACCCGGCGAAAGTCCGCCCTCGAGTCAACCTCGTTGCCCGGAAAGCTCGCTGACTGTCAGTCAAAAGACCCAGAGGAGAGCGAACTGTTCATCGCAGAGGGAGATTCCGCCGGCGGCAGCGCAAAACAGGCTCGAGATCCGGAGTTCCAGGCTGTCTTACCGATTAAAGGGAAAATTTTGAACGTCGAGAAACACCGACTTGACCGAATTCTCGAGAACGACGAGATTCGGAACATGATCACCGCTATCGGTGCGGGAATCGGCGACGAGTTCGATATTGAAAACATCCGATACAAGAAGATTATTATGGCGACTGACGCTGACGTCGATGGAGCGCACATTCGGACGCTCCTCCTAACCTTCTTCTACCGGCATATGCGCCCACTGCTCGAGGGAGGCTACGTGTATGCAACTCAGCCGCCGCTGTACCGGATTCGGTACCGTGGAGAGACGTATGATGCGATGACCGACGCCGAACGGGATGCAATCGTTGCTGAGAAGTGCAACGGGAATCCGACCCAAGTCCAGCGATTCAAGGGACTTGGAGAGATGAACCCTGAACAGCTTTGGGAGACGACGATGAATCCCGACAACCGCATTCTCAAACAGATCACCATCGAGGACGCCGCCGCGGCAGACAAAATGTTCTCTGTGTTGATGGGCGACGCCGTCGAGCCACGAAAGCAGTTTATCAAAGATCACGCCCCTGAGGCGGAATGGATCGATATCTAATATGAGTTCAGACATCCCAGACCCCACAGACATCGACGCGCGGTCGGTCGAACCCGTCCGCATCGAAGACGAGATGGAACAGTCCTATATCGACTATGCAATGAGCGTCATCGCCGGTCGGGCGCTGCCGGACGTCCGAGACGGCCTGAAACCCGTCCACCGACGCATCCTGTATGCGATGCACGAACTGGGCGTCTCCTCCGGTGGTAGTCACCGGAAATCCTCCTCGATCGTCGGCGAGACGATGGGTGATTACCACCCACACGGTGACAGTGCCATCTATGACACGTTGGTTCGGATGGCCCAGGACTTCTCGATGCGCTATCCGTTAGTCGACGGCCAGGGGAATTTCGGTTCGATGGACGGCGACCCTGCTGCCGCCGCCCGCTACACTGAGGCCCGAATGGCCCCTATCGCTGAGGAGTTACTCGAGGATATCGAGAAGGACACGGTCGATTTCGCGCCGAACTACGACGACCGGCTACAGGAGCCGACGGTGTTGCCAGCCTCGTTCCCAAATCTGCTGGTTAATGGCTCCTCGGGAATCGCTGTCGGGATGTCGACGAACATCCCTCCGCACAACTTAGGCGAGGTGATCGACGCGACGATCGAGCTGATCGACAACCCCGATGCCGCCGTCGAGGACTTGATGGAGCACGTAAAGGGGCCTGACTTTCCGACAGGGGCGAACATCGTCGGCCGGGATGCGATCTATTCGGCGTATGCCACCGGTCGCGGGCGGGTTCGCGTTCGTGCCGAATTCGACGTCGAGGAGTGGAAGACGAACCGGGATCGGATCGTCATCACCGAGTTGCCCTACCAGTCGAACAAAGCTCGGCTCGTCGAGCGAATCGCCGAAGACGTCAACGACGGGACGATCAAAGGCATCTCCGATCTCCGAGATGAGTCCGACCGGGACGGCGTTCGGATCGTCATCGAACTGAACCGGCAAGCAAATACGGATATTGTCAAGAACAAACTGCTCGAAAACCACTTAGAGCGAACGTTCGGTGTCATCAACCTCGCATTAGTTGACGGCCAGCCACGCGTGCTGACGCTCAAAGAAACCCTCTCGGAGTACATCTCCCACCGACGGGAAGTGGTCCGCCGGCGGAGTGAGTACGACCTGAACGAGGCCGAAGAGCGAGCCCACATCCTCGAGGGACGACTCAGAGCACTCGAGAACGTCGACAATATTGTTGATCTGATTCAGGACTCGCCCGATCGGTCAGGGGCGAAAGCCGCCTTGCAGGAGCGCTTTGACTTCTCGCCACGACAGGCAGACCACATTGTCCGGATGCAGTTGGGGAGTCTCACCTCGATGGAGGCCCAAGAGATCAAAACCGAGTACGAGGAGGTAGAAGCCGAAATCGAGCGGTTACGGACGATCCTCGAGAGCGAATCGGAGCTGCTGTCGGTGATCAAACGCGAACTCAAAGCCGTCAAAGAGGAGTATGCCGACGACCGGCGGACGAGTATTATCGAAAGCGACGGGACGGTAACTCATGAGGATCTCATCCCCCAAGAGGATGTCCTCGTCGTGATGACCGAAGACGATTACGTCAAACGGATGCCGATCGAACGCTTCGAGCCCCAAGGTCGCGGTGGGAAAGGCATTATTGGTGCAGACGTCAAGGAGGACGACCGTGTCGCCGCCGTTTTCCGGGCGAACACCCACGATTACCTGTTGTGCTTTACGAACCACGGACAGGTCTACCAGCTCAAAACCTACGAGATACCGGAGATGAGCCGGACCGCCCGCGGGAAATCTGCGGTCAACATCCTCGATCTCGACCCCGGTGAGAACATCACCGCTATCGTCGACACCGACGAGTTCGGCGACGGCGAGTGCGTAACGATGGCGACGAAACACGGCTACGTCAAACGCACAAGCGGTGAGGACTTCCAGAACATCCTCTCGACCGGCATCATTGCCGCCTCCTTAGAGGAGGGAGACGAACTGGTCGACGTAGCCGTCACCGACGGCACTCGAGACCTCGTTGTGGCAACCGAACAGGGAATGACGATCCGGTTCGATGAGACGGAAGTGCGCGCAATGGGTCGTAACGCCCGCGGAGTTGGTGGCATCAAACTCGAAGAGGGTGATGCCGTTGCTGGGCTTGTTGCCACTGACGAACACGATGAGCGAGCGCTGTTGACGGTCACAGAAAACGGCTACGGCAAGCGGACGCTCCTTTCGGCCTATCGAACCCAATCACGCTATGGAAAGGGCCTGATCGATATCAAAACAAACGAGCGAAACGGGCCGGTGACTGCCGTCAAAGCTGTCACACCTGACGATCACCTAGTGATGATGTCCGACCGAGGGCAAATCATGCGCACTCGAGCAGGTGAGGTTTCAACGGTTGGGCGTAACACGATGGGCGTAACGCTGATGGACGTTGATGCCGGTGATGCGGTCGCAAGCGTCGACGTTATTCCAGCGACAGCAATGACAGACGACAAGTCCGAGACTGACGGCGAATCAACAGCGTAAGGAGCGGTCGTTTTCAATACCGGCGAGTGGACTAGTGTGCTGGCTCTTCTGCAGGCGCAATCATATCGTCAATTCGTAGAATAAGGATGTTTGAGGTGTCATCCTTGCCGTCGACGGTACCGGTGATTTGCAGTTTCGACAGCGGGGTTGGTCCGACGATGACCGTATCACCCTCGTGGAATTTATCGATTGGACCCTGAATATGTACCTCCGCTCGGCACAGCTCTGGATGGTGAACGCTCGAGAGGTCGATTTCTTCGACGATGACGCCCTCTAGCTCTTTGCCTTCGTGTGAGAGAGGGACTGAAGCGGGATCGTCCATCCGTTGAATCTCGAGGGCTTCGTATGCGGTGGCGGTTGGCTTGTAGCCACCTTTTGGTCCGGGGACACCCTCGACGAGTTGGAGCGCCTTGAGACTCTGCATCTGGTTGCGAATCGTGCCGGGGTTTCGGTCAACCTGTTTGGCGATGTCTTCGCCTTTGATCGCATCTTCAGAGTCTTTGTGGAGATTGGTCAGTGCGCGCAAGATCTTTTTCTGGCTTGGCGTTAGTTCGATTGATGACATACCGAATCCTTCGGAATAGATTTCCTTAAATCCGATGGGTTGTTCATGGGAATCTCTGATAGGTCACACACAGACGACTCAGGCCATATTTCGCCCTTTTTGGCCCGTTGCAATTGCGAAAACCGGGCAAAATTTTGTCGCTTTGGCCCATGATTGGTTCTTTCACACACCGGTCAGTCCTTCGACAACAACTTCCTCCAAAATGAACACGATAGCAAAGCCGATGATGGATACCCCCACATTTACTCGAGTCACTATTGCAGCAGTATCAAACTGGATCAGTTTCACCATTTTAATAATTACTTGAACAATTGCCCCGAGTGCAATCGCAAAAAATAGTACCGCGAGCCACGGTAGGTAGGCAAGACTCCCCACCCATCCGCTGATTATTACCGGGCCACCGGCAATGTGCCCTATCGCAGCGAAGTGACGAAGTGGCGGTGTTTGGGCATCTCAAGCCAGTGCGACCATAACGGTCGGGCCTTCGGTGATATTGTGCATAACGAAATCGATAACAAGCAACATAAGCCGTTCAAACTCGCCGAGCATGAACGCGCTCCCGATGGCAAGCCCCTCGCCGATACTAAGAAGCCGAGTGCGAGAGCGACAAGGGACGCCACCTGTAGTCCGCTTTGACCGTCAACAGTTGCCTGCTTTCGCTCGCGCTAGACGCTCAGCCAGTACATACTCCCAAACGTGGCGAAGAAACCGAAACTGGCAATCCCACCTGCAGCGACCATCGAACCCGATCCGACGCTGTACTCGATGACCTCTTCTGCCATCTCGATTCCAACAAACGTCAGTACACCCGCCGCAAGTGCGAGAACGGTGTAAATCAATAGACTATCGAGCGCTTTGATATACGGAAACCAGAGCATCCCAATTGCCACTGGCACACACCCTGCAATCGTCCCAATGATCTTACCATTCAGACCATCTCAAGTGTGCCAGCTTCGTTCAGTATGCCGGGATTGCCAAACGGAGAAATGATCCAAAGCGGGTTTGTAACGAGTACTAAAACCACCATAGGGCCGATTGCAAGCAGCCATGTGGGGGTGGCCTCAACCCATAGATGGTGGTCGGTCACCCGTGCTCACCGACGATGAAATTATATAAAAAAAGTCATTGAGCCACGGAAGGTGCGTCTCAACAAAAACCTTAATGATATACTGTAACCCCCGTACTTGGAGATGAACGCCGGCGAAGTGTGGTTCCAGCGCACGTTGCTACGTTGCTTCCATCGGCGTTGTAACACGAATATCTCGGGCAACGTCTTCCGGTAACGAGACGGGGTCGTCGGTGTCGGCCGCAAGTGGCTGTGCCGTGATCATTCCAAACGGAGCAATCTCGCGAATCTCGAGTTTCGTTCCCGGTTCGACACCGTGGGCTGAGAGATACGAAAGTACCTCCGGATCACTATCGGCTACCTCCTCGACAACGACGGTATCGCCCGTTTCAAACTCACTCATTGCGGTTCCTGTTGGCCGGCCCGGTGGCTCGAGGTCGGCACTCGGAATCGGTGAGCCGTGTGGGTCGACCTCCGGGTTGCCCAAGACTGCGGCGACGCGAGCTTCGAAGTCTTCGCTGATGTGATGTTCAAGTCTGTCTGCCTCCTCGTGGACCTCACTCCAATCGTAATCGAGATGTTCGGTGAGGTACGCTTCGAGCAGGCGATGATGGCGGACGACCTCAATCGCGACTGTTGTCCCCTCTTCGGTGAGTGTGACGCCGCGATACTTTTCGCGGTCGAGCAGGCCACGGTCCTCTAGCTTCTCGATCATACTCGTAACCGTTGGCGACGTGACGTCAAGTTGCTCGGCAATTTCGGACGTCCGAATTCGGTCGTCCCGGTCGCGCTGAAGTTGATAGATGACCTTGAGATAGTCTTCCATCACATCGCTCAACATCATGGGTATAGAAATTAGACCCATCTAACCCTAAATGTGTCGGGCTCGAGTTGACCATGGAAACTAAGCGGGTAGCTACCAACAGAGCCACATGGACCGAAGCGTCCGCATTATCGGCGCACCGATGGACTTTGGAGCGAACCGCCGGGGCGTCGATATGGGGCCATCTGCGATTCGATACGCCGGTCTGAGTGACACACTCGAGGCGGCCGGAGTCGGTTGTACGGACGTTGGAGACCTCCAGATTCCACATGCCGAAGAACGGGATCCGGATGCGAACCCACCAAAAGCAGGAGAGGCAAAGTTTCTCCAAGAGATTGCAGACGTCTGTACACGACTCACAGATATGGTCGCTGAAACAGTGGAAGTGGGTGATGTGCCGCTTGTTTTAGGTGGGGATCACTCGGTGGCAATGGGGTCGTTGGCCGGCTCCGCACAGGCTGGGCCGTTAGGCGTTCTCTGGTTTGACGCGCATGCAGATATCAACACGCCAGAGAGCTCTCCGAGTGGGAACGTCCATGGAATGCCATTGGCAGGTGCACTTGGCAGAGGAATTTTCGGGGAGATGGCGTGGGCACAGACTCCAAGCGTTCGTGAATCGTCTATCGCCTACATTGGTTTGCGCAGTCTGGATACAGATGAACGAACGGCCATCACTGACAGTGAAATGACGGCCTTTACCATGACAGAGATTGACCAACGTGGAATCACTGCCGTCGTCGATGACGCCCTCGAGGTCGTCACGTCTGGCACCGATGGCATCCATCTCAGTCTCGACCTTGACTGGCTTGATCCACAGACTGCACCAGGTGTTGGAACGCCTGTCCGAGGTGGTGTCACCTATCGGGAAGCACACGCAGCGATGGAACGTGTCTCAGCAGTTGACGAAGAGGCCGAGATTCTCAGGTCGATGGACGTCGTCGAGGTAAATCCGATCCTCGATCAGCATAACGAGACGGCGACACTTGCAACAGAACTGACTGCCAGTGTTTTTGGCGACCGAATTTTGTAACAATCGCTAGTCTTTGTCGTTGACTGTCGACAAATAGTCAGAAACTCCTGTCTACCGTTGAGAGCGTGTGTTTCACACGCATACTCAGCTTACTTCCAACACCTTTGTATCGGTGTGTCGGCAACTAGCCGTTATGACTGAGAACGTGGTTGTTCTTGGCGCTGGCTACGCTGGCGCTGGAGCGGTAAACAAGCTACAATCGGAACTCGATAGTACGACCCAGCTGACGTGGATTTCTGAAACTGACTATCACTTGGTACTTCACGAATCCCACCGCGTCATCCGTGATCCATCGGTCCGGTCCGATATTACGATCCCCGTCCATCAGATTGCCGACCCGATGACCCAGTTTATCGAAGACCGCGTCACCGGCCTTGACGTTGACGAACAGATGGTCGAACTGGAAAACGGCGACGATATTGAGTATGATTACGTTCTCGTGGCGCTTGGTAGTGGCACCGCCTACTACGGCATTCCCGGCCTTGCTGAGAACTCACTCACCCTCAAAAGCCTCGACGACGCCCTCGAGATTCACGAGGCAGTCAAGGGGGCCAGTAAACAGGCGACCCGAAGCGAGCCGGCCCAAATTGTCGTCGGCGGGGCAGGCCTTTCGGGTATCCAGTCCTGTGGCGAAATCGCTGAGTTCCGGGACAAACACCGCGCGCCACTCGAGATCCACCTCGTCGAAGCCCTCGAGGAAATCTTCCCCGGAAACGATCCGGAGATTCAACGGCGGCTTCGGGCGCTCCTCGATGAGATTGATGTACACATCCACACGGACGACCCGATTACCGAAGCCGACGAAGACACGATCTATTTCGATGAGGGCGAGCCACTATCCTACGATGCCTTCCTCTGGACCGGTGGAATCACAGGTCGTGGAGCACTCGAGAACGCCGACGTTGAGAAGCAACACAACCGCGTTAACACCGGCGCAAACTTCCAGACCTCAAACGAGCGAGTCTTTGCTGTCGGTGATTCGGCGATCATCGATCAGGGCGACATGCCGGCCCCACCAACCGCACAGGCTGCCTGGACCGCAGCAGAGGTTGTCGGTGAAAACATCGCGCGAGCGATTGCAAACCGTCCACTGAAAACGTGGGAATTTGAAGACAAAGGGACTGTTATCTCTGTCGGCGATAAAGCCGTGGCTCACGGCGTCAAAATGCTTCCAATCGAAACCTTTGGTGGCATCCCCGCGAAAAATCTGAAAAAGCTCATCGCCGCTCGATGGATCGCTGACATGACCTCCTGGAACCGCGCCCGCAAAGCGTGGTCGACGCTCTAAGGCGGCTACCCTACCCGTGCTCGGACTACTCAATACACTCGGTGAGCAGTCAATGGTCTCTGCAGAGCCGATTGCACTGACACTCGAGGATCGAGCGCGGATGTGGATCGACTCGGCCAGTGGACCATGGCAGTATCTGCTTATTTTCCTCCTTGCTGCAACGCCACTTCTCGAAATTCTCGTGGTAATTCCTCTCGGTGTCGGTCTCGGGTTCGAGCCAGCGCTCGTTGCTTTCTTTGCGTTCGCCGGTAACGTTGTTCCGATCTACGCAATCGTCGTTGGGTACGAACGGCTCACAGTGTGGCTCGAGTCACGAGAAACAACGAGTGACTCCGGTCGACGGGTTCGTGCACAGCGAGTTTGGAACCGATACGGCCTACCGGGGCTGTCGCTTGCAGCCCCGATTCTCACTGGCGTTCATCTGGCAGCACTGATCGCGTTGGGACTTGGCGCGAGGAAACGTGCCACTATGGCGTGGATGACGCTCAGTATCGCATTCTGGACCGTAGCAATTACCGTCGTCTCAGTGATTGGATTCGAGACAATCGCGAGACTGTGGTCGTGACACTACTCACCCATCGGCTCGGCTGGAACGCCGGCAACCGTGATCCCTGGAGGCACATCACGGGTAACAAGCGAGTTGGCAGCGACGCTTGCATTCGCGCCGACAGTGACACCAGGGAGGATGATTGCGCCGGCTCCAATCATTGCCCGCTCTCCGATGACGACCCTGCCGGTTCGATACTCATCCTGTAAGAACTCGTGACAGAGAATCGTCGAATCGTAACCGACAACTGCGTGATCACCGACTGTAATCAGCTCCGGCCAGAACACATCAGGGGTGGCCTCGAGACCCCACGAGACGCCGGTGCCCACAGTTGCTCCGACCCATTTGAGAAGGAGGCGTTTGAGCCGGAGACTCGGAGAGATCCGGATCAGCCAGACGACGACGTAGTTGAAGGCGATCCGTAGCGGGTGTTTTGCGTCTGTCCAGAATGCAAGCGAGTTTCGCGCTCCCGGCGTCTTATAGCGGTTCAACCGCTCGTGTCGGCCCCCGTGGCCCTCTCTCTCATCTCTCACTGACAGTAGTTCGAATCCCTGAGACAAAAACAGTGGTGGTCATCTCATCGGCCGCGAGTATGGTCGTTATTGACCACGTAGCTCGGCCATATGGTCGATACGGCGTTGGACGAGGTCGGCTTTCCCGATATCGTGGCGCATATGCAGCCCCTCATCGCCGGCGACAGCCAGTGCGTCCTCTGCGATTTCCTCTGCAGCCCCAATCGTGTCTGCAACGCCGACTAGGCCAAACGAACGGGAGGTCGTCGTGTAGATGCCGTCCTCGCGTTCGTCAACGCTGGCATAGTACAGCAACGCTTCACCGGCGCTCTCTTCGTCAACTTTCACTTTCGCCCCTGCCTTTGGCTCTGTTGGATATCCCTCCGGCACGGCGTACTTACAGACGGTCGCCTCTTTGGCGAACTCCAGCGGTGGAATCGGGTCGCCATCTCTGGCTGCAGTCAGTACCTCGAGGAAATCCGTTTCTAACACGGACAGCGTATTCATCGCCTCTGGGTCGCCAAACCGGGCATTGAACTCGATGACTTTCGGCCCCTCCGCAGTGAGCATGAACTGGCCATAGAGGATGCCTTTGTATCCCTCGAGCGCATCGACGGTCGCCTTGATGATTGCGACTGCCTCGTCGTACTCAGATTCGGTCATAAACGGCAGCTCCCGGGTTGCATCGGAGTAACTACCCATTCCACCGGTGTTTGGTCCTTCGTCGCCTTCGTAGGCACGCTTGTGATCTTGGACGGCCGGCGCAGTCTCGAAGCCACCGTTGGCGACGATTGCCTGGATCGTCACCTCCTCGCCGACGAGTCGCTCCTCTAAGACCACCTCCTCGTACTCCGAGGACCGGAGATACGCCTTTGCTTCTTCCCGGGTGACCTGGTCGCCGATCACTTTCACGCCTTTGCCACCGGTCAGACCGGCAGGCTTGACCGCGAGGTCGCCGTCGTACTCGTCGATGAACCCACAAGCGGCGTCCATATCGCTGAACGTCTCGAAATCCGGGCAGCCAGGAATATCGTGATCGGCCATGAACTCGCGCTGAAACGCTTTGTCGGTCTCGATTCTGGCTTCGGCTTGGTTCGGCCCAAAGGCATAGATTCCAGCCGCCTCCAAGGCATCAGCAACTCCCGCGGCAAGGGGTGCTTCTGGACCCACAACCGCAATCGTCGCATCCACGTCGGTTGCATACTCGACGACGGCTTCCGGGTCAGTCGCCTCGAGAAGTTCGAACTCGGTGGCGATTCGGGCGATTCCAGGATTTTTATTCCCAGCACACGCATAGAGATTCGCTTCACTTCCGGCAAGCGCTCGGGCGATGGCGTGCTCGCGGCCGCCGCCCCCGATCAACAGCACGTGTTCTCTCATACTCCCAAGGGGTGGACAAAGGAGCCTAAAGCTTCCCTTTTGTACTTGCAAGAGCCGCAGGACGGGCCCGAATGCGACGGTTAAACTACTTGAGGTCGACGTGGTCGAGACTCATCACCTTATGCCAGGTTTGGATAAAATCTTCGACGAATTTTTCTTCGGCGTCTCCAGCCGCATACGTTTCGGCGATTGCCCGAAGCCGTGAGTTCGAGCCGAAAATGAACTCGACACGGCTGGCAGTCCACTGCTGCTCGCCCGTTCCACGGTCAAGATCTTCAAAGACGGTTCGGTCCTCGGACAGCGGCTCCCACTTCGTGCCCATATCTAAGAGGTTGCAGAAGAAATCGTTGCGCAACGTCTCCGGCTCATCCGTAAGCACCCTGAAATCGCTGTCCTCGTAGGTAGCCGAAAGCGAACGCATGCCACCAACTAATACCGTCATCTCCGAGGCGGTCAGGTTGAGCAAGTGTGCTTTATCCACCAGCAACGCCTCTGCTGGCTGGTCTATGTCATCCTGGAGATAGTTGCGGAACCCATCAGCCCTCGGCTTGAGCGCCTCGAAGGAGTCGGCGTCAGTCTGTTCTTCGGAGGCATCCGTGCGTCCCGGCTCGAACGGGACGGTCACGTCGTAGCCGGCATCTGACGCCGCCTGCTCAATAGCGCCGCACCCGCCTAACACAATCAGATCTGCAAGCGAAACTCGCTTTCCATCGTCTCGAGCGTCGTTGAACGCTGTTTTAATCTCTTCGAGCGTCTCGAGGGCGACATCTAGTTGCTCAGGCTCGTTTACCTCCCAACTGTTCTGTGGCTTGAGGCACATGCGCCCACCGTTTGCGCCACCGCGTTTATTGCTGTCTCGGTAGGTCGAAGCCGCTGCCCACGCGGCTTTGACCAACTGAGTAACGGAGAGTTCTGACTCGGGAATCTCGGTTTTGAGTTCGGCAATTTCCTCATCACCGATCAGTTCGTAGTCGGCCTTGGGGATGGGGTCTTGCCAGAGCATTTCTTCGTCGGGAACCTCTGGCCCGAGGAATCGGGATGGGGGTCCCATATCACGGTGGGTTAGTTCGTACCAGGCTTTTGCGAAGGCCATGCCGAACGCCATCGGGTTCTCTTGGAACCGGTCGATGATTTCTCGATAGGCCGGATCTCGCTTCAGAGCGATATCCGTCGTGAGCATCATCGGCGTCTGTTTCTCCGATGGATCGTGGGCGTCCGGAACGGTATCGACGAGTTCGTCTCCTTTTGGTGTCCACTGCCATGCGCCACCGGGACTTTCTCTGGTTCCCACTCGTAGTCAAGCAGGTTGTTGAGGTAGCCCATATCCCACTGGGTCGGTGATTGTGTCCACGGTCCCTCAATGCCACTCGTGATCGTATTAGAAGTGTTACCAGTGCCGTATTGGTTCTCCCAACCGAGGCCTTGGGCTTCGATCGGGGCTGCTTCAGGCACCGGGCCAAGGTTGTCCCCAGAGTCAGCGCCGCTGAACTTTTCCGAAGGTGAGCCCTCCAGCGATGAGCGCAACCGTTTGCTCATCGCTCATTGCCATGCGGTCGAACGTCTGTCGGATATTTTTGGCTGAGGCAAGCGGATCCGGCCGGCCGTCGGGCCCCTCCGGATTCACATAAATGAGCCCCATGACGGATGCGCCGAGTCCCTCCTGGATTGCTCCAGGTTCCTCAAAGGGCTCGTTCGTTTCCATCTCGGTCTCAGGACCCCAATAAACCGACTCGTCGGGTTCGAAATCGTCCTCACGCCCGCCGGCGAAGCCGAAGGTTTCGAACCCCATCGATTCAATGGCGGCGTTCCCCGCTAAAATCATCAGATCAGCCCACGAAAGTTTGCGGCCGTATTTCTGTTTGACCGACCAGAGCAGGCGACGCGCTTTATTTAAGTTGGCATTGTCCGGCCAACTGTTGAGCGGTGCGAACCGCTGTTGGCCACCTGCGGCACCGCTACGACCATCGGCGGTGCGATAGGTGCCAGCGTTGTGCCATGCCATCCGAATAAACAGCGGCCCGTAGTGACCGTAATCCGCCGGCCACCAGTCTTGAGATGTCGTCAGCACGTCCTCGATATCCGCTTTCACCGCCTCGAGGTCGAGTGTCTGAAACGCTTCGGCGTAGTCGAATTCCGCGTCCATCGGACCCACACCGCGGGCGTTCTGGTCTAAGAGTTTCACATTCAACTGGTTTGGCCACCAATCCTGATTGGACTCGTTCATCATTAGAAGGTTATAATCTCTGCATATTAGCAGTATAAATAGCTGAAACCAATCCATTTTTAGGGCTGTTGCTATTAAATACTTATGCTATTAATTTAAATAATACTACATTGTTAAAATTATCTGGATGCACACTACTAACCAGTTGCTTGTCCTGGCGTTTATCCTATAAGTAGTTTATTAATTATATAGACAGACATTTTATGTAAATATTCCAATATTTAATAGAAATGTTATATTCCAATCCATAAAAAGAGTCCATGGAGATGGACAAAAACGTGAAGGTGGCCAATACACCAGTATATGGGCTTTTACTCTACGAGTCATTTCTTTATCAAATCAGCTTCACAGCGTTTCTTATTCGAGATCCGATTTCGTTACTTCCGGACTAATTGGCGCATAAAATGGCCTCTAATCGAGTATACTCCGTCTTTTTTCTAACAAAATTTAACAAAGTCGACCAAACACGCATCACCCTGTTGAATTCGAAACTTGAATTTCAATAATCTTTTTATAGTTTGAAAAATGTCTATTCTACTAAAGTAACAGATTAAGTACTTAATTTACAGTAAAACAGTGGCTGATACTCGGCCGCGGTTACCCGGGTTCTATAGCACTGGCCTCGCCACCAAAATTCGCTAGTCTTGCTATCTTACTGTACCTATTCTATCCACATTTCTATCCCGAGTTACTAATGGGCCCGTACCGCCGGCGCTCTTGTGCATCAACCGCAGCAACAGCAGCCAGATTCACGATGTCTTTGACCTCGTCATCGCGCTGGAGGACGTGGACCGGCTTGTCCATTCCAACGAGCATCGGACCAACCGCTTGTGCCCCGCCAAGGCGGGACAACAGTTTGTACACAATATTCCCCGCCTCGAGGTTCGGCAAGACAAGCACGTTAGCCGGTTTCTCGAGGGTCGAAAACTCGTGGGTTCCCTCGAGCAACTCGGTCGTGACGGCGGTATCGGCCTGCATCTCACCATCAACCGGAAACGTAACGTCCGGATCGGATTTGAGGGCCGCAGCGGCCTGTCGTGGTTTCCGTGTTCCCTCCGTATCGACGCTGCCGAAGTCAGAATATGAAAGTAGTGCCGCTCTTGGCTCGATATCGAACTGACGGGCGACACTTGCCGCGTGGCGAGTAATTTCAGCGAGCGTTGTGGCATCAGGATTCTGATTGACTGTGGCATCCGCAATGAATATGACTCGGTTTTTAAATGTAAGCATGTACACGCCAGCAGCGCACTCGACACCGTCTGCCGTGCCAATCACCTGTAGCGGCGGGCGCAATGCCGACGGATAATCGTACGTGAGGCCGGTCAACATGGCATCTGCATCGCCACATTCAACGATCACCGACGCAAAATAATTGCTGTCCCGAATCAGCTCCGTCGCTTCACTATGCGTGACTCCCTTCCGTTGGCGCAGCTCGTACAATCGGTCGACGTAACGCCCATACTCGTCGCTTGTCGGATCGATCACCTCCGGCTCAAACTTGAGCCCAAGCGCCTCGATTTTCCGCGCGATAGTCGATGGTGTGCCGATCAACACTGGCTGGGCGATCGACCGTTCTACGAGTTGGGAGGCTGCACGGATAATTTTTTCATCGGCCCCTTCAGCAAGTGCCAGTCGAACGGATTCGGTTTTCGCCTTGTTCCGAACGATCCGCATCATCTCTCTTGATTTGCCAAGCCGCGCTTCGAGTGATTCGACGTACGCACTTTCGTCGACCGCCGTTCGTGCGACACCGGTTTCAATGGCTGCCTGTGCCACTGCGGGAGCCACGGTAAATAACACTCGAGCGTCCAACGGCTTTGGAATAATATAGTCCGGACCAAACTGGAGCGGTTCGTTGCCGTAGGCTTTGACGACGGCATCCGGGACATCCTGTTTAGCGAGGTCAGCAATTGCCTTCGCGGCGGCCACTTTCATCGTCTCGTTTATTTCGGTTGCTCGAACGTCAAGCGCGCCACGGAAAATAAACGGAAAGCCCAGAACGTTATTAACCTGATTTGGGTAATCCGACCGCCCAGTTGCCATAATGATGGTGTCATCTCGGGCTGTTTTGGCCGCTTCGTATCCGATTTCTGGAGTTGGATTCGCCATCGCGAAAATAATTGGGTTGTCAGCCATCGATCGAACCATCTCCTGATCAACAATCCCACCGGCTGAGAGCCCAACAAACACGTCTGCTCCCTCGATTGCTGTCGCCAAGTTCCCTTGTGGAATATCTCGAGCAAATTCGCGGTTGTACTCATTAAGGTCACCGGCGTCCGCTCGCTCTGTTGTAAGGATCCCATCGATATCATACATGGTAATGTTATGTGGGTCCACACCGAGAGAGACGTAAAACCGGGCCGAGGATACTGCTGCGGCCCCCGCGCCAGCGAACGTCACCCGAAGTGACTCGAGGTCCTTGTTTGCGACTTCAGTTGCGTTCAACAGTGCCGCTCCACTGATAATGGCGGTCCCGTGTTGGTCGTCGTGAAAAACGGGAATATCTATTCGCTCACGGAGTCGTTCTTCGATCACGAAGCACTCTGGCGCACTGACATCCTCGATATTGATTCCGCCGAACGTCGGTTCCATCCCTGCAACGGCATCGACGAACGCGTCTATATTGGTGTGGTTGAGTTCAATATCGAAGACATCGATATCAGCAAAGCGCTTGAACAGGACGCCTTTTCCCTCCATGACCGGTTTCGATGCCTGTGGCCCAATGTCACCAAGGCCAAGTACGGCACTCCCGTTCGAGACGACGCCAACCAGATTCCCTTTTGCAGTATACTGATAGGCGCTCTCGGGGTCGGAGGCAATCGCCCGACAGGGGCCTGCCACCCCTGGAGAGTACGCAAGACTTAGGTCGCGTTGGGTGTTCGTCGGCTTCGTGGTTGTAATTTCGATTTTCCCCGGTGGATCCGATTGGTGATAGTCCATAGACTCCTCTTCGAGAGACATAGTTGACATACCCAATCAATCATCTAAAACATTATGTCACCTGCTGTGGGGCTCGAGTGAAGGTTGTATAATACTGTGATGCGCATGAATATTCCGCATTACGGGATTTACTCGTTCATCACATCACTACGGCGCCTTCTCATTTACATGCATACCTTTGTAAATGAATGGCTGTCTTCCTCCAGCCATTATAACCGAAGGTGCTGGTCCATGGACTCTTTTTGAGTTTTCGTTGACCAACGAGTCATTCGTACTGTATTTTTAATTCGAGTTCGTTTGCCATTCCAAGCAACAGTTCCGGGATTTCAGTTTCAAATCGCTCTCCCGTCAGGCGGTGTGCGGGTCCAGAGACGCTGAGCCCACCGATTACGTGCCCGTTCTCATCTCTTACTGTCGTCCCCACCGCGTGGAGACCATCTAACGATTCCTCTCTGTTGAACGCCGTGTTGCGCTCGCAAATCGCATCCAATTCTTCGAACAATGTCTCACGGTCTGTAATCGTATGGGTCGTTTCCTGTGTGAGTCCTCGCTCATCTAAAATAGCCTGGACGTATGACCGCGGTAAAAACGCAAGAATCGCCTTCCCTGCCGCACTGCAATGGAGATGTCCACGCTTTCCAATGTGACTGCCAGTTTGGACGGCATTTTCGCCCACTGCTGTATGGACATACACCCGGTATCCGTGTTCCTCAATAATGAACTGTGCTCGCTCGTTCGTTCGTTCGGCTAACTCTTGGACCGTCTGCTCTGCCAACCGGTAGGCTGGATTGTTGTTTTGTAAATAGCCACCGATGGTCAGAAATCGAATTCCGAGATAATACATATCTCCCCGTTTCGTTACAAAATCGTGTTTCCGAAGCGTAGAAAGGTGGCGATGTACCGTGCTAGGGGCAACCTCGAGAGACGTCGCGAGCTCGTTGATATGGGCACCATCCCACGCGTGGAGTGTTTCGATGATCCGTATGGTTGTCTCGAGGGACTTGATTGTCGACGCTGGATTCGGGTTTGGCATACTCTTCTATTCCCCCTGCGAGTATATAAAATTCCGCACTACGGAATATACTCCATTTGAGCTTTTAATTTTTAACTTTTATATTGCGAATATACTCGTACTGTATATATTATCCCGTAATATGGAACCTACGCTGAGTCGATAGTGTCTTCAGCTACGGCCAACAGTCTAGCCCGCTCGCTGCTGTCGGTTTTTTACTAACTAACATCATGATTTGCCAGGATCTAACAAGAAGTACTCCCTTTGGACTATGCTCGAACGACCATCAGGACCGGACACGGAGACGACATGAGGACGCTTTGTGCAACGCTGCCAAAGATTGCTTTGCCGATTGGTGACCGCTGGCGCCCTCCAATAACAAGGAATCGAGCGTCTTCGTTTTCAACGTACTTTACGACCTCATCACTTGCATCACCAACAAGACCAACTGGCGTATACGTCTCGGCAACCTCTTGTGCTACTCCCGTGGCAACTTCTTGACCAAACTCCCGTATTTTATCCAGTGAAACGGGTTTCCCCGTCTCCTCTACGGTCCGCTCTTCGATCTCTCGTAACTCTTTTTGACTGATTACATGGACGACGTGTAGTTTTTCATCAAACGCGGTGGCTAACTCCTGGGCCTTTTCAACGATCGGTTCCTGGGTCTCAGTTCTATCGACAGCTGCAACGATAGCCATACATATGTCCTTATACAGTCAACCATCTTAACATAAATTGTTTATAACCGAGACTGTTCTGGGTGAAAAGACAGGAGCGGTCCAACGGGTCCGGATTGTTTGTTGCTTTGCACTCGAACAAACGGACTCGCCGAACGCTTACCTACTCGAACGCTTTGTCGAGCAACACGCCATCGTCAACAACAATCGTTTCATCCAGTTTCACTGTCGGCGTTCGAACGACTCCATCAAGGTGAATTTCACTTTTGAGCGTCCCACCCAGTGATTCGTTATCACCGATTGCGAAGTGAATCGTACCCGCGCGCTTTTTGTCTTCTGCGAGGTTTCCGATGAGCTTCGCTTCTGCATTCGTCCCGATAGCGAACTCGGCAAGATTCCGAGCATTTTCATCACTGTTGTCAACCAGCGTTTGGAGCTCGGCTGCCTGTGACCCTCCGGAGATATTGGTGACAAAGCCGTCTTCAAACTCGAGGGTAATGGGTTCCTCGAGTTGACCGAGGTTGTCCATCGAGACGTCAATGACGATGGTTCCATTTGCCGTCCCTTCTTTTGGGTGTGTCGGCGATTCACCCGGTGGGAGGGTTGCGAATCCGTAGTTCTCGTGGAAGTAGCCATCTAGGGAGAACGCATCACAGCCATCAATGCTGAATTTAATATCGGTTCCCTTGTCACTCGTGACGTGAGCCTCTTTTGCCGCAGTAAAGAAGTCACGGACGGCTTCAGTTCGACGACGGAGTGCTTCGAAATCGACACTCATCGCCCCTTCGACCATCATATCTTCGGTGACACTCCGCAAAATCCCAAACCGAGTTCCTGTTTCGGCGGCTTCGAGGCGCGACCGAGTATGGGTTATGGCGTGAGTGGTACATGTAAACACAACATCCGCCGACTTCATCGCATCGGCGACAGTCTGTGGTGGCTCATTTCCGTGGCTATCCAATAGCGGCATGATCATGGTGATTGCTTCTGCGTCGGCTGCGGCTACAGCTGTCGCAATAGCTTGGACGACCCCTTTCTTTCGGGCGTCGCCTAAGATAAGTACCTCTTCGCCAGCTTGAACATCCAGGCAGTCGTCAACGATTCCTCTTGCAGCCGGAGCCATCTCTATTTCGAGCATCAGTGTTACCGGGTGAACGGTAACCGCTTGTCATAATAAATATACCGGTGTTTTTACTGGACGATCATGATGTTTTCTGCACGCGCGTGATTGCCAGAGCCACGCATCAATTGCTCTCCGGTGGCAGTCTCAACGGTATTCACTCGAGGTTTCCCATCAGGGCGCATAGCCAAACATGAACACCTGACGGAACCAAACAACTGTTGTTGGTGTGTCAATATATTCCGATTACCTTCCAAAAATTTATTTTTTTAGTTAGACTTGATGTTTTAACACTAAATGCACGGAAATCTAGAAACACTTATAACACATGGGTTTAGTATAATGAAATACAATGTCAGATAGGCATGGTTCGAGTAGCCAGAAGCGGCGGCAGTTCCTCAAATACGCTGGTGGCGCATCCGCCGTTGCAATGGCCGGCCTGGCCGGTTGTCTTGGTGATGATAACGGTGATGCGAGTGCGGATGGCGACTCCTATCCGAGTGATGACATCACACTCATTATCCCATTCGATGCCGGTGGTGGGACAGATGCATACCTTCGTGAAATCGCCCCACTGGTCGGTGAGGAGATGGGTGTAAACATTCCGATTGACAACGTCTCAGGTGCCGCTTCCCTTCGTGGGACGGGTGAAATGATGATGTCGGAACCGGATGGCTACACGGTGGGCGCGTTTAATCCACCATCCACACCGGTATCGGAGATGGTCAATCCACAGAGTTGGGCACTCGAAGACTGTGTTGGGCTTGGGTTGTATGCTGAAGATGCCGTTGTAATCGTCGGAAACCCCGATTACGAGATTGAAGACTACGATGATCTCGTGGGCCGGTACAATGACGGCGAACTCGAGAACTTCGGTGGCTTAGAACGTGGCGGACTCTATCACGTGATGGCGCTGGTGATGCGTGAGGAGCACGACATCAATTGGAATTCGTACATCGGTTACAGCGGAACCGGTCCGTCGGTCGAAGCGGCAATGTCAGGTGAAGTACCGGTTGCATTGAGTACGGACACGGCAGCAGCAGCGGCTGTTGAGGATGGAGCTGTTGACCTAGTTGCTGTGCTTCCAAGCGGTGGGTCTGCAGTCTTCTCCGACCAAGAGTCAGTGGTTGATTTAGGGTACGAGGAACTCGACTTCCTCGTCAGCCTTGGTCGGATCATTGCCGCACCGCCGGGAACGCCTGACGAAGTCGTCACGGCATGGGAGGACGCTCTCCAAACAGTTATGGAGTCAGACGAGATGGCTGCATGGTCAGAAGACACTGGCAATGTCGTCATGTTCGAGGACGGTGCAGAGGTCACAAACCGGATTCAGACTGCGTACGATACGATTCCAGATATCGTCAATCTGGACGAAATCCGCGAAGAAGCCGACTAACGTGGTAGGTCTCGAGTAACTGACAAACAGGATACATATTTGGCCCGGTCTATTTTTCAGCAACCTCCGAAATCTGCCAGCAAAACAAATACATTTATCATGAAGGAAAAGAATCGATGGATATGCAACTCGAGTCTATATTTAGATCCATTAGTGAGCGGGTGGACATGGAGAGTGTACTGCTGTTGGTAATGTTGGTGTCTGCCTCGTACATGATCTGGGAATCGTTCAACTTTGGAATCAGCCAGGCGGCGATATTCCCGCGGTTGACAGCTGGATTTGTCGTCATTGGAACGATACTGCTCTTGTTACGCCCGATCCTTCCCGAGCCAATTTACTCGTTCGTCGCGAAGGATGCCAGAGCTTTGGATGTCGATGATGATTTCAAAGAGCTAACATCGAGTGATTCTAAAGAAGACGTTAACGCAGAGGGTGGTCTTGACCCGGAAGAAGACACTGAGAATGCGGTAGACCTCAAAACTGAAAAAGAGGATGAGTCGGGCGAAGCGTTAGAGACAGACTCGACAACAGTTTCGAACCGTCCACTTCCCGATGCTGTTTTCACTGGGGCTGCGGCAATTTGTTACGGCCTTGCTGGGTACGCTGTTGGGTTGTTCCTTGTCACCCCACTCTTTGTGGCTGTCTACGGCCTCTGGTTTCGGCTCCCTCGACGAACGATCGCTCTCTTGGTGATTCTCTCTCTCATTATCGCGTTTGGATTTGTGCAATTCCTCAACGTGCCACTTGACCAGGGTGAATTGATTTTCCCCGGAGGGTGGCTATGAGCGTAATTCAAGCGCTGATCGAAGCGGTTTGGATGTTATTTACGTGGCCAACCTTCGGATACGTGCTCGTTGGTGTCATTCTTGGTATTATTGTGGGGGCGCTCCCAGGTGTTGGTGCGGCACTCGGAATGGCTATTATTCTGCCACTGACGATTCCGCTAGACTCGATCAATGCAATAATTATCCTTGTTGGGATGTACAGTGGTGCGATGTATGGCGGCTCAATTTCGGCAATCTTAGTCAACGTCCCCGGAACTGGCGGTGCTGCAGCCACAACAATCGATGGCTACCCGATGTCAAAAAACGGTGAAGCTGTCCAAGCGCTTACTATCTCTGCAACCGCATCAGCGATTGCCGGATTTTTCACCGTTATCGTCTTGATTCTCTTTTCACCGGTACTCATTGAACTGGTGTTAGCCTTTGGTTCACCACAGTACTTTTTGATGGCTATCCTTGGTCTTTCGATGATTACTCTTGTCGTTCGTGGCTCGATGATAAAAGGGCTAACCGCTGGTGCGTTTGGTCTCATGGTGACGACGATTGGTATCGCACCGAACAGCCCTGAACTCCGATATACGTTCGATTCACTGGCGTTGTTCGATGGCATTGATTTCATTGCCGCACTTATTGGGGTCTTCGCCATTGCGGAGATGATCAAACTCTCGACAAAGGAGGGTGGAATCGCTGGCGATGCGGTAGCGATGACTGGTAGCGTTCTCGAGGGGTTGAAGATGACGGTGAGTAAACCGGTTTTGCTTCTCAAGTCGGGGGTGATGGGATTAGCGATCGGTGCAATTCCAGGCGCTGGTGCGACTGTCGCAAACTTCTTTGCGTACGGTGAGGCAGTCCGATCGTCCAAAGATAACACCACGTTTGGGAAGGGCAATCCACTTGGTGTTTTAGCGTCCGAAGCGTCGAACAACGGTTCGGTCGGCGGCTCGCTCGTCCCAACCCTTTCGTTCGGTATTCCCGGGAGTGCGGCAACGGCGGTGCTTCTTGGGGGCTTACTTCTTCACGGTATCCGGCCCGGTCCCGACCTGTTCGATGGCGAGCTTGCAACCACTTACGTATTCTTTTTAGCGTTGCTTATTGGGAACGTATTCATTTTACTAATCGGACTCTCGCTCGTGAGCCGCCTTGGTATTCTCACCGAAATCAACACAAACGTTATTATTCCCATTGTGATTGTACTTGCGATTATTGGCGGCTTTACATTGAGTGCAAATTGGATCGACGTATGGACGCTTCTTGCACTCGGCATTCTCGGGTTCTTTATGGTGAAATATGACTACTCGATCATTGCGTTCTTACTCGGTGTTATTCTCGGAGAGATTGCCGAGGAGAACCTGATGCGGTCACTGCAGCTATCTGATGGCTCGTACCTGATATTTGTGACACAGCCGCTCTCGCTGCTCCTAGTCATCATCACGCTTATAGTTCTCTTTGGTCCATTTGTCGGTCCAAAAATCAGAACGATGATTGACCGGTAATCGGTGTCAGGTTTTGTCCAGTTGCCTGCAAGACGGACAACTGCGCAGGTTTCAATCGGTACTCAATCTACAGGAAGTATGTTTGGCGTGGGATAGATACCACCGTTGACGTGTAGCACTTGTCCAGTAATAAATGACGACCGGTCAGATGCCAGAAAACAACAGGCGTCGGCGACCTCCGTGACTGTCCCCTTGCGTCGGAGTGGCATTGCGTTGATCAGCCTCTCCTCGTGTTCGTACGGTCCCTCACGCTCTGTCTCAATATGGCCCGGTGAGAGCCCATTGACGCGAATCCCTTCCGGACCGAGCTCCGAAGCAAGTTGGCGAACTTGCCCTTCTATCGCCATCTTACTGGCATAGGAGTGAGTTTTTCCTGACCGACCTAAATAGACCAGCGCACCGATAAGATTGACAACCGAGCCACCGCCGCTTGCGATCATATCCGGGACGACTTGTTGGGTCGTCAGATACATCCCTTTGACATTTACCGCAAGCACCTGATCTAAATCCTCCGGGGTCACCTCCAAAAACGGCTTCTTCGGACGTACCGTCGCGTTGTTCACCAAAATGTCGATTGGGCCGAGTTCGTTCCGGACGGAGTTGACAATCGTTTCGATCTCCGTTGGCTCCGAAAGGTCGCCAAGCTCGACCGCTGTAGCACGCCCCTCGTTTTCAACTCGCTTTGCCGTCTCGAGACAGCCCGCCTCGTTCGAGCGGGCAGTAATTCCAACGTCGGCACCTGTCTCAGCCAACGTCACCGCAATTTCGGCGCCGATGTTTCGGCTCGATCCAGTCACTAACGCTGTTTTGCCTGTGAGGTCCATGCCTGTGAAGTTCTGTACCCCGGTCTCATAGTGCTATGCCTCTTTCCAGCGTGAGGAGCGTTGCTCGAAAGCCAGAGCGTCCACGAGTTGGTAAGGATTTATCAACATGGAAAATCATCACAGATCATGGACCTCGAGTTAGAGGCAAAACGGGCAGTCGTACTGGCAGGAAGCAGCGGCCTCGGGCGAGCAGTGGCTACCGAACTCGTCGCTGAAGGCGCACACGTTATCATTACCTCGAGCAGTGAGGAGAATCTACAAACGGCGACAGCGGAGATTCAAGATGAGACGGGCTGTGACCCGTCTGCAATCTCATATCGTGTCTGTGACCTCACTGACCCTGATTCTATTGAGTCAGGCGTAACCGACAGTCTCGAGTCGCTTGGTGGACTGGATATTCTCATCACCAACCACGGCGGTCCGCCATCGAAGCGGTTCGCTGAGACGGCGCTCGCAGATTTCGACGAGAGTTATCAGGCAATCCTACGGAGTACGGTTCAGGCGTGTTCGCTGGCAGTGCCGGAACTGCAAAAAAATGGCGGAGCGATTATTAATCTCGTTGCCGCTTCGACGCTCGAGTCGAACGTGCCTGGCTCCATCGCGAACGTGATTCGGCCGGGAATCTATGGCCTCTCGAAACAGCTTGCAAACGAGTTTGGCGAGGATGGCGTCCGCGTCAACTGTGTTTCACCTCGTGGGGTGCACACCGGTCGAATCGAGCACAAAATTGAACTGTTAGCTGAGCGAGAGGGGATTTCTCTCGAGGAGGCTGAGGCCCGACGTGAAGCTGAACTGCCCATTTCACGACTTGGGACACCAGCGGAGTTTGGCCGAGCGGTTGCCTTCCTCGCATCACCGGCGGCAGGGTTCATTACGGGTTCGGTGTTGCCGGTCGATGGTGGCTGGTCGAAACACGGCTTCTAACCGGGGGTGTTCGTCGACATCGATTGGTACGCTGGTTGAACGGACTGTCGGTGATTTCCGACGATCGGCACACTGAACGCATATACATCATGCTCAATTGTTATGTATCTCCGTTTCATTGCTGTCCGTATGGTTGAACGAACCGAACGGTTCACGTTTCAGTACGTCTCTCGTGAAATTGCCTACGGACGAGGGTGTGTGGCATCGCTTCAGGAGACGCTCGCAGAGGCTAGTCTCGAGCGGGCACTCATTGTCTGTGGACACAACGTTGGGGCAAATTCGGCGGTGATGGACCCACTTACAGATGCACTTGGAGACCAACTTGTCGGCGTATTCGATGAAACCACGCCGGACAAACGCATCGAAACGGTTCTCGATGGCGTTGACCAAGTGACCAGCACTGAGAGTGACGTGTTGATCGGCGTCGGTGGTGGAAGTTCGTTAAACATCATGCGGGCGATGAGTTCGGTTGCACCACTCGAGCGCTCTCGTGAGTCGATTCTGACTGAAGTTGTGAATACGGGCACTGTACCAGCAGCGGCCTCCGACGTGGAGCCAATCCCAAATATTGCGATTCCGACGACGATGGCTGGGGCGGATCTTTCTGCTGGCGGGAGCGTCTTTTATATTGACCCGAGTACCGAAGCGCGACAACGAGCAAGTATTGCTGACGCACGGCTCGGGGCGAAGACGGTGTTTTACGATCCCGATCTATTCGAGACGACGCCGACGAGCGTGCTTGCCTCGTCGGCGATGAACGGCTTTGATAAGGGAATCGAGACGTTGTATTCCCGTGTCACCAACCCACTGTGTAACGCCAATGCAGCGAGTGGGCTAGGATATTACGCCGACAGTCTACAGGCGCTTACGGATGAACCGAGAGAGAGTGAGGTCCTTGAGAACGCGGTCCTTGGAACGATTCAGATTCAGTTTGGCAAGTATACGAACGTTATCCATACGTTCGGGAATGGGCTCTCTATGGAGTACGATATCCAGCAGGGGGCTGTCCACGGAATCATGGCCCCGCACGTGCTTCGATTTGTCTTCGACCGTGTCGATGGAAACCGCACACAGATTGCTGCAGGATTGAACATCGAGACTGCAACACAGACTGACGATGAGATTGGAGCGGCGATCATCGACAACGTCATCGAGATTCGTGACGCCCTCGAGTTGCCAAGTCAGTTGCGAGCGGTTCCCGGTATCGACCGGTCGGAACTGCCGGCGCTTGCTGCGATCATCGCCCAGAACCCGAAGCATCAGCGGAATCCGGAGGGAATCAATCCGAGTGAGGAGGATATTCTTTCGGTCCTCGAAGCCGCATGGTAGGTTGATTGTTTGAATCGGCATTTAGCTACCGTGACTCGAGTGCGGGAAGGTTCCAAATAAACAGGAGACAGAGTCCTGTCACGGCTGCCAATAGCCAGAACGCTTCTTCGAAATAACTCATTCCGGCGATAACGCCAAACAAAACGGGACTGCCAGCGCCGATGGTCATATAGATCGTTCGGAGTGTCCCCAATCCGGTGTTGAGAACGTCGTCTGAAAGGGAGACAGTCATATATGACAAGGAGATTGGGCTGCGTCCTGCCATGAAACTGATCACCGCGGTCACGCCTATGAGTGGGGCAAGTCCCTCGATAAGCGGGAGCGCAAGCAGTCCGATTCCGGTAATGCTCATCAAGACGAGGAGGGTACTGCGTACGCCGACTCGGTCGAACGCGCTGCCAGAAAGGGGTTTGATCAGGACGCCGAGGGCAAAAAAGAGGGCAAACAGTCCGGCTGCAACCGTTGGTGAGAGCCCTTTCACCTCGATAAGATAGAGTGGGCAGACTCCGGTAAACGCATGATAGATTGCGTAACCGAGAAATTGGACGGTCAAAATCGAAAGAATTGGCCGCTGTCGAAGTTCCCTACAAACCGTCATGAAGCCTGTAACGGAGAGTACATTGGAGCGCCCGGCAGCTGATGTTCGCCGTGGGACGACGACCCAGATGGTCACGCCTGCGAGAACAAAAAACGGAATAATGAGTCCGAGCCCAACTTGCCACGCGACCGTCGCGGCGACGAAGCCGACCAGTGGCGGGAGAATCGTGTTTCCACCATCGCCGACGCCAGAAATGAGTTCGATTGCTGTGCCCCGTTGTTCGGGGTACACGCCCGAGAGCGCGCTCAATCGGACCGTTCCAAAGAGTGAGAGAGCCAGTCCAAACAGTCCGGTCGCCAGGAACAACATCCAGGTTGAGCTACCGATCACAACGAGTGTCAGCATTCCTGCCGCGATCAGCATGCTCACTGCCATCACCGTTCCTTCTCCAATCTGGTCTGCTACAATCCCGCCAGGCAACTGACCGAGTGGGTATGCCAGCCAGAGGATGGTAAGCAACAATCCAGCTATAGAGAGGCTGAGTCCGTATGCTGTTTGTAAATAAGGGAGTAACACTGGTAGGTGAGTCGGACGCCAATTGAGAGAAACCAGCCGGCGGCAATGGCTGTCAAAATCTTCCCTCGACCATCGTCCCAGTGTGTCTTTACGTTCGTGATAATCGAATACACAGTTGTCAGAACTTTTCGTTTGTATTACGATGACGAGTGAACTCGAATTTGTATATGGCGGTTATGTCCTCAGAACAGGTGCCGATGCTAATGGTAGTTCGTTGAGATGGGAGCTTTGATCCCAGTCCTGGTCAGTAGAAATACAAATACTTATTGTCATATTTAGATATGTGTATGGGAGTTTACTATATGATGGCGGACAAAATCTCCAGTTGCCGGTCTCAGGACCTATTCAGTATCATCTAGTACCTTAATATAATGTATGTTCAAAACGATAGCTTTTTTGGCAAGAAAAATTTTGTCTACTCAATTAGTCGTGTGGCAATGTGGCTTTATAGCTCTCGGTGTGGAACCACCATCGTTCATCTGTGTGAGTAATATTGATCATCGAACTCGGATGTTTTAGATATTGACTGCCGACACACCGGCAATGCCGTCAAATAAATTACTATCAATTTAATTTTACAAATTAGTTTTACAACCGCTACTGGGTTCTAAAACCATCTCTCTCGCATGATAACATCTTGAATACTCTTCACTGGCGAATTGTGTAAACCTAGTCACCGGCGACACGCATCGGGTTGCTCGGACAATGAGCGTAGACGACGCAGACTCGAGACGTTGCTAGCAGATTGCCAGCGATCCGTCCGCGATCATCTAACGCGGCGGTTGTGAGACACGGGTTGATAAAACCCAATTCGAGTCCTCTTCGTATACCACGCGTGAGTGCGAGTCCGAATTCCAATTCGATGCAGGACAGCTTTTGTAGATTGGAACTGGCTGAGACGGCGTACTTATTTACTGATGGACGCCATCGTGCAATTGAATGAAGCTTTTTGGTACTGTTATCGCAGATTCTGACACGATCATCGAAGACGGAGCGATACTAGTCGACGGAAATACAATCGAAGCCGTTGGGAAACGCAACGAAATCGATTCACAGTATCCTGATTCATCCACATACACTGCAGACATCCTCTGTCCCGGCTTCGTCGGCGGCCATATTCACTCCGTCCAGAGCCTTGGGCGTGGAATCGCTGACGATCTCGAGTTGCTCGACTGGCTGTTCGAACGGATTCTTCCGATGGAAGCCTCGCTTTCGCCGGCGGAGATGGAGATTGCCGCCAAACTCGGCTATCTCGAAATGATTGAAAGCGGGACCACCACCTGTGTCGACCATCTCTCGGTGCATCATGCCGAGCGAGCGTTCGAGGCGGCGGGTGAAATTGGCATCCGTGGTGTCCTCGGGAAGGTGTTGATGGACCAGCGTTCGCCCGATGGACTGTGCGAATCGACAGCAGCGGGACTCGAAGAAAGCGAGCATCTGATTAATAAATACCATGGCTCGTTCGATGACCGGATCAGGTATGCGGTGACGCCGCGGTTTGCCGTCTCCTGTTCTGAGGATTGTTTGAGAGGTGCCCGTGAGCTTGCAGACCGATACGATGGCGTTCGAATTCATACTCATGCCAGTGAGAACAGAGACGAAATTGCGACTGTCGAGGAAGAAACGGGAATGCGTAACATCCACTGGCTTGACGAGGTCGGACTCACCGGTCCAGATGTCGTCCTCGCCCACTGTATCTGGACAGATGAGAGCGAACGCGAGGTGCTAGCCGAAACGGGAACCCACGTCACCCACTGTCCGTCTTCGAATATGAAACTGGCAAGCGGCGTTGCACCGGTTCCCGATTATCTCGAGCGCGGTATCAACGTTGCACTGGGGAATGATGGCCCGCCATGTAACAACACGCTCGATCCGTTTACCGAGATGCGTCAGGGGAGTCTGTTACAGAAAGTCGATCGACTCAATCCGGTGGTCGCACCGGCACCGACACTGTTTGAAATGGCGACGATCAACGGCGCTCGGGCGGCTGGCTTCGAGAAGCTTGGGGCGATCCGTCCCGGATGGCGAGCGGATATTGTCGGTCTCAGCACGGCTGTCACTCGAGCGACGCCATTGCATGATCCCCTTTCCCATCTCGTCTATGCGGCCCGCGGGGACGATGTTGTCTTCACCATGGTTGATGGCGAGGTGCTTGTCGAAGACGGTGAGGTGACGGCCGTCGATGCCGAGTCGATCCGGGACGAAGCCAGAAACGTTGACCTCTCGATTGATGAGCATTTAGCGGATGCAGCCCAAGCGCGGCCCTAAGGCTCCGCTTTACACCTCTTAGAGAACGACGTCAACGTACGCCATTTGATCAACGTCGACTAACCCCCGATTTGTCAGTCGGTATTCGGGAATGACCTCGAGGGCGAGAAACGTCAGCCGGAGAAGGCCAGTGTCGACGAGCCCGATTTGGTCGGCGGTGGATTCGACAGTTCGGTAGTCCTCCCCGACTGACTCGAGCGGTTGGTCAGAGAGCAACCCGGCGACGGGGAGGGCGAGTGATGACAGCTTTTCAGTCGCTGGATCGTACGCTGCAATCCCGCCGCCAATCTCCCGAAGGTGGTTTGCCACCGTTTCCATCGCCTCGTGGGTGACACCGGCGACGACGAGATTGTGGGCATCGTGGGCGACGGTCGTGGCTATCGCCCCGCGAGAGAGCCCAAGCCGGTGAACGAAACCGGTTCCCGTCGTGCCCGCAGGTCGGTGGCGGTCGATGACCGCAAGGGGGAGGATGTCGTCTTCCCTATTGGCAGCGAGTCCACTCTCAGTCACGGGAACAGCCCCTTCCATCCGAGCGGTTTGGATGCCGCCGACGGCATCGATAACGCGAACACGGGCTTGCAAGGCGTCCGTTTCTGGAGCCGGATGGACGAGCTGGTCGACCGTTATCGGCTCACACAGCATGGTCTCCGTTGCAAGTGCCGTCGAGTGTGTTAGCTCGGCTTCTGTCGTCGGATCGAGTACGCCATCGAGCATGACGTGCTTGACCTCCCAGCGTTCGAGGTCCGAGAGCAACACGAGGTCTGCCGGCACACCCGGCTGGAGTCGGCCGAACGAAAGATCGTACCGCTTGGCGACGTTGATTGTCGCCATCTGGACTGCTTCCATAGGGTCGACCCCCTCCTCGATTGCTGTTCTGAGCACGTCATCAATGCCGCCGTTGTCGATCAGATCCGTCACGTCACGGTCGTCCGTACACAACGAAAGCATCCGTGTATCGACCTGGTCGACCAGCTGTGCTAGGTTTTTTAAATTTTTACTCGAGGACCCTTCTCGAAGGGCGACAGCGATTCCGGCGTCGGCTTTTTCGCGAGCCTCCGCGAGGTTGATGCTTTCGTGGTCGGTATCGAGATAGCGCGCGGCCTCTTGAAGGTCACTGCCGGTCACACGCGGCAGGTGGCCATCAACGGTCAGCCCCTGTTCTCGTGCGGCCTGAATCTTCGCATGAATATCTGCCTCACCGGCGATGACACCGGGAATGTTCATCACCTCCCCGAGGGCGACGACGTGCGTGGCTGTGAGCAGTTGCCGGACGTCCTCAGGGTCGATGGTTCCGCCGTTATCCTGTAACGGCGAGGCGGGAACGCTCGAGGGGACGGTAAACCGAACCTTCAGCGGGGTTTGGGCTGCGTCATCCAGCAATGCCTGCACGCCGGCCGGCCCCAATACGTTCCCGATTTCGTGGGGGTCATGCACAACACCGGCCACGCCACGTGGCACTACGGCCTCCCCGTAGCGCCCGACGGTGATCATACTGGATTCGACGTGCATATGCGAATCAATGAGACCGGGAGCGATGTATTCTGCCTCGAGTCTTCGTTTTGCTGGTCGGTTTTCGAGGGCAACAATCTCGCCATTGTCAATCGCGACTGCACCCGCTTCGAACCGTCCCGTGTGGACGTTGACGAGCGTTCCGTGAATCACTGTGTCGACAGGGCCAGTCATTGGTACTCAGTGTGGCCCCTCGAGTCGCGTGTCTTCTGGACCGACCGGGGTTTTGAAAAACTCCGAGAAGATACCCGTATCGGTGTGAGCCGCAAGTGCCCGAAGCGTCCCCACACCGAGGGTTGTTTTGCTCCCTCGAGCGGACACAGACACCTGCAGTCCCTCATCCACTGTGGTCTGAACGTGTGTGAGCGTCGCCTGTGCATACTCGTTGCTGACGGTGAACGGATCGGAGTCGGGGATGGGGTCGCCACCGGTGATCGGTGTCCGATCGGCTCGAACGGCCGCCCCATCTTCGAGGAGAGCAGCAAGTTCCTCGAGCGACCGTTGCCAGGAGAGACTTTCTAAAATGAGTGCATCGAGTCTGATCCGGTCGCTGTCGGTGGCGATTTCGGCTCGCTCGCCGCGTTTGGAAATGTGTTTTCGAATCCAGACGGTGCCGGTGTCGTCTGACAATTCGATTTCGTGTTCGGTGGGTGTCGGTGATAAACTCATAACAGTGGAAGGGTGAGATTTTTCGTCGGAAGGATGCTGTGGTCGACGTAGACGGTCCGGTCGACGATCTGAAAGCCATCGGCTGTCGTTCGGAGTCTCGTCTCCCGTTCGGCCGAGAGCAGTTTGTCCTCCGCGCGGTCGCCTTGGTTTCGAAAGACTAGTTGATTGTTCCACACATCGTAATCGCCGTCTTCACGCTCTCTTACGCGGACGTTCCCGATGTGATGGCGGATTCGAGAGCGTGGGTTTTCAGACCAGGCGTACTCTTTGCTAAGTTTGTCAACCCGCTCGCGTAACATCTCCACATCGTTGTAGATGTAGTAGCTTTCCTCACTAAATGATGGCCGTTCGGAGCCTGGTCCACGATCACTCCTGATGGGAACTTTGAGGATCAGTTCCTCACTGAGAAGCGAGAGCCACGCTTCCATCGCAAAGGCATCGAGCAATGTCGCCTCGTGGTAGAGAAACTGCTCAATTCGGTGTTGTGTTTCGCTATCGACGATCGTTGACTGTTGCATAGGCAGTTACACACCTCCGTTCGCTGCCATCATCCGTTGCCACGCCCCATACCACGTCCGAGAGTGACGCTCATCGAAGTACAGTCCCTTCGTCGTTACATCCGCTGGGCCGTGGAGTGGGTCCTCAGTTAGCTCCACCCCGTCACTCATACCGTCCATCCCCAGCTGGATGTTGCCGAGCGTTTCGTTCTCCTCGAGCATCACCGACTTCGTACTGTCTGAGATGCCACTCCAGACGACGAGGTCGTCCGCCTCGAACGCCCCTCCGGGGCTGAGACTCTCCCACCCGCGGTGAGACTCCCGTTTGAACGCCGCATTGTCCTCGAGTTCCGTGGGTATGAGCCACCAGTTTATCACTTCGACTTTCCCCGGGCCTCTGGGCTGCCAGACACGAATCGAGAGCCACGGTCCACCCCAGCCGGCCGACTGGATGCCGTGGATGTAGGACATGTTCGGGAAAATCGTTCCGTTGTGGAACACCGATCGTCCGGCGAGTTCGATCTGCTCGTCGCTCAGGTTCGGATTCAAATTCTCAGTTACTGCCGCCGGATACCCCATGAACGTCGTCTCGTCGTCGACAAGATAGTAGCCCCCTGAATGCTGGTCGGTACAGGCCAGATACGAGGCTTCCGGGAAGTCATCGATTTCTTCCCAGGGTCCCTCTCCCAAGGATGTCTCGAGCCCGGCCTGATGGGTGGTGAGGACGTGGTAGGAATCACCAGCAAAGCTTTCAGCTGACGTTTTCCAGTCGTGGCTCCCCTCCCATCGATGGGGCTCGCCAACGACCGTCATTCCTCCCTCTGTCAGTCCAAACAGCATATCGAGATACCAGGTAAAGTCGCCTAAATATTCCTCCAACGACGGCCCTTCATCGACGATCCGCGCAAAAAGCAACCCCTGATACATTTCCAGAGTCGCCTCCTCGAGTGTCACGTCTTCGGTCTCGAGGTCGGTGTACGCTTCACGCATGTGAGGTGCTCCTTGGAGGGTTCCGTCGTTTCGGTATGTCCAGCCGTGGTATGGACAGCGAAAGTGGGAGGTGTTGCCACTTTCGGCCGTACAAAATTGCGCACCACGATGCATACAGCTATCGAGGAATGCGTGAAGCTCGCCTGCTTCGTCGCGGACGATAATGAACGGGTCCTCACCGATGTACCGGCGGGCGTAATCACCCGGCTCTTCGAACTCGGAGGTGTGGCCGACGAACACCCACGAGCGAGCGAAAATACGGCGGAGTTCCGCCTGATAGATAGCTTCGTTGTTCATGATAGAGAGCGGATACTTCCCCTCTTTGAGTGCCTCGCCGGTTGCCTCGACGAGCCTGTCGACAGTGGCTTTCTGATCTTTGCTGGTGGACATATTTCAATTCTACATCCGAAAGAGCGCCTAATATGTATTTTGTATAATCGCCAGTAGACAGTTGGGTTGAAATAGTCTGTTGCGTTTCAACTCCTGTCCAATATGTTTGAAGGGCCACACATCCGTCAACCTGATTTCGTTTGTTGGGACAACCGTCCACCGTCTCAGACACAAGAATCAGTTGTCTGGATACCATAAGAAAACGGGAGCGTGACTTTCGAACCATCTGAAGCAGTCGGCGGAATCATTCTTGCGGCTGTAACAAGCAACCGGTTTGGATCCGACAACAAACTCCTTGCTGTTATTAATGAGACCCCAATCATCACCCAGGCTGCAAAAACCCTGGTCGACAGCCATCTCACTGACGTAGTGGTTATAGTTGGACATCAAGAAGGCGCAATTCGGGACGCGCTGGCATCCCTCCCTCTCTCCTTTCGGAGAAACAAACGGTATCAGGTCGGCCAGAGTACGTCTGTCGCAACCGGTAGTGCAGTCGCCCGCGAAAATGGCTGGGATGGAGCGTTGTTTGCCTTGGGCGATATGCCGTTCGTCCAAACGGCGACAGTCAATCGCTTACTCTCGGCGTACGCCTCGAGGGATGGAACGGTCGTCGCGCCGGTATATGACGACATTCGGGGAAGCCAGTACTCTTCGATCAGGTCCATTACGACGCGCTCGGTTCTGTCACGGGAGATGTGGGCGGGCGACAGCTCATTGAGGAAGCTGAAGACCGAACGCTGTTAAAAACCACCGACTCGGGGATCCTCTGCGATATTGACGCAAAACGCGATCTGGAAACGTACACCAACTGAATTGACATTGGGCACTATTGACAAACAAACACATGGATTTATTCACCTAAAGAGAATACTAGTGTGACGATGTAGAACGCGTCGAGGAGAGCGGTATTGCAGACTGCTCGTGACTCACTCTCGAGTGAGGAGGTGCTTGTGATGGCAACGATCATCGATGTCGAGGGACGTGCCTATCGCGGGGCCGGTGCGAAGATGCTTATTTCCGAATCGGGCGACAGGATTGGGAGTATTACCGCCGGCTGTCTTGAAGCGGAAATCCGCCGTATTGCCGATTCTGTTCGGGAGTCCGGCCATGCTGTCGTCCACACGTTTGATCTGATGGCTGATGAGGACGTGTGGGGACTTGGAATGGGTTGTAACGGTAGTTATTACCGTCCTTTTCGAACGCGTCGATCCGTCGTACGAGCCAGCTCTGTCGGCCTACGAATCGAACATCAATGCAGCGATTCTCACAGTCGTATAGAGTGATATTCCTGGCCTCACAGACGGTGACCGACCGTTCTAGGATGGGTCGTTTCACGTTATGTCGCCGTCGAAGTCAGTGACGCCATCGGCCGAACGGTGGTCTCGAGCGCAACTCGAGGGTCCGGCACGACTAGCTACAACTTCTGGAACGGTCGAATATGGGGAATATGGCGAGAAGTCTGCTAGCGCACAGATTTTAATCGAAGGAATCGCTCCTTCGCCAACGCTCGCCGCTTTCGGGACTGGTCCCGACGTTTCCCCCGTTGTCGAACTGGCGAGGAAGGCGGGATTTCGAACGCTCGTTGTTGGGTTTCGGGGCACACGGGCGTCCTCGTCTCGGTTTCCGGACGCCGACGAGGTTATTTCGACCTCGCCTGCTGCAATACGGTCTGTCACGACGTACGACGAATCGACATACGCCGTTGTGATGACACACAATTTCGTCGATGACGGAATACTCGTTGGGGAACTCCTTGAGACGTCGGTTCCGTACATTGGGATAATGGGTCCAACGGAACGGTTTGAACGACTCGTCAGTGAAATCGACAGCGTCCAAATCGATGTCGATCGGATCTACGCGCCAATCGGTTTGGATCTCGGTGGTGGCAGTCCGTATCAGATTGCACACAGTATTGTCGCGGAGGTGCTGGCCGTCGCTCACGACCGGACACCCCGACATCTTCGGTCGAAGAACGGTCCGGTTCACGAGTGACGCCGTCGTGTTCGCAACCGGTGCTACGGAATCCACGCTAATCGCTGTGATTTTCAGCGAACTGCTTGCTGTAGCGACTGTTTTACATACGGTCCGAGCAACCCAAGCCGGTACTCGGCAGATGCCTTTCTGTTATCTAACACGTTCGACTGCGTTATCGAACGGCCGGCAACGCTCGCTGCTCGCTCGAGTCTTTCGTGGGTTGGGACTGTTCCTGTGAGTGTTTCCTCGACAGCGGTGAGTCGGACGGCGCTTTCTTGCAGTCCGTTGACTGCGACTCGCACCGACTCGAGTCGCTCACGGTTGGCTGTTTCATAACAGATCTCCGTTGCAACGCCGACAATTGCGTTTCCGGAGCCCGGCTCTTTTCGCTTCGCATAGCCACCGCTTTTGTGTGGACTGTCGGTTGGGACCTCGATCGCAGTGACAAGCTGTGTGGAACTGAGGCAGGTTTCTAACGCGCCACAGAAGAAGTCAGCTGCCGGTATCCGCGCTCTTCCATCCGGTCCATGCACGACGACTAAACTCTTGCTCGCTCGGAGCGTCGCTTCGTAGTCATAGCCGGGATGGGCGCGGGCAATATTCCCCCCAATCGTCGCGAAATTGTGCACCTGTCTGCCACCGGTAATGTGTTCGACTGTCCGCGGATACAGGGGTGAGAGGTCTTCAAGGAGCGATGAAGTGCGTACCTCCGTGTGGGTCGAAAGCGCACCGATTCGAACGGCCGATTCCGTTCGTTCGATGCCCGAGAGCGCCTCGAGCGTTCCGATATCGACGAGCGTTTTCGGTGTCATCTTCCGTTTTTTCATCGCCGGGATGAGTCCGTGGCCACCCGCAATTGGGACTGAATCATCGTGTTCGGCGAGCAACTCGACGGCGTGGTCGAGACTCTCCGGGCGGAGATAGGTAAACGGTTTTGGATGCATGCTATCGATCGCCCCCGTTCGTCACTGCCGTCCACACTTTCTCGGGGGTAATTGGCGGCGTCATCGGGGCTGGATCAAACGGCTCGAGTGCGTCTTCGATAGCGTTTACGACGGCACCAGGGGCGCCAATCGCCCCGGATTCGCCCATTCCTTTGGCTCCATGTGGTGTGTGTGGAGACGGAGTCGTCGTATGTTCAATTCGGATATCCGGCATGTGGGCAGCTTTGGGGAGTGTGTACCCACCGCTCGAGCCGAGGGTTTCGTCACGGAGTGTTCCGGAACGTAAGTTCCCCTCGTCGTCGTACTCGACGGTCTCATACAGCGTTTGGCCGATGCCTTGGGCGATTCCGCCGATAATTTGCCCAGTGACGATGTCGGGATTGATCTGAACGCCGCAGTCTTCGGTAGCGACGTAGTCGTGGAACTCAATCTCGCCAGTGTCGGGATCGATTTCAACAACGGCGATGTGGACGCCGAACGACCAGGTTCGCGTTTTGGGGTCAAAATACGTCTGTGCTTCGAGCCCTGGTTCCATCTTTGCTGGAATGTCCGCGCCCATGTGCGCCTGAGCTGCAACCTCAGCAAACGTGAGTGAGTGTTTTGGGCTACGGAACGTTCCGTCAGTGTAGGTGATTTTATCAACTGAGACGCCAAGTTCGTGGGCAGCGACAGCACACCCTTTTTGGATAATCTTTCGGCAGCTTTTGGCGATGGCTCCGCCACACAGTGCTGCGGTTCGACTCGCATAGGTGCCTGCTCCGTCTGGCACTTCTTTCGTGGAGTTTTCCTTGACACGGACGTCATCGAACGGCACAGACAGTTCGTCTGCGGCGATTTGGGCCAATGAGGTCTCGTGGCCCTGTCCGTGGTTTGAGCCGCCGGAGTAGACGGTGACGGCGCCGGTCGGATGCACTTGGACGCTCCCGTACCCCCACGACGGAACATCGAGTTGTCCAGCCGGGCCAAGTGCGGCTGCTTCGACCCAACACGAAATGCCAACGCCGAGATATCGCCCTTCGGCCCGGAGTCGCTCTTTTCGTTTCTGTACCGCTTCGTAGTTGGCTGTCTCGAGTGCGAGATCGAAATTTCGTGGGTAGTCACCACTGTCGTACACCGCCCCGGTCACTGACTCGTAGGGGAAGGCCTCCGGGTCGACAAAGTTTCGCTGGCGAACTGTCGCCGGGTCCATACCTGCCTTCTTTGCAACCCGAGTCACCAAACGCTCGAGCATCATCAACATCGGCGTCTCCGTCACGCCGCGGTAGGCATCGGTTCGAGCGGTGTTGGTGACGACTCCCGTGACGTGTGAGTAGACGGCGGGAATATCGTACATCCCAGCCATCACTGAGTTCCCCGATTGGGCAAGTCCACATGCCCCGCGAGCGATTGACGCGCCGAGATCGTATCGGATATCAGCTCGAAGCCCGAGAATCGCGCCGTTCTCGCTGAGGGCAATCTCCCACGTCCCCTCATAGCCACGGCCGTTGTTCTCGACCAACTGGTTTTCAGTGCGTGAGGCACGCCACTTGATCGGTCGTTGTAACTCGAGTGCACACCAGCCAACCAGTACATCCGACGGGTATGGATGCTGGCGAGTGCCAAACCCACCACCCATATCCGGTGCTGTCACCTCGATTTTGTGCTCCGGATGGTCCAGCATTTGGCCCATCAATCGGCGATAGGCGTGTGGTATCTGTGTTGTCGCGATAAACTCTAAGCGATCGCTCGACGCGTCATAGCTTGCAATCGCTGCTCGGGGCTCGAGTGGGCAGGGAGCGACCTTCTGTGGGCCTTTTTCGAGTTCGGCCGTGTACGCTGCCTTCTCGAACTGTGCCTCCGTTTCGGCTTTATTGCCAGTTGCTCCTTCGAAGACGATGTTCTCCCCAACGGACTCATACAGGGCTGGTGCATCTGGATTGAGTGCGTCTTCGGCTGTCATAACGGGCTCGAGTTCCTCATAGCTCACGTCGACTTCGTCGACAGCATCTCTGGCGATCCGTTGGCTCTCAGCGACGACGATGCCGATAACTTCACCCTGATACCGCGCTTTCTTTTCTGGCAGTGCCTTTTGCAAAAAGGCTTCGTCGGGATAGGGAACTCCCTTCATCGGGGCAGAGTACAACGAAAATCGGCTAGGAGTGGGTGTGGTCGCTTCAGCCACATCCTCGGGCGTAAACACCGCAACGACGCCGTCAATGTCTGCTGCTGCGGTTGCATCGATGGTAAAGTAGGCGTGGGCTTTCTCGCTTCGGATGAACGTGACGTGCAGCTGATTTGGGAGGCTGATATCGTCCGTTCCGGTCGCATCGCCGAGAAGCACTCGCGCGTCTTCGGTCCGTGGCGTCCGGTCGCCGATTCTGGTATCTGGATGACTCATCCGTTTCACTCCCCCAGAGCCTCTGTGGCGACGTCGATTGCGTTGACAATGTTTTTGTAGCCGGTGCATCGACAGAGGTTGCCCTGGAGGGCTTCGGTACGGATCTCCTCGCGTGTCGGTGTCTCGTTTTCCTCGAGATACGCTTCAACCGCCATGAGAATGCCCGGTGTACAGTAGCCACATTGGAGTGCGTGTTCCTCAGTAAACGCAGTCTGGAGTTGGCTCAGAACGCCGTTCGTTGCTAAATCGTCCACTGTTCGGAGTGACGCGCCCTCTGCCTGCACGGTAAACCGGGTACACGATTTCAGCGCCTTTCCGTTGCAGTGGATGGTACAGGCCCCGCAACTGGTCGATTCACAGCCGATATTGATGCTAGTATAGCCAAGTCGTTCTCTGAGCGTCTGTGACAACAGTTCTCTCGGTTCCACCGAAACCGTATACGAGTCGCCGTTTACCGTTAGTCTCACATTAGTTTGCTCACGATCCATTGTTTTGTCCGTTCTCGCTAATGAGCTACTTGTTAATAACACTGATGCCGGTTTTCGGTATATGAATGCCCACAATTAACGGGTAATTTGGTAAAAATGTGTTCAACCGCGCTGAGGTAACCAGTTAGCTCCCGCGGTAGGTCGTATACCCGCCTGGGGAGACCAAGAGGGGAACGTGGTAATGTTCCTCGGGATCTGTGATCACAAACTGCACCGGGACATCCTCAAGAAACGATGTCTCCGTCGACTGCTCACGGTAGTAGTCGCCAACGGCAAACCACAGCTGATACGTTCCGGCCTCCATCTGCTCACCAGCGAGCAACGGCTCCGGGACGCGGCCATCCTCGTTTGTCGTACCGGTGGCAATCGTCTCTACCGAAGAACCGACCCGCTTTGCCGTCACTGAGACGCCGGCGGCTGGCCCCTCACTGCTGGTATCGAGAACGTGTGTCGTCAGTGTGCCACTCATTGGTCGGGTTCCGTCTCGAGGTCGCTTTGAGTCATCGAAAACCGCTGGAATCCGGTCGGTCGGGGCGGTTCACGCAGGACTTCACCGTCTCCGTCGAGGTCCGTTCGAACCGGGATCCAGGTTCGGTTGTTCGCTTCGAACTCCACGGACTCGAGTTGGGGAAACCGCTCGAGGATACGTGTTCCAATCTGGTAGATGAGATCCTGAATCGAGTTGGGGTTGGTTTCGTTGAACACGACGTGGGCAATATCTCGGACTTGTTCGGCCGGGACGTAGCGCTCCGGCCCCATCGCGTCCGTCGGGTCACTGTATTCCCAGGAGAGTGCTAAGGAAATAAACAGCGTCCGGTCGTCCCGTTCTGGCAGCGTCGTATATTCGTCCTGAATGTAGTCAGTAAACGAGTTCCCCCCAACCTTTGCTAGTTCCAGTCCAGTGAGACCACCGGTGAGTGTATTGATGACCGGTTCGTCTGCTGATCGGGTTAGATACACGTCACCAACCGCCGACTCGTTATCTGAAAGGCGGAAGACGAGGTCGCTCGGCTCGAAGCCATCCTCGCCCGGAACCGGCCGTTCGTCGAACGTAAACTCCGTTGCCGACAGACGAACGCCACTCATCTGTGGATACGTCTCGAGAAACTTTCGCCCGACGAACTCGAGGAAGCCTTCGACGGTTGGGCCATTGAACTCACCTGCCTGATGCAGGACGAAGTTTTTCATCGAGTCCGTTGCGATAAGCATGCTGTTGTCTCCCTCGCTGTATGAGGGTAGAAACGCCTCCCCTTCGACCTCCACTTTCACGTCAAACGCAAAGAGGGTGTTCTCGCGTCCATCGAACGTTGATTCGGGGATTGTGTTGATTCCCTCCAGCGGTGTTGCATGTGTCCGACAGACTGCAACGTGTTCTTTTCCGTAACTCATCGTCCGGTCGTCGCGTGACTCTGATTCCTCCATAGTTTATATGTACATCAACTGCATACGGGTACTCATTTGTCGTCTCATACTGGCTACTTTTATCCATCTCTCAGGTTTCTCTGCCGATTTAAAAAACTTTCTCTACTGGTAACTCCTTATCTGCCACAAAATGTAAAAGCAATCTCAAAGACACCCGACGGCTGTTGGATGTAAAACACCCAGTTGGGCTTGTCACATTAGAATACCCCTCTAGGGCGTCTCTCTTTGGGAATTACTGTCATGTGGTCTTTTCACCGCACAACTCGGCAGTTTTAATAAGATTTACATATACTGTCCTATTGACCAAATAAAATCAAAATAACGCGGCGACCTGGGAGAAAACTGCCGTCAAAAGAACGTATATCACTACATATTTTGAAAAAGCAAGTTGGTATAATGAGTGAAGAGACCGTCTCTTTTGTTTCTCAGACGGGGTGTTCCGATGAGTCAAACTGAACCGCTTCTTGAAATAGATCAGTTGACCAAACGATTTGGTGACGTTGTCGCCAACGACGAAATTACTCTTGCAGTAGAACGCGGAGAGATTCATGGACTGCTTGGCGAAAACGGTGCAGGGAAGAGCACATTGATGAATATGCTCTATGGGTTGTACACGCCCACGAGTGGGACGATTCGACTAAATGGCTCACCCCAGACGTTTGAGTCGCCAAAAGATGCCATTGACGCTGGCATTGGGATGGTCCATCAGCATTTTATGCTCGTTCCCCGGATGACGGTACTCGAGAATATCGTCCTCGGGGAACGAGAGATTGCCGACGAAACCCAGTCGGGGATAGTCGGACGGCTCAAACGGTTGTTTTCCCGGGAACGAAGCCGTCCCCGACAGCGTTTGCAGGAGTTAGGAACTCAATATGGGCTTGAGGTCGACCCGGATTCGAAGGTGTGGGAACTCGATGTTGGCGAGCAACAGCGCGTAGAGATTCTGAAGGCGCTGTATCGAGATATTGACCTGCTTATTTTAGATGAGCCTACGGCCGTACTGACGCCAAACGAGTCCGAACAGATGTTCGAGACAATTCAACAACTCGTTGATGAAGGATTGACTGTCATTTTCATCACCCACAAGCTCTGGGAGATCATGCGGGTGACCGACCGAGTCAGCGTCCTTCGAGATGGGAAACGGGTTGATACGGTCGAAACGGACCGCGTCAGCGAAGCGGATCTGGCTGAAAAGATGGTTGGACGGGAGGTGCTGTTGAAGGTTGACAAAGAGCCATACCCAATCGGCGATCCCGTGCTCGTTGCAAACAATATTTCAGCGCGAGACGACCGGGATATTCCCGTTCTGTCCGGTGTTGGGCTGACGGTCGGAACGGGAGAAATTGTTGGCATAGCCGGTGTGAGCGGAAACGGTCAACGGGAGTTAGCTGAGACACTGATCGGCTTTCGCCCAACTGAAACCGGTGAAATACTGATAGATGGTGAGGACCGCACCGGTGACACGCCGCGAGCGTTCATCGATGCTGGTGTCTCGTTTGTCCCCGAAGATAGGTACGTCCATGGCTGTGCCCCAGAGCTGAGCATCATGTACAATGCCGGTCTCAAAACATATCGAACCTCGGTGTTCAAACGCGGTCGGTATCTCTTTGAGTACGATGCGATGGCGTCCTATGCGTCGGAGCTGGTAGACGAGTTCGATGTTCGCGGCGTCACTGACGTGCGAAAAACGCCTGCAGCCGATCTATCGGGTGGTAACCTACAGAAGCTGATTCTTGCTCGAGAGATGAACCGGGATCCGAGGCTGCTGATTGCGAATCAACCGACACGCGGTGTCGATATTGGGGCTATCGAAAATATCCGCAAACTGATGCTTGAGCAGCGGAAAAATGGGACTGGGGTGCTGTTGATCTCGGAAGATTTAGACGAGTTGCTCGATCTGAGTGATCGGATACTCGTCATTTATGAGGGTGAGTTCGTCTTCGAGACGACGCCTGAACAGACCAACAAATGGGAGCTTGGAATGTATATGTCGACGGGTGAAGCGCCAAAACAGGATGAGTCACCGATGGCGATGAGGGAGGCAGAATAATGCCAACGGTCTCGTTCGAACCCAGAACGTCAGTTCCCCGCTGGTTTGCGTATGGTGCGCCGCTGTTTACCGTGCTTGCTGCGCTTGGTGTTAGTGCGATTCCGCTTGTGTGGTTAGGTGTGAACCCGCTCAGTTCGTACTATCAAATCTTCGTTAGCAACCCGACGGAGATCCGTGGGTTGGCGAACATTCTTGTGACGACAGTGCCCCTCTTTCTCGCGGGGTTAGCGGTTTTCATCCCACTCAAAGCAGGCGTATGGAACATCGGTGCTGAGGGACAGCTGTTCGTTGGGGCGATTATCGGAAGCGCCATTGCGCTCAACCTCGAGTGGCCACTGTATCTCCTCTTGCCGACGATGATTCTTGCAGCAGGCTTTGTTGGTGCGGCCTATGGCGCAATTCCGGGCTATCTCCGTGCTGAACATAACGTCAACGAGATTATTTCCTCGCTGATGTTAACGTTCGTTGCGACGACGTTTACGGGCTACTTGCTTCGCGGTCCGATGCAAGGAGATGGCGGTCAATCGGCGACCGATCGGTTACCTGATGCCGCTCGGCTTCCGACGGTAATCCATCCGCGGCTTCATATCGGCGTTGGGCTGGTCATTGTTATCGCTGTGCTCATCTATCTATTGATAAACAACACACGACTTGGGTATGAAATTACGTTCATCGGCTCGAACCCCGCCGCTGCCACACAGGCGGGAATTAGCGAGTACAAGACGTACATTACCGTGTTTGTGCTTGGTGGGCTTCTCGCTGGAATTGCGGGGATAATCGAAATCGCCGGTGTACACGGTCGGCTGTTTGAAGGGTTTTCTCCCGAGTACGGCTTTACCGCGATTGCGGTGGCACTCCTCGGTCGAAACGGTGTATTCCGTGTGCTGCTTGCGGCCGTGTTTTTTGCGGTTATTACGACGGGTGGAACCACGATTGCAGTCACACAGAACGTTCCAACGGCCATCATCAACGTCATCGTGGCGTTGACGATTCTCTTCTTGCTCACTGGCGAGTTCATCAAGAACCATCGTATCGTTATTACCGAATCTGGCTCTGACTCACCATCGGGTCTGGAGGGTTCATCATGAGTGTCGCCGCCGGTATCGCCGAATCAACTGTCCGTCTCGCCACCCCGTTGTTGCTTGCGGCGATGGGTGAGATCATCGCAGAACGAAGTGGGGTACTCAATCTGGGCGTCGAAGGGATGATGTTAGCTGGTGCATTGGCTGGGTTTATTGGGACGGTCGTTACCGGAAGTATCTGGATCGGATTTGTAGCGGGGACGCTCGCCGGCGCACTCTTGGCTTTGCTTCATGCCGTCCTCAGTATCTCACTCAAAGTTGATCAGGTGGTGAGCGGAATCATGCTCACACTCCTCGGTGTCGGGTTGACTACCTACTTTGGAAGCGGGTGGGTCGGCGAAGATATTAGTGGCTTCCCTCGGATCGAAATCCCCCTTCTCTCTGAGATTCCAATCATCGGATACGCACTCTTCGATGTTACTGCACTTGATTATCTGGGGCTGATTCTCGTCCCAATCATCTGGTTTGTCCTGTTCCGGACGAACATCGGCGCTGAGATCACGGCCGTCGGCGAGGACCCTGAAACGGCTGACACCGCCGGTGTCCCTGTCTTCAAAATTCAATACGCCTGTGTGTTAGCTGGTGGGCTCCTTGCTGGGGCTGCTGGCGCACAACTCTCGCTTGCCTTTACGAACTTTTGGGCAACTGAGATGGTCGCCGGTCGAGGATGGATCGCTGTCGCGCTCGTTATCTTCGCCCAGTGGCGCATCTGGCGCGTGCTGGCTGGCGCCTACTTTTTCGCGATGATCGACGCCCTTTCGTTCAGAACCGGCGGCTCCGTGGGGGACTCACTCCTCGGATATGAGGCGCTGGCTTCCGTCGCAAACTTCCTGCTTAACCCACAGGTGATGCAAACGTACCCATACATTGCGACAATCCTTGTGTTGTGGTACGTGATGCGACAGGACAATCTCAACGAACTGGGTGCGCCAACGTCCTTGCTAAAACCGTACAGCCGAGAACAGGACTGATTCGAGGCTCGGTTTCATTCTCTTGTTGTCACTTCGATCAAAGACGGAGCGATACCATCTCGAGTGAGACAACCAACTACTGATTAGTTATCAGTAAAGACGCCGTTTCAGTTCGATGGTCGGTTGATACATTTTGAAAAGTACAGATGGAATGGCCTGCATTAAAAACAATACACACAATCGCGTGCTTATTGTTAAAAATCACACTCTTTTGTAGGGCTTGATGGCGAATAGTGGGTGGAAAAGTGTATTTATACCAGCGAAACTGAATAGTTTGTGTGTATGTCTAAACAGAACCGTAGGGAACTGAGCTCGACGCGGCGATCGTTGCTTGCAAGTGCTGGTGCAGCCGGCTTGGCGTTAGCTGCAGGTTGTACAGGAGATGAGGCTGATGGGGAGGAAGACGGCGATCCTGCTGGCGTCTCTGCGGCGTGGATCTACTTCGCCGAAGTTGGCGACCTTGGCTGGACCTTCTCACACAACGAGGGGTATGAGGCGACTGCCGAAGCCTTACCAGATGTCGAAA